>ENA-OZBR01000202-OZBR01000202.1-human-gut-metagenome-genome-assembly--contig:-NODE-202-length-28261-cov-4.917606_pt1 | contig 28261 bp, 19 predicted proteins | sample MGYA00243981_ERZ653524 | MGnify/ENA primary metagenome ERZ653524 (study PRJEB26926, sample SAMN06165084) | human gut metagenome | biome: ENVO:00009003; feature: ENVO:2100002; material: ENVO:00002003...
CGTCATACAGTCCTACGAGCAGGCTTTGGCCTTTACCATCCACTTTCAGCCCGCCATATACGGCTTTTTGATAAAGAGTATCTTGTCCCTCTTCAAAGAAGAAAGACTCGGCACCGAGGAAGATCCGGTGACGTACTATTTTATATTTGATGACTAGCTCATTGTCGTTTACAGGCTCTAAAGCGTTTTGCAGCCGCACTATTTTTCCTACTTGATTACTGTCAATTTGAAGTATGGCATAACCGCGTATGGCAGTTTGTTGGTCTAGCAGATCTGATGAAGCTTCTTTGTAGCTAAGCCTCATATAGTCTCCTTGCATAAGAGAGCGGGGATCGACGGGAGCTAGCTGTAACAAAATCAACTGTCCGTCTTTCAAAGTTTGCTCTTTTTTATAAACCGACCAGTTGAAATATCCCAGTAGCAGTATCAGGTTTGCAATAATCAATATTCGGCTATACTTTTTCATGTCTTGTTCTTTTTTGAGTGAAGAAATACCAGGCTGTAATACATGCAATTCCGATGAAGAAAAGTGTCATGGATTTGGTGAGCAGGCTTAAATTCAGATCATAATAGTATTTGGAAACGGCATAGATAAAAAGAAGAAGCGAGGCAGCACACTCCGCTTTGTAGCCATAATGGAAACATATTAGAATCAGCAACAAACTGCCGGATAAATAAGGAGCAAACACGGTAGGCAGACAGATAACAATACAAAGAATATAGATACCAATCTGGTTCACCGGATGATCCACTTTCATGACCTGCATGATTCGTTGAACCATTATAAGAATACCGATCCATATACAAACAGACAGTATGCAGGATACAAGCCAGCTATTTGTTTCTGATATCAGATAATTGATTGATAATCCTCCCAGTGAGACGATACCGGATATGAATAATCCGAAATGAAATGGTTTGTATTTGGAAAAGTAATTCTCTGTTCCTATACATTCAAACAACTTAGTTTCAAAGATGTTGGCAAATAAAAATAGTGCAAGGATAGGAACTACAGCTATTTGCAAGGGATAAAACGAAGAAAAGACATGGGCGGCTTCTCCGAAGAAAGATATATTAAACAGAATGACTGAAAGAAAGGGGAGGATAAACCCTCTTGATAACAAGAATGTGAGAATACTGATTCCCATAAGTGTAGTGAAGAGGATATTAATGCTGGCATTTATACCAAAACCAATCAATACACACCCGGCTATGTATAAAGTGATGTTCATTGCATCCAGAAAAGACCGAATCACCATGCGGCTGATTGTTAGGGTAGTGAGAATTAATATACTTCCTACAATCAGGCAAGAAATATCGGAGCGGAGGATTCTGGCAAGTGCCAGAAATCCCAGAAAGAAAATAGCCGTCAGGATTCCTCCGATAATAGATACGGCTTGAATGGTGAGGTTATGCTTCTGTGCCATACCATTGCTTTTTTAGATGAAGAATGATGTAAATGAGTAAAGTTGTTCCGGTGATGACAATAACCCCTCCGTAGAAGAATATCTGAACATCCCTAAGACCGCTTTGTGATATGAATGTAGTCAATAGAATCATTAACGCAGCAAACGGAATGATAGCCAGATAGAACAGGCTTTTTACTTTCCATCCATACCAAAGTCCCGCAGAGAATAAAAGGAGGGTGCTTATGAGAGGAACAGACAATATGGCATTCTCTTCGCAGATTGCCATCATTAACAGAAAACTGGTATGTATAATAGTAGCCAGTGAAAGAAGACTGACAAACCAGCGATTGTTTCTGTCCAAATGACCTTTTACACTCATCCATTCCGTGATGATCGTTGTTAAGGCACATATCCAGGTTACTGCATTGGCCAGCAAAGTCATTTCCCAGGAGTTGGCACTGGCAATCTGTATATTGTACAACCATATCGTAGTACAAAGTAATCCGATGAACGTCAGCCATAACGGAGCGAAACGGATAGCAACCGCCCAGAGAATAGTGAAGAGAGTCCATCCCAGGAAAAGATCGTAAGCATCGGCTCCCGTTTGGTAGATTTGTCCGAAGACAGCGAAAAGCGTGCCTATCAGGAATGTAGCTTCGGTCAGGAGAATTTGTTTGACGAGCTTATTCCAATGCGTGAATGTAGCGAGCAGGACAGAAGCTACTAATAACACTTCTACTATTCCTAACTTTGCAAATTTGGGTAATTCCTCCCAGTTGTAGGCAAAGAAGAAGATAATTCCTGCCACTGTAAAACCAACGCCCACTGCCAATAAAAAAATAGAAAGGAATTGATTCCATTGTTTTTTATCTGCGTACAGCGCTTGTCGGGATAAAGGCGAAGAGTCGGTCTTTTCCATGTGTTTTTGCTTTTTGATGATTACAAACATAAGAAAATAAAATGATTATCACCTCAAGATAGACTATAAAAAGGTATGACTTACCTTATTGAAATTGACAATAATAGTAGGTCATACCTTGAGAGAGGTTATGAAAATATTCAAAATAGAATAACTTAAAATACCTCCCGTATATGCTTAAAGTTAGAATTGATCGTATCAATTACTTCTTGTGAACGACCGTTGATTAACAACTTATACATTGATTGTGCAAAGCCCACCATTTGACCGAATTCAATTTTGGGAGGCATGGCCAGTGCGTTCGGATCAGTCATGATATTAACAAGTACCGGACCGTCCAACTCAAATGCATTCAGTAAGGTAGTCAACACTTCTTCCGGATCACTGACATTAAATCCGGTCATTCCCATTGCTTCGGCCACTTGAGCAAAGTCTGGATTCAACATATTTGTCTGCCAGTCCGGCAATCCGTCCACTTCCATTTCCAACTTCACCATTCCCAATGAACGGTTGTTGAATACGATAATTTTAATTGGTAACTTATATTGTACAACGGTTTCCAAGTCTCCTAAAGTCATAGACAAGCCACCATCTCCGCAAAGCGCCACTACCTGGCGATCCGGATAAGCTAGTGCGGCACCGATGGCTTGCGGCAAAGCATTTGCCATAGAACCATGATTGAAAGAACCCAGCATGTGGCGTTTGCCTGTCGCTTGCAGATAACGTGCTCCCCACACACAAGTCATTCCCGTATCTACTGTGAACACAGCATCGTCCGAACTTAGTTTGTCTATTTCGGACATCACATATTCGGGATGAATCTTATTTACGTCGCCTTTATCTTCCGTGTAAGCAGCCAGATCCTTCTTTACGCCTTCATATCTTTTGAGTTGTTTCAACAGGAACGAATCATCTGTCTTCGGATTCAGCATACGCAATAGACTTTGGATGCTCAGTTTAACATCACCGCAAAGTCCGATATCCACCTTTGCACGACGTCCCAGACGTTCGGGCTTTATATCAATCTGTGCTATCTTGATGTCATCCGGCAGGAAAGCGGAATAAGGAAAGTCGGTGCCGAGCATGAGAAGCACTTCGGCTTCATGCATACTGTAATAGCCCGACGGCATTCCCAACAATCCGGTCATACCCACTTCATACGGATTTTCATATTGCACCTCCATCTTTCCTTTGAAAGTATATACCACCGGAGCATTCAGCTTCTCGGAAAGAGCAATCACTTCCTCGTGAGCTCCCCGGCAACCGATGCCGCAGAAAAGAGTGATACGCGTATGTTTGTTTAACATGTCAGCTAATTGAGCCAGATCTTCTTCCGACGGACAAACTTCCGGTGGGGCAGGATAGTTGATAACCGACGAGTCGACAGCAACGGCAGAAGCCTTTGCCAAGTCACCCGGAAGCCCGATAACGGACACCCCTTTGCGGGTGACAGCCGTTTGTATGGCCGACTGGAGCATACGTGGAAATTGTGTGGGAGTAGTGGCTACTTCATTATAATAACTGCAATCGTTAAAAAGTTTGATGGTATTCGTCTCCTGAAAATATTCCGTACCGAACTCTCCGGTGGGAATTGTAGAGGCGATGGCGATTACCGGTGCGCCGGACCGGTGTGCGTCATACAAGCCGTTAATCAGATGAACATGTCCCGGCCCGCTACTTCCCGCGCAGCATCCCGGGCGACCGGTCAGTTGTGCTTCTGCCGCAGCGGCATACGCCCCTGTTTCTTCGTGGCGCACATGTATCCATTTTATTTGATCGTTTTTTCTGACTGCTTCGTTTACTTCATTCAGACTGTCGCCTGTTACGGCGTAGATGCGTTCAACTCCGGATTTTACCAGAGTATCTATCAACTGTTCTGCTATTTTTTTTGCCATAGCTGTAATTGGTTTAGGATTGATTTTTATGTAATAACAGATGGCTGCAAAGAAAAGTTCTGATTTAACATATGCTAATAACGCCTTTGTGTCGGGACACATCACCACTTTTATGTTAAAATTAATTCTGTAACAACTTTTTAGTAAAGATGTATAAACAATTGCAATATCCTTTTGTTATCTTTATAGGCGAAATCTTAACCTAATGTATTAAACCTCTTAATTACTCTAGAAAAATGAACAGAAATGAAATCGGTGTGAATGCCGGTAAGGTTTGGCAACTGCTTAGTAATAATGAGAAGTGGAGCTATGGACTTTTGAAGAGAAAATCCGGGCTGAAAGATAAAGAGCTGGGTGCCGCTTTGGGGTGGTTGTCAAGAGAGAGCAAAATAGAGTTCGATCAGTGCGATGAAGAGCTTTATGTATATCTCTGTGTGAATGTTTATATTGGCTGAAAGAGTTTGACGCTTTAACGAGAACAGAAGAATCTCCAGAGGAATGACAGCATAGTCAGCACTTCGGAGATTCTTGTTTTTTTATCCTTTTTCTGCTTTATGTTTCTTCCTTTCAATGGATTTCCGGAAATAATTCTGTTACTTTGCATCACGAATTAAAATGTAAGAAACAATGAGAAGTTTTGCCTCCGACAATAATTCCGGTGTGCATCCGTTGGTAATGGAAGCATTGAACCGGGCTAATATAGACCATTCTTTAGGATATGGCGATGATAAATGGACAGAAGAAGCCGTAGCGAAAATAAAGGAAACCTTTACGCCCAACTGTGTCCCCTTGTTTGTATTTAACGGAACAGGTAGCAACGTGGTAGCATTGCAGCTGATGACCCGTCCGTATCATTCCATCTTTTGTGCGGAAACGGCTCATATCTATGTAGATGAATGCGGCTCTCCTGTGAAAATGACAGGTTGTCAGATTCACCCGATTGCCACTCCTGACGGTAAACTTACCCCGGAATTGATGCAACCTTATCTGCATGGTTTCGGCGATCAGCACCATTCACAACCCAGAGCCCTCTACATCTCCCAATGTACCGAACTTGGCACCATCTATACTCTCGAAGAGTTAAAACGTCTGACTGACTTTGCCCATCTGAATGGTATGTATGTACACATGGACGGAGCCAGAATAGCCAATGCCTGTGCCGCTTTGAATCTTTCCTTAAAGGAACTGACAGTAGACTGCGGAGTCGATATTCTTAGTTTTGGCGGAACGAAGAACGGACTGATGATGGGAGAGTGCGTGATTGTATTTAATAAAGACCTGCAACCGGAAGCCCGCTTCATCCGTAAGCAATCCGCCCAGCTCGCTTCGAAGATGCGTTACCTCTCTTGCCAGTTTACGGCATACCTCACAGATAACCTCTGGCTGAAGAATGCCAACCATGCCAATGCAATGGCTGCCAAACTTTACACTGAATTGAAGAAACTGCCCGAAGTAACTTTCACTCAAAAAGCCGAAAGTAACCAGTTATTCCTCACCATGCCCCGCCCGGTTATCGACCGCATGCTGGAGTCTTATTTCTTTTATTTCTGGAACGAAGAGAGGAATGAAATCCGTCTGGTAACTTCTTTTGATACGACAGAAGAAGATGTAGACGAGTTTATAAGACTTTTAAAACGTTAAAAAGGAAATCCGGAACAACAAAAGCGCCTGAATATCTGTTTTTATAGGAAGTTTGAAACTAACTTTGTCCGCAAAGTTTTCTACTTCTTATGATTATGAATACTAGACAGAACAGGCTAATCATATTCGCGCTTTTGTTGTTGACACAAACCCCGTTGGGCGCACAGCTGCATTCTACTAAAATTGAACTGCCGGAGGATTCTATATCTGCAACCATGGAAGATTCCATTCCGGCAAAGCGCAGTTTCTTTAAAAAGTTTCTTGATTACTTCAATGACGCCAATAAGGAAAAAAAGAATAAAAAGTTTGATTTCAGTGTGATAGGCGGCCCACATTATTCCAGTGACACCAAGTTCGGACTCGGACTGGTGGCAGCCGGACTATATCGAACCGATCGGATTGATACGCTTCTTCCTCCCTCCAATGTCTCTCTTTACGGAGATGTGTCGACTGTCGGCTTCTATCTGTTGGGAGTCCGCGGAAATCATCTGTTTCCAAAAGATAAATACCGCTTGAATTACAATCTCTATTTCTATTCTTTTCCCAGTCTGTATTGGGGACGGGGATATGACAATGGAGCGAACTCTGATAACGAAAGCGATTATAAACGTTTTCAGGCACAGGTGAAAGTCGATTTTATGTTTCGGCTGGCAAAGAACTTCTACATCGGCCCGATGGCCTGTCTCTTATACATATCGACGGACGGAACTTTGAGAAACCGGAACTATGGGAAGGAATGGCCGCGCGAACCACTAATACCAGCCTGGGACTTTCCCTCCTTTACGATTCACGTGATTTCCTGACAAATGCATATCATGGCTATTATTTGCGGATAGACCAGCGGTTCAGTCCGGCTTTTCTCGGCAATAAATATGCGTTTAGCAGTACAGAACTGACTACCAGTTATTATCAGCCGGTATGGAAAGGTGGAGTGCTGGCAGGGCAATTCCACACATTGCTTACCTATGGCGATACCCCTTGGGGATTGATGGCAACATTGGGAAGTTCTTACTCCATGCGCGGATATTACGAAGGACGCTATCGGGACAAGGGAGCAATGGACGCGCAAATAGAACTCCGGCAACACGTCTGGAAACGGAATGGAGTAGCTGTATGGGTAGGAGCGGGAACGATTTTTCCACGACTTTCCGAGTTCACCCCGAAACACATTCTGCCTAATTATGGCTTCGGGTATCGTTGGGAATTTAAGAAGAGAGTAAATGTACGTTTGGATTTAGGGTTTGGCAAACACCAGACCGGATTTATTTTTAACATCAATGAAGCTTTTTAAAAATATAAAGAATTGGTTGGAAAATCAGGAACATCTGTTTTATCTGTTCCTGTTTATCTTGATAGTACCTAATATGGTACTCTGTTTTACAGAACCTTTACCATTTATGGCAAAAGTCGCCAATGTGTTGTTACCTTTCGGTTGCTATTACCTGTTGATGACTTTGTTGAGGAATTGCGGCAAGATGCTGTGGATTTTATTCCTGTTCCTGTTCTTCGGAGCCTTTCAGATCGTGTTGCTTTATTTATTCGGCCAGTCCATTATCGCTGTCGATATGTTTCTGAATCTGGTCACCACCAATTCGAGTGAGGCATTGGAACTGCTCGATAATCTCACACCTGCCATTATTGCTGTAATCATACTCTATGTACCTGCCCTGATATTAGGGACGATTTCAATTATACGTAAACGGAAACTTACGGTAGAGTTCATTCGCAGGGAACGGAAGAGAGCCTTCCTGGTCTTTGGAATCTCCCTCCTTAGTCTTGTCGGAGCCTATGTGCAGGATTCGGGATATGAGTTGAAATCTGATTTATACCCGCTAAACGTATGCTACAACGTAGGTCTTGCCTTTCAAAGAACAGCTCTGACACAGGATTACCACCGTACATCCAAAGACTTTACTTTCCATGCCCGGCCTACTCATCCGGAGGGAAAACGGGAAGTATATGTAATGGTCATAGGAGAAACCTCTCGTGCCCTAAACTGGCAATTGTATGGTTACGAACGTGAAACGAACCCGCTCTTATCCCGGCAAACGGGTCTGATTGCTTTCCCAAAAGTGTTGACAGAGTCGAATACGACACATAAAAGTGTCCCCATGCTGATGTCGGGTGCTACTGCCTGCAACTACGACTCTATCTACCATCAAAAAGGAATCATCACCGCTTTCAAAGAGGCAGGATTCCGGACGGCTTTTTTCTCCAACCAACGTTACAACCATTCATTTATCGACTTCTTCGGAATGGAAGCCGATACGTATGATTTTATAAAAGAAGATTCGGTCAGTTCTACCTATAATCCTTCTGACGACGAACTTCTGAAATTGGTGGAGGAGGAACTGGCGAAAGGTGCAACGAAACAATTCATCGTACTTCACACCTACGGTTCCCACTTTAACTATCGCGAACGTTACCCGTCGGAAGATGCTTTCTTTACGCCCGATTATCCGATGGAAGCAGAGAGAAAATACCGGGATAACCTGGTGAATGCCTATGACAACTCTATTCGTTACACGGATGATTTTCTGTCACGACTTATCCGTATGTTGGAAAAACAGCAGGTAGATGCCGCCATGCTCTACACTTCCGATCATGGAGAGGACATTTTCGACGATTCCCGTCATCTGTTCCTCCACGCTTCTCCCGTACCTTCTTATTATCAGCTTCATGTGCCATTCCTGATTTGGATGTCCGATGACTACCGCGAAACGTATCCCGAACGTTGGAATACCGCTATTGAAAATAAGGATAAGAATGTTTCTTCCAGCAGCTCTTTCTTCCCGACCATGCTGTCTTTAGGCGGAATAGAAACTCCTTACCGGGATGATTCTCAGGCTGTGACGGCTTCGTACTACGTCCTGAAACCGAGGGTTTATCTGAACGATCACAATGATCCCCGTCCGTTGGATGATTTGGGCATGAAGAAGCAAGACTTCCAGATGCTGGAAAAGAGGAATATCAAGTATTAAGTATTAGGTATTAATCCTTGTTAATTTTTGCATCCAAAAATGGGATTGGCGTGTTATTTGCCGTATGATGTATGAACGATTAAATTCATAAAACATGGCCTATATAGATTATTACAAGATTCTTGGAGTAGACAAAAGTGCTTCTCAGGATGATATCAAAAAGGCTTTTCGTAAGTTGGCCCGGAAATATCACCCTGATTTGAATCCTAATGACCCTAGTGCAAAGGATAAATTTCAGGAAATCAACGAAGCCAATGAAGTACTGAGTGACCCCGAGAAACGTAAAAAGTATGATGAGTACGGAGAACATTGGAAGCATGCCGATGAATTCGAAGCGCAGAAACGTGCACAGCAACAAGCCGGAGGCTTTGGCGGTGCAGGAGGTTTCGGCGGATTCGGCGGTGCGGGTCAGGGTTTCTCCGACGGTAACGGAACCTATTGGTATAGTTCCGATGGAGAAGGATTTTCCGGTGGCAACGCTAGTGGATTTTCCGATTTCTTCGAATCAATGTTCGGACATCGGGGAGGAAGAGGACAAGGTTCTGCGGGATTCCGCGGACAGGACTTTAATGCCGAACTTCATCTTTCCCTTCGTGATGCTGCTCAAACGCATAAGCAGATATTGACTGTAAATGGTAAACAGGTACGTATCACTATCCCTGCCGGTGTAGCCGACGGACAGGTTATTAAACTGAAAGGCTACGGAGCCGAAGGTGTCAACGGAGGACCTGTGGGCGACTTGTACATTACGTTCGTTATAGCCGAAGACCCGGTGTTCAAACGCCTGGGCGACGATCTGTACATAGATGTGGAGGTAGATCTTTACTCTGCCGTATTGGGAGGCGAGAAAGTAGTCGACACGCTGGACGGTAAAGTGAAACTGAAGATAAAACCGGAAACGCAGAACGGTACGAAAGTCCGTCTGAAAGGTAAAGGATTCCCGGTTTATAAGAAGGAAGGACAATTCGGTGACTTGATTGTGACCTATTCTGTCAAGATTCCTACGAACTTGACCGACAAACAGAAAGAGTTGTTCCGTCAATTACAGAGTATGAACTAAAATGAATGAGTACTATGCAGACCGAATTAATAATTGTCAGTGAATACTGTCACAAATGTCATATTGAGCCTTCATTCATCGAAATGTTGGAAGAGGGCGGTTTGATTAACGTGCATACCGAAGGCGGTGAACATTATCTGCTTTTGTCGGAACTCCCGAACGTGGAACGTTATAGCAGAATGTACTATGACTTATCCATCAACATGGAAGGTATCGATGCCATTCATCATTTGCTGGAAAGGATGGAAGATATGAGGCACGAAATGCGTTCGCTTCGCAAACAACTTTTGCTGTACCGGGAACGGGAAATAGAAGATATGGACTGGTAAAAAAATAGAGCCTCTGTTTGATTCGAACAGAGGCTCTATTTATAGTAAACGGAGGCTCTGATTCATTCAATCAGAGCCTCCGTTTTTTCAGGATGTTTATGCCGTTATTTTATAATACAATATACGTGCAAATCTCTTCCAGATAGCGTGCGTCGATAGTGTCGAAGCTATCCAATGTATCACTGTCGATATCCAGCACCCCGGCAACTTTCCCCTGCTTGAGGATCGGTACTACTATTTCCGATTTCGAGTCCGAACTACAGGCTATGTGTCCGGGAAACTGCTCTACATCAGGAACAATCAGTGTACGGGCTTCTTTCCAAGCGGTTCCGCAAACTCCTCTGCCAAAGCGGATGCGAGTGCAGGCAATGGGGCCTTGAAACGGACCCAGTACGAGTTCTTCCTCTTTCACAAGGTAAAAGCCTACCCAGAAGAAACCGAAAGTCTGCTTTAAGGCTGCTGCCATGTTGGCAAGATTGGCAATGAGATCTGCTTCCGTACTTACCAAAGCATGCAGTTGCGGAAGTAACTCCCGATACTTTTCTTCCTTGCTTCCTGTGTGGATGATTAAATTTTCTGCCATCTCTTTACTATTTGATTTGGTTCAGAATGCTCGGATCTTTTATCTTATCGTCTTCTGCAAAGAAGATAATCTTAGTCAGTATCTCGGCAGTCTTCGGATCTTCATCTACGAAAGGCAGGAACAGGCGTCCGCGATTTTGCGAATGTACCGGAAGAACGGCTATCTGTGCACCACCTTCCTGATGGATCACACCGCTGCCCAGATGAATATTGTACTTACCCAGTTTACCTTCGATGTGAGCAAAACTTCCTTTTATTGTCACGTTCTTGAAATGAAACAACGGCATCGTCAGTTCCACCAGTACGCTGCGCATCTCGATGGTAGAGTGGCTGGTTTCCGGGTCAACGCTTCCGGCATGGGCTACGCTTACTGCCAGGTCTACGTCTCTCATTACTTCGGAGAAGATGACAGGAGGAATCTCCGAGATTTTCATTAACTTGTAGTCTTTGCGGTTGTGGAAGCAGACATATTCTAATGTCGGAGCTTCGATGTCGGCAGGAGAGAACCAGTCTGCCATCGCATAGATGGTGGCGATGATGTTCTCTTTGTAATAGATCTTTTGGAGACCGTCTTCATAGTCGGCTACCCAGCGACGGCCTTTCAGTACGGCAACCGTTTTCTGCGGTTGGATCTGGTTGCCGGCATAGCGGCGGGATTGAGTGGCTTCTATTTCTTCCGGAGTCGGAACGTAAAGTTCGCGGAATACCTGTTTGAAAGGTTGGCGGATTGATTTATCGAACAGGAATTTTTGATAAGCATGCCAGTCTCCGCTTGTATACAGGTCTGTGGGGTGCGCGATGCGTAACTCGTCTTTCGGTTTTAACGGGAGGCAAACGGCATTTACTGTAATCAGCAATCCATCGGTGTAGAAGCCCGTCTGTCCGTTGCAGATGAAGACGAGATGTTTCAGTAATGGCCAGATAACAGGATTCTGCATCAGCTTGCGCAATTCGTTTTCTTCAAAATGAGTGCAGTCTTCCATCGCCTGTTCCAGCATGATGCGCGAACGGGTGTACTGGTCTTTCAGCTTTTTGTGTACTGCTTTCAGTTCTTCTATATACGGATGCTTTTTCAGCTTGGCAGGCATGCTGTTGAGCTCTTTGCCGTCTTTGATTTGCTTAATCTCCGATTTACCTTCCTCGTTGATTTGTACATACACTTCTACGCCGTCTATCTCTTTGGGGGACAGGTAGGGAAGAAGTTCTTTAATCAGTTCGGTTTCCATGCTCCAGGTCAGGCGGGTAACGTCTCCGTAACCGGAGTTGCGTGCCAGGTTTTGCAGAGCGATGTTTACCGCTTTCTTTTCGCTTTCCTGTCTTTGAGCACCGAATTCCTTGCTCTCTTTCAGGAACTTTTGCAGGTATTGATAACGATCCAGCAGTTCTTTATCCGGCTTCCGTCCCAATGGGATGAGGCCGTAGCTCATCAATAAGTCTTTGTTGCGCTTGGCTATTATTTCTTTCTTTATATCTGCCGCCTTCACTGCACCGTTGGTAGCATCGGCAAACTTACGGGCACGGGTATGGCTGTTGCTGCATGAAATATATTTGGCGGCATTGTAGACCACTTCGAAGCGTTGCTTGCCAATTGTCTTAAATGCATCTTTGAACCAGTCGATGTCAAAAGCACCTTCCCGCAGGTCATCTACGTCGATGGGGGTGTAGCGGGCGATAATCGCTTTCTTCTTGTCGTCACACGTTTCATTGGTGTGGGCGTGGAAATAATAGGCTGCACTTGTCAGTCCTTTCCAGCCTATTGCCTTTTCAGTCAGTTCAATCCATTGTGGGGCGAACATGGCGGCTTCTACCAGTCGCTCGTCGCTGATTTCGGCTTGTTTCGCCAGTTTCTTCAGATTCTCGCTGGTGTCCGTAGGCAGGGGATGACAAGCATGGAGCAGACTGCTCAATACACCCCGTTTGGTGCTGCCCCAGTTGTAACTGTCACGTATGAAAGTATCTTTGCCGAATGCTTGCAGAATACGGATAAATGTTTCAGCTCCATAGACGTAGCTTAGTTCTTCTGCAAGGGAGGTGACTTGTGTCTCGGAGTCTCCACGTTTTAATTCAATTTCAAGAATCCGGTCTACCACCTTTTGGACGAGGGAACGGAAGAGGGAGAAGTCGATGTTTTTGATATCGGCGTATCTTTCTTTTTCCTTGTTGAAACGAACGTTGTCGTTCAATACCATAGTGATTGCTTTGATCTGGCTGGGAGAGCTGATGCGTCCCATCATTTCACGGTATACTTCCTCTGTCGGGATGATTCCCATCATCCAGGCACGGGCGAAGTCTGTGGCATGAAGATAAGAGTCTGTTTCCTCTAGTTCGGGGGTGTGCTCCATGTAGTTGGTGAGCTTATAAAGCTGATAGCGCACTGTGAAGTAACGGATAAATAGATCATCATTCATGGGCTTTTGAGGCATTTCGAGCCAGAAGTTCACGAATTTGTTGTTATGTATCGGATAAACGACCTGTTTTTCTCCGTATTCCAGTTTGTCCCGAAGCCATGCATGCTTACTGGTGTACTGGCGGAAGATGTTTTTGGTATTTAGCAAAGGCAATAGTTGGAGCAGCATATTGACGGCCAGTCGTTGATAGACGGCTTCATCTTTGTATTCGTATGCCAGTGCTTCGATGATGTCACTCATCTGTTCATAGTACGGCATCTTGCGGAGGTCTTTTTGCAATCCGCGGTAAGTGATGCCGGCATACATCCGGTTGACAAGCGGCTCAAAAGTATTACTTGATTTCTGGTCTGCCTTGATGTCTTCTTCATCTTCCTCGTCGGAGTCGTCTTCGTCTTTAGCGGTACCTGTCGATGCAAGCATGAAACTCATCATCAGCAATTTGTCGTAGCTTCCTATTTCTTCTTCGTAGAAGGCTTTCCACAATTCCGGGAATCCGAGTCCGCTCAATCCTCCGTAGTTGCTCCAGTTTATCAGGACACTGTTACCTACCAGACGTGCTTCTCCGTAACCATTTTTGAATTCTTCATTCTTGTAGGTTTCGATGTATTTGCTTAGTTTTTTGAAAACGAGTTTGGCCCTTCCAAAGCAGATGAATTCGAATGCTTTTTTAACGTTGAATCCTTTGTCCTGGGTAATTTCCGGCAGACTGACTTCAAGAGACGGATCGTACAGACCGAAACCGTTATCTTTGGTATAATGTTGTGTGACGCTCTCTTCTGTTCCATCGCCAATCAGAGATTCTATCAATACTTTTTCTTTCGGGTTCGGCTTCTGAATCTCTTTAACTGTCGGGATCAATTCCTGATAGATATCTTGCAAGAATTCTACATTGTGTATGGTCTTCATCATGTCCAATCCTGCCAGGCGGCGTTCGGCAACCTTGTCTGTTAGCAAGCGGCGGATGCTGTCGGCTAGCTGTTCTTTGGGCTGTTTCATCAGCAGATTGATAGCATGGATACGCATTTCGCTGTATTTGAAGCGCAGTAACTCTTCTACTTTCTGGTTTTGTTCGGGCGATAAGGTCATCTCGGACAATGCTTTATATGCTTCTTCACGCACATCTTGCGAACGGTCTCCCAGTGATTGCAGTACATATTCTTCCTGTAGCGGACTGGTCGGTGGAGCTAATACAACACCGATATAGCCTGCCCGCATATAAGTATCCAGAGAGGGCAGATAGCTGCAAAGATCGTCTTTCAATGCAGAATTATTAGTCATCCAGGTGATATATGCCATTTTGAGAACGATTTCCGAACGGGTGAGTTCTGTGCTTTCCCAAGGGAATACATAAGGAGAATAAATCTCTTTGGCAGAGATGGACTGATAGATTTGCTTCAGATATTCATAATGGCGGACCGCCTCTTCTTTGCTATCAAAATAGTCGTGGAGTGACGGGGCGTCTTTGTGCCCTCCATACCGGCTAAGATAGAGACCGGACAGATACAACGGTAAGATAGCCGCCACCACCGACGGTTCCTTATACCATCTTTCAAAGGCATTTTTACTGATGCGGTGGTTCATGCCGGAGTATTGCGTACAGCGTAAGAAATAAAGTAATGTCTGTACCTGGTATTTAGCACCTTTCTTGATAATTTCCGGTACGAGCGTCTGAATCTCTTCCGTATTATAGAATCCGATGCTCCATAAAGCCAGATAGAGTTCGACTGTATCTTTGCTTTGAAGAGCACTGTGTGCTTGTTTCCGGTCGTTCAGAAAACGATGGATCAGTTCTACATATTTATTGGTGATACGTTCGCTGCTGTCTTGTTCTCCGATACCCGTACTGACTGCAATACCGCGTTTCACGGAAGCAAATCGTTGCAGGCCGTTGTCGCAGATGACCGAGAAAAGATGGAGATAACTTTCGGGACAACCTTCGTCCATCGTTTCCACGATAGCTTGGCGGAGACCCTCCTGTAACTTGGCTGCCAGAAGTAACTTCCCTTCCAGTTCCAGCAAGGGGCGGTATCCACTTACTGCGATAGCCTGGAGATGTCCCTGGTTGAGGCGGTTGGCGTTATTCTCACTGGTCAGCACATTGTTGAGGTATTCAATGACAGTCTGGTTGCCTTCTGCTATTTGGGCGGCCATCCAGTTTTGGCAGTTCATCGAATCCTTGTATGCTTCTATTTCTTCCGGAGTGTTTCCTCCGTTCAGTATGGCTTGATCCGTAAATCCGGTGGCGCGCAGTTTCAGAAACTGGGTCAGTGCATCTATAACGTGCCCGATATGCAGAAGAGGATTTGCCGACCGTTGTGACCGGCGCGAGTATCCGTGAGTGTACGGGCACCGTGCTTTGAGCTTCAGATAGGTGTGGAACAGGTGGGCGTACTCGTCTCCCAATAGATAGTGGAGTAGCTTGTTCAATTTACCATCGAAAAGATTGGCAACGCTTTTAATCTTCTCTTCTTGGATAATATAGATGATGCAAGGCTCTAATTTATCGCTGTATGCACCATACCGGGTATCCATGTTGAAGTATTGCATAAATACATCCAACAGTGCCATTGTCTCTTTGTCTAAACTGGTTCTCTTTTTCGTTAACCTTTCCAGGTACGGAGCAATCCGTTTATTTAATGCGTCATTGTAAATCAGTCTCATGATTCTTTTCGTTTTAAATGTGTTTTATAGGATAATGATTACCATAATCTTCCCGACAGCATAGCGAGCCGGATGAAGGTTAAGGTAGATTCTTCTTTAAGTTGGATGGGAGAGGATAGGTCTCCGGTTTCCGTATCATCCATGAAGATACGGAAAATTCCGTCCTCATAGGATTGCAAAGCATTGGTGATGGCTTCGACTTCTGCGGCAGGTTTGCCATTATAGTTTACTGCAAACCCTACTTTGCCGGAAGCTGTTTTATTTTCCACTTCTTCCTGTGTGAGGTATTTCAGCACTTCGCTCTGTTGCAAGCGTTCATTGTATTCGCAGACTTGCCAACTGACGATGGCTTCGATCACCCCCTGTACATTGACAGGCGGAACAGGAAAATCGATAGGAATCTTTTCGATACTGCACTTTCGCTTTCCTAACTGTTTGATTTGGATATATACTCTCATATTCTCTTTATTGGGTGATCTGGATACTTGATGTAATGGCATTCAGATCGGTTTCAGCTTCTTCGTCATAGACAAGCATGACAATAGCAAAAGATCGTTTCTTGCTCTCTTGAAAGTAATGCAACGCTATTTGTTTTACATCCTCTCCCGGTTCATCAGGAGCCCCGATGTGCAGGGGATTCGTGATCTTTGTCATGGGGAGTCCGTTGATGTTGACATTGCTTAGTTGGTAATCTTCTGACGGTTCCCCTTGTGCATTTCTTGGGAGAGTGAGTGATAACTCTTTCATGTGTTCAAACTCCTTCTGCGTGTCGTAGGTGAGGGCGGTAATCGTTAATTGATTCCCTCCGTTGACCAGCATGAGTAATGGAGGTTCCGCACCATCAATAATTCCTTTTGCTCCTGCTATTTTTATCCAGTTGGTAGGATACTGGCAACTGAATTTGGTGGCTGCATCATAATAAGATAGCCACGTATCGTCATTGCCGACAGGCGTATATGCCGGAACTTTCCTGCTGGAAAGATTGTCCGTAGCATTCACAGCGGAATGATTACTGTTCTCGTTTTCCTCTTCCAGTTCACCATTCAGATAGGCTTCCACAATGCCGCTTTCCCATTCATTGCGTATCTCCGGGTAAAGAGGAGGAACGTTTTTGCACAGGATCATGAAGCTGAACAGGAATATACAGAATATACCAAGCTCCCCGATGATGGAGACAGTCCGCTGTGCATCGGGTTTCTCGAACTTGTAGCCGACCACATATATAATTCCCAGAACAAACCCGCTTAACAACCCGCCAATATGGGCGGCATTATCAATGCCGGCTTTCATCCCGTAAACCAGATTATACCCCACAAAAATGAGGATGCTGGTTAACAATGCCTTTCGTTGTTCTTTGGCGATGCGATGAAAGAGGAGGAATGCAAGGAATATACCGTAAAGTCCGAAGATAGATCCGGAAGCTCCGGCGCTGATTGTCTCACCGTGCATATACAGGCTGAATGCAGCCGAACATAATCCGGTTAGCAGGTATGAAACGAACATACGGCGTCCTCCTATCAGTTCTTCCAACAGAAGTCCTACATACATGAAAGCATACATGTTCATCAGGAGATGGAAAGCTCCGATATGTATGAAGTTGCAAGTCACTGTGCGCCACCAGTCACCGGTCAGAGTCAGCGGTCCGAAGTCAGCTCCCCATTTCAGTAGTGACAGAGTGGAAGGAGACATAATACCCACTCCGGAAGCAATCATTACAATGAATACAAGAATATTGATGTCTATCAGGATGGGAGTTGCTATAAATCCTTTGCGGGGAATGAAGAAAGACAGGAAAGAGTTCCTCTTCTTTTCTTCCTCTATGTAGGCTTTTTCTTCTTCTGTGAGCGGGCGGTTGAACTCTTCTTCGAAATCTTTGGCCCTTTGGGCTAGTTCTTCCGGAGTGAGTGAGGCTTTTATTTCTTCCATTGTTTCCCGTAACTTCTGGATATTTTTTCTGTTCTTTCCATAATCAACAAATTGTACGGAAGAAGACTGACTGCGAACGGATACTTCCCCGTCACTTCCCTTTTCTATGGTAAAGGTTATTGCCTCTCCATGGGAGCGTATACTGAACGGGACTTCAAACCGGATTCCTTCCGGAGTTACTTCCTCGATATTCCACTCAAGTTTTTGAGAGGCTTCGAGAGCCAATATAAGGATTTCCGTGTTTGATAAACCTGGCAAATACAGTTTGTCATTATATGAAGGTTTGAGTGCCATATTTCTATCTCTATCTACATTCATCAATTAAAAAATTACTTATCTCACTGACAAATGTATAGAATAATAATGGAAAATAATAGAATATGACAAATAAAAAAAGCATCCATTTCGTAAGAAAGGATGCTTTTATCAGATTTAGTCGATTATTTGTTACTTTTTGTAGAAAGCCAAATCTTCTTTGTCGAAGTTTTCGATGAAATTTGTATGCTTTTCTACTTCCGCTTCTGCATAGTTCAAATATACGTGTGCAGATTTGGAGAACAGTTCAGAAGACTTGCTGGCATCTTGAATCAGTAAGTGACACATGATAATATCAGCAGCCATTTCCACCAGTTTGCGAGCGGTGAAGTCAAGCAATTCCTGATCCTGTACTTCTTTCACAGCGTTGGTACTTGCTTCAAATTTGTCAGCCATCTTCTTCAGGCGAGACATCAGCGGTTCCATTTCCGGTGAACAAGGAATGGCCTCAAACTCGCGGATAGTAGCGATGTAAGAACCATTAGTCACGTAACGGATAGCGGCTACAGTCTGCAACTGGGTAGTTCCTTCGTAGATGCTGGTGATACGTGCGTCGCGATAGATGCGTTGGCAAGCATATTCCATCATGAATCCTGAACCACCGTGAATCTGGATACAGTCATAAGCATTCTGGTTAGCATATTCAGAGTTCATACCCTTAGCCAGCGGAGTAAAGCTGTCTGCTAGTTTGGCGTATTTTTTCTGTTCCTGACGTTCTTCCGGAGTCAGTTTACGTTCGCGGGAAATATCATCCAATGCTTTGTAAATGTCTACGTAGCGAGCTGTTTGATACAGCAAAGCACGTCCGGCATCCAACTTACCTTTCATGATAGCCAGCATATCGTATACTGCCGGGAATTCGATGATTGCTTTACCGAATTGCTTACGGTCTTTAGCATAAGCCAATCCCTCATTGTAAGCAGCTTGGCTCAATCCTACGGACTGCGCAGCAATACCCAGACGGGCACCGTTCATTAAAGCCATAACGTATTTAATCAAACCGAGTTTGCGGTCACCGCAAAGTTCAGCTTTAGCATTCTTGTACACCAGTTCGCAAGTAGGAGAACCGTGGATACCGAGTTTGTTTTCGATACGACGTACGTTCACACCACCCTCATTCTTGTCATAGATGAACATAGAAAGACCACGACCGTCTCTTGTACCTTCTTCCGAACGAGCCAATACCAAGTGAAGATTAGCATCACCGTTTGTAATAAAACGTTTTACACCGTTCAGCAACCAGCAACCGTCTTTTTCGCTATAAGTTGCTTTCAGCATAACTGCCTGTAAGTCGGAACCTGCATCCGGTTCGGTCAAGTCCATAGACATCGTTTCACCTTGGCATACGCGAGGAATGAAACGGCTGTGTTGGTCAGCGTTACCGAATTCATACAGTGTTTCAATACAGTCCTGCAAAGACCAGATATTTCCGAAACCGGCGTCGGCAGCAGCCACGATTTCTGCACACATGGTGTACGGAGTGATCGGGAAGTTCAAACCGCCGAATCTGCGTGGCATGGTCATACCGTTCAGGCCGGCTTTCACCATAGCGTCTAGGTTCTGTTTGGTTCCGGAAGCATATTCTACGCGACCGTTAGCACAGTGAGGACCTTCTTCGTCTACACCTTCTGCGTTAGCAGCAATGATTTCTCCTGTGATTTCTCCTGTAATCTCCAATACTTTGTCGTAAGAGTCTACAGCATCTTCGAAGTCCAGCGGAGCGTAGTCGAATTCATCTTTATCTCTGTAATTGCGTTCTTTGAGTTCGCAAATACGTTTCATCATCGGATTGTTCAAGTGAAACTTGAGTTCCGGTATGTCTGTATAATAATTAGCCATCTTTCCTTACTTGCTATTTTGTTTATAATACTTAATCATCTTCGGCACAACTTCTTCGATACTTCCGTTGATTACGTAATCGGCAATCGTATTGATCGGAGCATCCGGATCGTTGTTAATGGAGATGATGATACCACTTTCCTGCATACCGGCGATATGCTGAATCTGTCCGGAGATACCGCAAGCGATGTAGAGTTTTGGACGAACCGTAACACCAGTCTGACCGATCTGACGATCATGGTCTGCGAAACCAGCGTCAACAGCAGCACGGCTGGCACCTACTTCTGCGTGAAGTTCTTTAGCGAGGTCGAACAATAGGTTGAAGTTTTCTTTCGAACCTACACCGTAACCACCGGCTATGATGATCGGAGAACCTTTCAGGTTGTTCTTTGCCTTTTCTACATGGCGTTCGATGACTTTCACTACATAGTCCGTGTCGGCTACATACTTTTTCACGTCGTGACGGATTACTTCTCCCTGATAAGTCGGAGAGAGGATTTCTTTCTTCATCACACCTTCGCGAACGGTTGCCATCTGCGGGCGGTGTTCCGGGTTCACAATCGTAGCAACGATGTTACCACCGAATGCCGGACGGATTTGATATAACAGGTTCTTATAAGTCTTACCTTCTTTTTTGTCTTCGTGGTCACCGATTTCAAGTGAAGTACAGTCGGCAGTCAATCCGCTGGTCAGAGCAGAAGAAACGCGCGGACCGAGGTCACGACCGATAACGGTAGCACCCATCAAACAGATTTGCGGTTGCTCTTCTTTGAAGAGGTTCACCAGGATAGCTGTGTGAGGAAGTGATGTATAAGGGTAAAGGCCTTCACCGTCGAAAACGTGAAGTTTATCTACTCCGTAAGGAAGGATTTGTTTTTCAATATCTTTGAGGCCGCTTCCGGCAACTACAGCTTCGAGCTGACAGTTCAACTGGTTGGCTAACGAACGACCTTTGGTCAGAAGTTCGAGGCTAACGTCTGCAACGTTACCTTCTTCTATTTCGCAATATACAAATAAGTTATTCATGATTATCCGATGGTGTGGTTAGCTAATAGTTCAACAATCAGGTCTTCCACGTCACGGTCGCTGCCGCTGATGGTTTTGCTCTCTTTAGCCTGGAACACGATGTTCTGAATGGCTTTCACTTTTGTCGGCGAACCGGACAGACCGCATTGTGCAAGGTCACCGTTTACGTCGGCTACACTCCATTCTACCAGATTCAAATAATCACGCTTGTCATACAAATCGGTATAATCAAGGTTACCTTGTTGTTTTTCGGTAACTGTTTTGGCGTGTTTGTATTTCTGAACCAGTTTCGCATTGCGCGGACGGCAAGGAGCGGCAGAACCGTTTACGGTAATCACGATAGGCAGCGGACCCTCTACAGTTTCTACACCACCGTCGATATGACGTTTCACCTTGATTTTACCATCGCCCACTTCCAGAATTTCTTCTGCGTATGTGATTTGCGTCAATCCTAGCTTCTCTGCTACCTGCGGACCTACTTGCGCCGTGTCACCGTCGATAGCCTGACGACCACCAATGATAATGTCGCAATCACCGATTTTGCGGATGGCAGTAGCCAGTGCGTAAGACGTAGCCAGTGTATCTGCACCAGCGAAAGCACGGTCGGTCAGCAAGTAACCGTTATCTGCGCCACGGAAAAGTCCTTCACGAATAATGTCGGCTGCCCGTCCCGGTCCCATGGTCAGGATGGTTACGGTAGAGCCTGGATGAGCATCTTTCAGTCGAAGAGCTTGCTCGAGAGCATTCAGGTCTTCGGGGTTGAAGATAGCGGGAAGTGCCGCGCGGTTAATCGTCCCGTCGGCTTTCATGGCATCTTTCCCAACATTACGTGTGTCAGGAACTTGTTTTGCCAATACAACAATTTTCAAACTCATGCTATAAATTTTAGTATTAGTATTTCTACAAGTTAGCAGCCAGTAGTCAAGTAGTAATATCTTGCTATCCAAACTATCCGGTTAACTATCAGCGTGCAAATTTACTCAAACGCTTGGTTCTGACAAGAAATCCGAGTAAAAAATGCACAGGTTTAAGATTTTTGAGCAAAAGAGGAGGGTTTTTATAGATTTAATTCAGGGTTGACAAAGCGTTTATGGGCAGTCTGCCGGATTGTCCAGCAGACTGTTGATGAATTCCGGATTATTTGATAAGTTCGTAATAATGTGCATTCGTGAAATTATCATTCTTGAAAATAGCCTTTTGCATAATTCCTACTTTCGTGAATCCCACTTTCTCTAATACCCGCATGGATGGGGAGTTATGCTCAAATACGACTGCGAATACACGTACCTTATCAGTGTGTTCGAAATAATAGTTGATGGCTTCTTTCAGGGCGTCAGTAACGATTCCCTGGTTCCAGAAAGGTTCTCCAATCCAGTAGCCTACTTCTGTACTAAAACGTTCTACATCCGTAGCGGGTACAAAACCGATACTTCCAACTGCTTCTCCGTTTACCTCAATGCAGAAATCTTGAATGTTTTCTTTCGCTTGTACCATAGAGAGAAAAACGTTAGCATCTTCCTGACTATAAGGATAGGGGAGACCGTCACGACAGTTATCCCAAATATTCTTGTTATTGAGATATTGGGCTAATGATGCTACATCTTCGGTTTGCCAGGTACGGAGAGTATAGTTTTTCTTCTGCACAATAATTCCTGTTTTTTGTACCATATCATCTATTATTGTATCCCAATTTCAGCTAACCCCATCGGTTCACCGTCATGTATCATCCGTGTTGCTTTCAACTGAATGTAGCGAGCCTTGACCGGAGTAAAGTAAACCGATTGCAAAATCGGATTGCTCTTTATATTGGAAAATTCATCTTTGGCTACTACCTGGTTGACCGCATTACTGTCCGTACCTACAGATATTTCGTAGGCCGCGATCACCCCTTTATTATATTCACTTTGGTCGGGGAGATAGTGGAATGAGGTAATCGTTCGTTCTTCTCCCAAGTCAATCAATAGTGTATTTCCATTGATGAAACAGGTGGTCTGGTCGTTTTTATCCATGCCTTTCTGTGCTTCCTCTACATCTACTCCAACAAGAGTGAACGGGTAACTTTTCAGTTCTGCAGCTTTCGCTGTGTATGTATCCGAAGTCTCTCCTGCATAATATGCTTCAATGTTATTAATACAGAGACAAGCCCGTGAATCTGTGAAGCGGACACGAATCTTATCCGTAGTGATTGTTTCGAAACGAAGGAGCCGTTTATATCCGATAGTGGTAGTCTCCTCATTGAGCTTTACTGGGAGCCATTCGCCTGCCTGGTTATATTCTACAACGAATGATTTGACACGTTGTCCGAGAGGAATATATTCCTGCAACATCATACGGTTGATCTTCTCTGCCTGAGGTAAATCGAATTCGATAGTGGCTGAAGTGACATCATCATTGGTAGCCCAATAAGTATCATAATCACCGTCGGTCACAGCTTTGGCGGAGAATGTTCTTCCACGTTCGTCCGATGCTTTGGGAGAGAGTCCCGCCAGCAGATTGTGTGCCAGTTGTTTTTGTACATTCTGGTGGAAGTTTACGGCATTGGCAGAGTCAGTAGGGTGAATCAATCCGTCACGGTCTACCGGGAAGTTTAATAATAGCGTTGCGTTATGTCCTACGCTGCGGTAATATAAATCAGTCAGTTCGTCTACTGTTTTCACACGGTCGTCTTCTTCCGGATGATAAAACCATCCCGGACGGATGGAAACATCACACTCGGCAGCTACCCATTGGTTACCATCGGCATGACCATATTGCAGTTCACGATACTTGGGATAGCCCGGATAAACTTCTCCTGCACGAAGAAAAGACCAGTTAGTAGCTCCGGCAAATCCGTGTTCGTTGCCTACCCAACGACAGCCCGGACCTCCATCCGAGAAGATAACAGCTTGTGGCTGTAACTCATCAATCATCTTGTAAGCTCGCGGATAGTTATAATAAGTCTTGCGGTCGATTGTACGGCTGTCTTTTGCTCCGCCATACCAGCCGTCTCCACCGTTGGCACCATCAAACCAGATTTCAAATACGTCACCGTAGTTGCTCAGCAGTTCGTTGAGTTGTTTATAGAAGTATTCTACATATTCGGGAGAACCATAATTGGCCTGATGCCTGTCCCAGGGCGAGAGATAGACTGCGAATTTAATGCCATACTTTTTGCAGGCATCCGACAGTTCGCGGACAATGTCTCCTTTTCCGTCTTTGTACGGAGTGTTGCGGATACAGTACTCTGTCAGTTGCGTAGGCCACAGACAGAATCCATCGTGATGTTTCGCTGTCAGGATCACTCCTTTCATGCCGGATTTGACAAATGTCTGTACCCATTGCTCACAGTCCAGACGGGTAGGGTTGAATGTTTTAGGATCGGAGTCTCCATATCCCCATTCACGGTCGTTGAATGTGTTAAGTCCGAAGTGTACAAACGCATACGTTTCCATTTTTTGCCATTCCACCTGTTTGGCTTCGGGAATGGGTAAGATAGCTTCCGGTGCTTTTACCGAATTACAGGCACTTAGTAGAAAAAGACCTGTTGCGAAGATAAGAAAGTGTTTTTTCATGGGGGTGTTTATTAGTTAATAATTGAATGTAAGAATCATCTACAATGTAATTCCAACTACAAAATAAAGTTGCTCTTCATAAGGGTTGGCTATTAGCTTTCCGAAGATGGGTAAAGAGAAATTGGACGTTATTTTAATATCTTTTGTTGCAGATAATCCGATATTGACTACATTGAATTTGTCGGAGTACATACTTTCCCAAGGAGTGAAACCTGCTTCGATATTCATATTTACATCCTTCACGCTGAACGGGTAACTCAACTCGCAGTAACTGGACCAGGCACGTTTCCCGTTTTCCCGGTAATCGTTTCCGGCAAAGGTAGTGTACCAACTTACTGACAATGGGAACTTTTCGCTATGCATATAGCCGGCTCCTACCTCGAAAGTGTGCCCGGTAGAGTGCGAACTGTAATTGAAGTATTTAAAAGGTTCCTCTTCTGTCTGGGTAAAATAGTTATTGGCGTAAAGAGTCAGGTTTTTGTATTCGTACTCTAGTGATAAATCTATTTCATTGTTCTTTTCGCGAAATTCGGTAGAACCCCATGCGTAAACGGTCAGTCCTTTCCAGTTGAGGCCGAGTGAAGGCTGCACACTTGCATTGCCGCTATCCATACCGCGCCAAATATAACTGCTTACAAAATCAGCAGTTACAAAAACTTCTTGTGCCTGTGCAAAGGCCGTACAAAACAGGATGGCAATAAGTAGGATTTGTTTTTTCATTTTATCGGTTATTTCTTCTCGTTTTCGGGGGGTAAAGATACGCAATATATAGATAAATGATGACAGATGAGGAGAAAAAAGAAAACGGCTGCATTGAGCAGCCGTTTCTTAAGTAATTGTGAATCTTGAAAGTTAGTTAGAAAGTGACGTCCATTTTCAGTACGAAAGTACGTGGAGCGGCAACTGCCATTGGGCGGTTGCTGTATTCTTTATTCAACAGGTTATTCACCATAAACTGGAAAGCTACTTCTTTTGTGGCTTTTACTCCGAAGCGCACGTCAACAGTGGCATAGTCCGTATTATGTTTTTTCCAGTAAGTAGCCAGTGTCTCTCCTTTTGAATAACCGAAAAGGATGCCACGTACATAATCCATCAGGTCTTTCTGCTGTTTCTCGCGTTCGTCCAACATCAGATAGTCAACTGCCAGAATTTTGCTCTTCCATGCTACATTGGCACCGACATTGATACGTTTCCACTGGAAATCTACCGTAGCTTTAAAACTGTGCTTCGGGCGATATTTAAGGTACTTACCTGTGTTCGATTTCTCTTTCATCTGAAGAGGATCGGTATAAAGCCCCTCTACTGCATTACGTTCCTGATAGTCAGCATCGCGTGGCTCCGTGTATACATATCCCAAGTTATAGAACAACTTCGTATTCTTATTGAAATTATACACGCCGTTCGTTGAAATTTCTACTCCGTAAATCTGGGCTTTCGATACATTGTGGAACTGGGCTCCGATGCCGAAACCTTTGCCATCTGTCAGCATCTGAAATGCATCGCCTATGCTATTAATCATTGTGTAATTGGCATTGTTGAACAGTCCGAACTGGAATTCAACCATGTCTTTATACTGTGTATAGAATCCTGCAACATCCACAAAACCCTGGAAATTGCCGACCTTATATCCTTGCTTAATTCCTAATTCCGCATTAAATCCTTTCTCCGGTTTGATGTCCAGATTAGGATAGACGCCAACCCCACCAATATCCTTGCGCAGGTATTTTTCATTGATAGACGGATTACGGTAACCCTGTCCGAAGCTGGCACGGATAAAACTGTAATCAGCCAGCTGATAATTTAACCCTGCACGGAAGACCGGACGGAACGGAACCTTGGTTCCGAAAATTTTGGTTTCGGCTTCACGGTGATGATTATTCACCCGATAATATTCGGCACGTACACCGGCAGACACACTCAAACGATCCCAAAAGCGCTGATCGTACTGAAGGAAAGCAGCTACATTATCACTTTTGTATACCTCATCCATTACAGCGGAGTCATAGCGGATATGTTCCAGGGTTACTCCGGTAGTGATTTGTGCACCACCTTCCCATTTCTTATTGAACTGGTAGTCGAGATAGTAATCGAAGTTCTTATCAGTCTGTGTTTTGGGAGTGTTTCGTGACGGATTGATAACATTTGATAACCACGGAATCAGATCACTCGGTAACTGTCCGTTCGCAAGTCCTCCCAAGTCACTCGGCACTCCGTTGTCCATTACCCAGGAGATCAGATCGCAATAATCGGCAGTCGTCGCATTCGGGAAAATATTGCCTAATGAGGTGAACACTCCGTTCATGGCATCTTCCAGATTACCGTTGACAAGTCCGGAACCGATACCTACCAATGCAGGATAGAGTGAACTGTAATCGCCACCGGCTATATTCTGTATCGTTTTGGCATCAGTTCCCATATTTCCCAGAATATCAGTGATGGAAGTTCCTTGGGTAGGGCGTACGATATTGTCGGCGCTGTAATAGAAACGTCCTTTAATCTTATGTGACGTACCGTTTTCCGGATTCACATAGTTGATGAACGGATCGATATGGAAATTATTCTCTTCACGTCCCATGTTGGTGAAAGGAGACGGTTTGTACACTTCCGTTGGTGAACGCCAGATGAAGAAGTCGCCGTATTGATTGGAAAGGAAATCGACATTGAAACCATAGTTCAACAGTTTCATTCCCATATCGGGCTGATGATAAGTGAGGCTCCCTCCCATACGGAAACGTTTGTTGTATCCCTGTTGGCGGTATCCTTCATCAGTGAAAAGATTGATTCCTCCGCTGACATCGAAATTACCGATACGGCGGGAATGGGAGAGGTCGAATCCTTCGTAAATAGGATTCCGTATACCGCTAAGAAGACTTCCGCGCAGGATCGGTTTAACAGAATATTTATCATCTTTCCAGAAACTCTTGTCGCTCCATTGGTATTCGTCGTTTTCCGCATCACCATATACACCGATATAGGCGCTGAATCGTGTTTTCGGTGTCAGTCCCGGACGTGCGGTACGGATATTGATAATACCATTCAAAGCTGATGAGCCATATAGTACGGAAGATGCTCCTTTAATCACTTCCACCTGTTCTACGTTCTCTAAAGGAACAGTGTTCCAGTTGATTTCTCCTGTTTTCGGATTCAGTGTGCTCATTCCGTCCACAAGAATTTGGCTGCGTGCACCTACTCCGTAAGTCCATCCGCTACCTCCGCGCATAGAAGGTTGTTTGTCTACAATGTCTACACCGGGAAGTGTGCGGAGAGTGGAAGAAATATCCGTGGGTGCCTGACGGGCAATATCTCCGGATTTAACAACGTCCATGGAGACAGTGACATCACTCAACTTCTGTTCAAAGCGTCCGGCACTGACTACGACTTCTTCCAGCAGCTTGGTGCTTTCTTTCATGTAAACGTCTTTGGTGACTACTTCACGCTTGTTGATAACGATGGGCATCAAGACATCATCATAGCCAACATAGCTGAATACAAGGTCAACTCCACCTTCGGGAAGTTTGATTTCATATTCTCCGTTAATGTTAGATACTACTCCCTGATTACCATGAAGTTTGTAGGTGACGGTGGCTCCGACCAATGGCTCATTGGTCTTGGCATCATATATATGTCCTTTCAGGGTTTGGGCAAAGATGCTTCCGAAACCGGTAAGGCATAACAGGATTGTTAGGATATATAATTTCTTCATTGTTTTTTGTTTTATT
>ENA-OZBR01000207-OZBR01000207.1-human-gut-metagenome-genome-assembly--contig:-NODE-207-length-27928-cov-3.812614_pt1 | contig 27928 bp, 37 predicted proteins | sample MGYA00243981_ERZ653524 | MGnify/ENA primary metagenome ERZ653524 (study PRJEB26926, sample SAMN06165084) | human gut metagenome | biome: ENVO:00009003; feature: ENVO:2100002; material: ENVO:00002003...
AGGCTATGGCCATTATCATGAATACCCCCAAGGCAGCATGCGAGCCGATGGAGAAGCTCCTCAAGAGCGCCGTCGCAAATGCTGAGAACAACCACGGCATGAACACTGACAAGCTGTTTGTCAAGGAAGTTCACGTCGGTCCCGGCCCGGTTATGAAGCGCGTTATGCCGCGTGCACAGGGCCGTGCATATCGAATCCTCAAGAGAACCTCGCACATCACGCTGGTTCTTGGCGAGAAAGAATAAGGGAGGGTAATCAATGGGCCAGAAAGTAAATCCGAACGGTCTCCGTGTCGGCGTTATCAAGAATTGGGATTCCCGTTGGTTCGCAAAGGACAATGCGTTCGGCGACCTCCTCGTGGAAGACTACAACATCCGTAAGGAACTGAAGAAGCGTCTGTTCGATGCAGGCGTTCCGGCGATCGAGATCGAGCGTAAGAACGACGAGATCAAGATCATGATCCAGTGCGCGCGTCCGGGCATGGTTGTCGGCCGCGGCGGCGAGGACATCAAGAAGCTCGAGGAAGAGCTGACCAAGAAGTACGGCAAGAAGGTTCGCTGCTCGATCATCGAGATCAAGAACCCGGACACCAACGCTACCCTGGTAGCTGAGAACATCGCTGCTCAGCTCGAGAAGCGCATCGGTTTCCGCCGTGCAATGAAGCAGTGCATGGGTCGTGCAATGCGCATGGGCGCAAAGGGTATCAAGGTATCCTGCGGCGGCCGTCTGGGCGGCGCCGAGATCGCTCGCACCGAGCACTACCATGAAGGCACCATTCCGCTGCAGACCCTGCGTGCGGACATCGACTATGGCTTTGCCGAGGCCGCTACCACCTATGGTCGCATCGGCGTTAAGGTTTGGATCTACAAGGGTGAGGTTCTCCACGGCGGTCCGCGTCTGGGCCGTTCCATCGAGGCTCCGAAGCCGGCATTCGAGCGCCGCGAGCGTCGCGGTGGCCGTGATGACCGTCGCGGCGGCCGTCGTGACTTCAACCGTGGCGAGCGTCGCGCACCCCGTCAGGAAGGAGGCAACCGCTAATGTTAATGCCGAAAAGAACCAAGTACCGCCGCGTACAGAGAGGCCGCATGAAGGGCGTTGCTTCCCGCGGCAATAAGATCGCGTACGGCGAATTCGGCATTCAGGCCCTCGAGCCTGGCTGGATCACCGGCAATCAGATCGAGGCGGCCCGTGTCGCCATGACCCGTTACACCAAGCGTGGCGGTCAGGTCTGGATCAAGATTTTCCCCGATAAGCCCGTTACCAAGCAGCCTGCCGAGACCCGTATGGGTTCCGGTAAGGGCTCTCCGGAGTATTGGGTAGCAGTTGTCAAGCCCGGCCGTATCATGTTTGAGATCGCCGGTGTTTCCGAAGAAGTCGCGCGTGAGGCGCTCCGTCTGGCCAGCCACAAGCTGCCCATCAAGACGAAGATCGTCAAGCGCGAGGCCGAGACCCAGGAAGTAGGTGAATGAGATGAAGGCAAGTGAAGTTCGTGCCATGAGCGTTGCTGAGCTGAACACCAAGCTCGACGCCCTGAAGAAAGATCTGTTTATGCTGCGCATGCAGCACGCGACGAATCAGCTGGATAACCCCCAGAAGCTCGTCCAGACCAAGCGTGATATTGCCCGAGTCAAAACCATGATCCGTGAGAAGGAGGAGAAGTAAGATGGAAGAGAAGAGAATTTCCTCCCGTAAGGTCCGCGTTGGTAAGGTCGTTTCCGACAAGATGGACAAGACCGTCGTCGTTGCGATCGCTGACCGCGTGGCGCATCCCCTGTACAAGAAGATCGTCGGCCGCACCTACAAGCTGAAGGCTCACGATGAAAACAATACGTGCGGTATCGGTGATACCGTCAAGGTGATGGAGACCCGCCCCCTGTCCAAGGACAAGCGCTGGCGCGTGGTCGAGATCGTCGAAAAAGCTAAGTAAGGAGGTACCGGAACAATGATTCAGCAGGAAAGTTTTCTGAAGGTCGCCGATAACACCGGTGCCAAGGAAATCAAGTGCATCCGCGTTCTCGGTGGCTCCGGCCGCAAGTACGGCAACATCGGCGATATCATCGTCGCGTCCGTGCGTAAGGCTGCCCCCGGCGGTCAGGTCAAGAAGGGCGAGGTCGTCAAGGCCGTTATCGTCCGCTCTGCCAAGGGCGTCCGCCGCGAAGACGGCACCTATGTCCGCTTCGACGAGAATGCTGCGGTCCTGATCAAGGACGACAAGAACCCCAGCGGCACCCGTATCTTTGGGCCCGTCGCTCGCGAGCTGCGTGAGAAGGACTTCCTCAAGATCCTCTCCCTGGCTCCGGAAGTTGTCTAAGGAGGGCTTGAAGAATGGCTATGAATGTGAAGAAGGGCGATACCGTTATCGTCCTGTCCGGTAAGGACAAGGGCAAGCAGGGCAAGGTGCTCGGCACCGTCCCCAGCGAAGCCAAGGTCGTCGTGGAGGGCATCAACATGGTGACCTGCCACGTCAAGCCCCGCAAGCAGGGCGAGACCGGCGGCATTGTGCAGCGTGAGGCTGCCATGTACGCTTCCAAGGTGCAGGTCGTGTGCCCCAAGTGCAACAAGGGCACCCGCATCGCGCACAAGATCGAAAATGGCAAGAAGACCCGCGTGTGCAAGCACTGCGGCGCCGAGCTTTAAGAAAGGAGAGTAGTTCACAATGGCAAGACTGAAAGAACAGTATAAGGCAGAAGTGGCACCCGCTCTCTACAAGAAGTTCGGTTATAAGTCCACCATGCAGATCCCCAAGATCGACAAGGTCGTCGTGAACGTCGGCTGCGGCGAGGCCAAGGAGAATGCCAAGGTCCTCGAAGCGGTCGTGCGCGACCTGACCACCATCACCGGCCAGAAGGCCGTCGTCACCAAGGCGAAGAAGTCCATCGCAAACTTCAAGCTGCGTGAGGATATGCCCATCGGCGCGAAGGTCACCCTCCGCGGCGACAAGATGTGGGAGTTCCTCGATCGTCTGTTCAACGTTGCGCTTCCCCGTGTCCGCGACTTCCGCGGCATCAGCGCCAACGCTTTCGACGGCCGCGGCAACTATGCCCTGGGCATCAAGGAGCAGCTGATCTTCCCCGAGATCGAGTACGATAAGATCGACAAGATCCGCGGCATGGACGTCGTCATCTGCACCACCGCTCAGACCGACGAAGAAGCCCGCGAGCTGCTGACCCTGGTCGGCGCTCCCTTTGAACGCTAAGTAGGAGGATATCAAAAATGGCTAAGAAATCTATGATTCTCAAGCAGCAGGCTCCTGCTAAGTTCTCCACCCGCCGCTACAACCGCTGCAAGATCTGCGGCCGCCCCCACGCGTATCTTCGTGACTATGGCGTCTGCCGTATCTGCTTCCGCGAGTTAGCCTACAAGGGCGAGATCCCCGGCGTTCGCAAGGCTTCCTTCTGATCTTTTTCCGTTATACTTCGTTGAAGCTCCTTGGCGTACACAAAAGTACGCCGGCGTCGCTTCGCCTCGTCTAACGAAAAAATCTCAAGAAGGACCTGCTGTTGAAGTTTTTCAACAGCCCGACACCTCGGAGCTTGAGCCTCCGAAACAAACTCATAACCACGAACGTTGCGATATGGACGTTCTGGCGATAAAGGATCGCGAAAGGTCAGTGTCAATTACGCGTGTTCACACGCGTGTGGGCACGTTCCAAATTGGCACTGATACCTCGTGACCTAAACGGTCCATGACCGTAACTCTAAATCAGGAGGATTTACACTATGCATATCACTGACCCCATTGCGGATATGCTCACCCGCATCCGCAACGCAAACAGTGCCCGTCATGACACTGTGGATGTCCCCGCTTCCAACATGAAGAAGAGCATCGCTCAGATTCTGCTGGACGAGGGCTACATCAAGAGCTACCAGATCGTTGACGATGGTACCCAGGGCACGATCCACATCACCCTGAAGTACAATGGCAAGGACAAGGTCATCACCGGCCTTCGCCGTGTCAGCAAGCCCGGTCTCCGCGTTTACGTCGGCGCAGATGAACTGCCCCGCGTGCTCCGTGGCCTCGGTATTGCCATCGTCTCCACCTCCAAGGGCGTTATGACCGACAAGGCTGCTCGCGCGGCTCACATCGGCGGCGAAGTCCTTGCGTTCGTGTGGTAAGGAGGGTATAAAACAATGAGTAGAATTGGTAAAATGCCCGTTGCCATTCCCGCGGGTGTCGAAGTCACCGTCGCGGACGGCAACCTTGTCACCGTCAAGGGTCCCAAGGGTACCCTGACCCAGCAGCTCCAGCCGAGCATGACCATCAAGCAGGAAGGCGCTGAGCTTCTCGTTTCCCGTCCCGACGACGGCAAGGAGAACCGCGCTCTGCACGGCCTGACCCGCGCTCTGCTGCACAACATGGTCGTCGGCGTCACCGATGGCTACAAGAAGACGCTCGAAGTCAACGGTGTTGGCTATCGTGCCGCCAAGGAGGGCAACAAGCTCGTCCTGAACATCGGCTACTCCCACACAGTGGAAGTCCCCGAGATCGACGGCATCACCATCGAGGTCCCCCAGCCCAACCAGATCGTCGTTTCTGGCTGCGACAAGCAGAAGGTCGGTCAGTTTGCCGCTGAGATCCGCGAAAAGCGTCCTCCCGAGCCGTACAAGGGCAAGGGCATCAAGTATGCTGACGAAGTCATTCGCCGCAAGGTCGGTAAGACCGGCGCTAAGAAGTAAGGAGGTGTGCCGATATGATTAAAAGACCCGATACCAAAGCACAGCGCATCAAGCGTCATAAGCGCGTTCGCGCCAAAGTCTCCGGCACTCCCGAGAGACCCCGCCTGAACGTTTTCCGTTCTGAAAAGAACATCTACGCCCAGATCATCGACGATGTTGCCGGCAACACGCTGGTCGCCGCTTCCTCCCTGGACAAGGCAATCGAGGGCAACGGTAGCAACAAGGCTGCCGCCCGTGCAGTCGGTAAGCTCATCGCCGAGCGCGCCAAGGCCAAGGGCATCGACACGGTCGTCTTCGACCGCGGCGGTTACCTGTATCACGGCCGCGTTGCAGAGCTGGCTGAAGGCGCCCGCGAGGGCGGCCTGGAATTCTAAGGGAGGAGGAAAATACAATGCCTAGATTTGAACGCGAACAGAGCGAATACATGGAAAAGCTCGTTTTCCTCAACCGTGTTTCCAAGACCGTGAAGGGCGGCCGCGTGGCCAAGTTCTCTGCTCTGATGGTCGTTGGCGACGGCAAGGGCAAGGTCGGTTACGGCCTTGGCAAGGCCGCTGAAGTCCCCGAGGCGATCCGCAAGGGCCTCGAGGCTGCCAAGAAGAACATGATCACCGTTACCCTTGATGGTACCACCATTCCTCACGAGACGATCGGCGAGTTCGGCGCCGGCCGCGTGCTGATGAAGCCCGCTGCCCCCGGTACCGGCGTGATCGCCGGCGGCGCTGTCCGTGCCGTCGTTGAGGCTGCCGGCATCAAGGATATTCGTACTAAGTGCCTGCGCTCCAACAACCCCAACAACGTTGTTGGCGCTGCGATCGAAGGCCTGAAGTCCATGCGCAGCGCGGAGCAGGTCGCCAAGATCCGCGGCAAGAGCGTGGACGAGATCATCGGTTAAGGAGGCAGAGCGTCATGGCTAATTTAAAAGTTGAGCTCGTCAAGAGCTTGAACGGCAGACACGAAAAGCACATTGCTACTGCCAATTCCATGGGCCTGCGCAAGATCGGCGATACGAGCGTGCAGCCCGACAACGACCAGACGCGTGGCAAGATCGCCAAGATCGGCTATCTGCTGCAGGTCACTGAAGAGAAATAAGGAGGAACAGATATGGAACTGTATAATCTGTCTCCCGCCGCTGGTTCCACCAAGGAAGCGTTCCGCAAGGGTCGCGGCCACGGCAGCGGCAACGGCAAGACCGGCGGCCGCGGTCACAAGGGCCAGAAGGCCCGCAGCGGCGGCGGTGTCCGCGTCGGTTTCGAAGGCGGCCAGATGCCTCTGGCACGCCGTACCCCGAAGCGCGGCTTCAACAACATTTTTGCAAAGCCCTATGAGATCATCAACCTGAGTGCGCTCGACAAGTTCGAGGACGGCGAGACCGTTACCGCAGAGGCTCTGCTTGCTAAGGGTATCCTGAGCAAGTGCGCGTATGGTTACAAGGTGCTCGGTAACGGCTCTGTTACCAAGAAGGTCACTGTTCAGGCCGCTGCGTTTTCCCAGTCTGCTAAGGAAGCTATTGAAGCAGCTGGCGGAAAGGCAGAGGTGGTCTAAGTGATTCAGACGATCCGTAAGGCCTGGGGCGTTCCCGAACTGCGCAAGAAGATCGTGTTCACGCTGCTGATCCTTCTGATCTTCCGCATCGGTAACGCGATCCCCGTCCCCTATATCAACACGACGCTGCTCGGCAACTATCTCGATAGTATGAGCGGCACCGTGCTTGGCCTCTACAACGTCATGTCCGGCGGCGCGTTCGCAGAAGCGACGGTCTTCGCGCTGGGCGTCCAGCCCTACATCAACAGCTCGATCATCATCCAGCTGTTGACGATCGCGATCCCCGCGCTCGAGCGTCTTGCCCGCGACGGCGGCGAGGCCGGCAAGAAGAAGATCGCCTCCATCACCCGCTACGCGACCGTGGCGATCGCCCTGCTTCAGGGCTTTGGCTACTACATGATCTGCAAGAACTACAACATCCTCGAGCAGCAGGGCATCTGGCCGGCGCTCGTGATCATCGTTTCGTTTGTTGCCGGTTCTTCGTTCGTGATGTGGCCTGTCTCTTCTAGCTTCGTCGGCAGCGTCAGATGTGTATAAGAGACAGAATGAGTTCGGTGTCGGCAACGGCATCTCCATCATCCTGTTTGCAGGTATCCTGTCCCGCGTGCCCAACATGGTCACGATGGGTGCGAGCTACATCCGCACCAAGGGCTCCATCGGCTGCCTGTGGATCGCGCTGCTGATCGTCGGTATGCTTGCGATGGTCGTTTTGATCGTCCACGTCAACGAGGCCGAGCGCCGCATCCCCGTCCAGTACGCCAAGCGTCAGGTCGGCCGCAAGATGTACGTCGGCCAGGCATCCACCCTTCCCATGAAGGTGAACATGTCCGGCGTTCTGCCCATCATCTTCGCGCAGACCATCGCGTCCCTGCCCGCCACCATCTGGGCTTTCATCGGTACTCCCGAGGAGGGCACCGTTGGCCGCAGCATCTACAACGCGATCGACACCAAGTCTGTGCTGTATCTGATCGTCTACTTCCTGATGATCATCGGCTTCAGCTATTTCTACGCTACCATTCAGTTTAACCCCGTTGAGATCTCCAACAACCTCAAGCGCAACGGCGGCTTCATCCCCGGCTTCCGTCCGGGCAAGCCCACGTCTGACTTCATTGCCAAGGTTCTCAACAAGGTCACCCTTTTCGGCGCCATCTACCTCGGCATCGTGGCCATCTGCCCGCTGATCGCCGGCAAACTGCTGGGCAACTCCGGCCTCGCCATCGGCGGTACCTCGGTCATCATCGTTGTCGGTGTTGCTCTTGAGACGGTCCGTGCGCTGGAGTCTCAGATGATGATGCGCCAGTACAAGGGCTTCCTCGAGTAAGAGAGGCGTTTCTATGAAACTGATTTTATTGGGCGCTCCGGGCGCTGGCAAAGGCACGCAGGCCGCTGTCATCTCCCGCGAGTTAGGAATCCCCGCGATTTCCACCGGTAACATTCTGCGCGCGGCCATCCAAGAGGGCACGCCGACGGGAATGAAGGCCAAGACCTATATGGACGAAGGCCACCTGGTACCCGATGAGGTCATCATCGGCATCATTAAAGAGCGGCTCGCCGAGCCCGATTGTGCGAAAGGCTTCATCTTAGACGGTGTGCCCCGCACGATCGCGCAGGCGGAAGCTCTTGAGGCAGCCGGTATCAAGTTCGATCATGTCGTCTCCCTGGAGATCGCTGACGCGACCATCATGGAGCGCATGAGCGGACGCAGGGTTTGCAGCAAGTGCGGCGCAAGCTACCACATCGTGGCAGTGCCGCCCAAAGCCGAAGGCGTCTGCGACGTCTGCGGCGGCGAGCTGGTCACCCGCAAGGATGATAAGCCCGAGACGGTGAAAAACCGACTTGCGGTCTATCATAGAGAAACAGAACCGCTCAAGGACTTCTACCGCGAGCGTGGGGTTCTGTATCCGGTGGAGGACATGGGGCCGGTGGAGGCCACCTCCAAGGCGATCCTCGCAATACTGAGACAGGATGGTTAAGATATGATCATTGTGAAATCAGAGCGCGAGATCGAATTGATGCGCCGAGCGGGAAAAATTACCGCGGCTGCCCGTGCGTTAGCAGGGGAAATGGTAAAGCCCGGCGTAACAACCCGAGAAATTGACAAAGCAGTGTTCCATTTCATTCGTTCGCAGGGCGCTGAGCCGTCGTTCTTAAACTACAACGGCTATCCCGCCAGCGTGTGCGTGTCCGTCAACGACGAGATCATCCACGGCATCCCGGGTCCCCGGGTGCTCAAGGAGGGCGATATCGTCAGCGTGGACGTGGGCGCATACATCGGCGGCTTCCACGGCGACTGCGCAGCCACTTACCCCTGCGGAAAGATTTCCGAAGAGGCACAGCGGTTGATCGACGTGACTCGTCAGAGCTTTTTTGAAGGATTTGCGCAGGCCCGCGAGGGCAACCGCATCTCCGACATCTCCCACGCCGTGCAGGCGTATGTGGAGGCGAACGGCTTCTCCGTCGTGCGCGAGTATGTCGGCCATGGCGTCGGCAGAAACATGCACGAAGCGCCCGAGATCCCCAACTACGGGGCTCCGGGCCACGGGCCGAAGCTGCTGCGCGGCATGACGATCGCCGTCGAACCGATGGTGAACGCGGGCACCGCAGCCATCCGCCAGATGAGCGATGGCTGGACCGTCAAGACCCGTGACGGCAAATACGCGGCGCACTACGAGAACACGATCCTCATCACCGCCGGCGAGCCCGAAATTCTGACGGCTCCGGCACCGTAAGAGGATGCCATGGACATTGCGAATCTTGTTCAGGCAACTGCCGGCAGAGAACAGGGCAAATACTTCTTCGTGCTGGAAACAGACGGGGAGTACCTGCTGCTGGCCGACGGCAAGAGCCGCAGGATCGAAGCGCCGAAGCGGAAAAAGCAAAAGCATGTCCGCTTCATCGCAGAGAGCGCGGCGCCTGTCGCCGAGAAGATCAGAAGCAAGGAAAAAATCACAAACAGTGAGCTTCGTAAAGCCATCGCCGCATACAGCGGCAAGGAAAATCCGGACCAGGAGGGATAACACTTGGCAAAATCCGACATGATTGAAGTGGAAGGCGTTGTCGTTGAGGCCATGCCCAACACCACATTCCAAGTAGACATTGGAAATGGACACACGATCTTAGCGCATATTTCCGGAAAGCTCAGAATGAATTTCATCAGGATTCTGCCCGGTGACAAGGTCACAGTGGAGATGTCTCCCTATGACCTGACCCGCGGCCGAATTACCTGGCGTACTAAGTAATGGAGGTTTATCGACATGAAAGTAAGACCGTCCGTGAAGCCCATGTGCGAAAAGTGCAAGATCATTCGTCGTAAAGGCCGTGTCATGGTCATTTGCGAGAATCCGAAGCACAAGCAGCGCCAGGGCTAAGACTTAATTGGAGGTTAAAAAGTATGGCACGTATTGCCGGTATTGACCTGCCCAAGGATAAGCGAATCGAAATCGGTTTGACTTATATCTATGGTATTGGCAGAAAGAGTGCTCAGGAGATCCTGGCACAGACAGGCGTGAACCCCGACACCCGCGTGAAGGATCTGACCGATGCTGACGAAGCCAAGCTTCGTGAAGCCATCGACCACAGCTACATCGTGGAAGGCGACCTTCGCCGTCAGACCGCACTCGACATCAAGCGTCTGAGCGAGATCGGCTGCTATCGCGGCACCCGTCATCGCCGCGGCCTGCCCGTTCGCGGTCAGCGCAGCAAGACCAACGCTCGTACCCGCAAGGGCCCCAAGAAGACCATTGCGAACAAGAAGAAGTAAGGAGGGAGAATAGAATATGGCAGCAAACAATGCTAAAACCGGTAAGAAGGTTATCCGCCGTCGCCGCGAAAAGAAGAACGTCGAACGTGGTCAGGTTCATATTCGTTCCTCCTTCAACAACACCATGGTCACGGTGACCGATACGCAGGGCAACGCCCTTTCCTGGGCTTCCTCCGGCGGCCTCGGCTTCCGCGGCAGCAAGAAGTCCACTCCGTTCGCCGCTCAGAGCGCCGCTGAAACGGCTGCTACCGCTGCGATGGAGCATGGTCTCAAGACGGTCGAGGTTTTCGTTAAGGGCCCCGGCCAGGGTCGTGAAGCTGCGATCCGTGCCCTGCAGGCTGTCGGCCTGGAGGTCACGATGATCAAGGACGTCACGCCCATCCCGCACAACGGCTGCCGTCCCCCGAAGCGCCGTCGCGTCTAATCGAAAGAGGAGGTAAAAAGCACTATGGCAAAGAATATGCAGCCGATCGCCAAGCGCTGCAAGGCTTTGGGCATTTCTCCTGCTGTGATGGGCTATGCGAAGAAGACCACCAATCGCAACCCCGGCAGCCAGATGAGAAAGAAGAAGAGCGAATACAGCCTTCAGCTTGCTGAAAAGCAGAAGGTCAAGTTCATCTATGGTATCCTCGAAAAGCAGTTCCGCGGCTACTATGAGTCCGCCGCTGCCGCCCCCGGCAAGACCGGTGACAACCTGCTCATCACGGTCGAGCGCCGTCTGGATAACGTTGTTTACCGCATGGGCTTTGCGATGACCCGCCGTCAGGCCCGTCAGCTCGTCAGCCATGCTCACTTCACCGTCAACGGCAAGAAGGTCAACATTCCTTCCTACCTCGTCAAGGCCGGCGATGTGATCGAGGTCGCGGAGAGCAGCCGCTCTTCCGAGGTCTTCAAGCGCCTGATGGGTCAGGACGCTCCCGTGTTCCTGGTCCCCACCTGGATGGAGCGCGATAAGAACAGCCTCAAGGGCACCGTGGTTCGCCTTCCCGCCCGCGAAGAAATTGATGTTCCCGTTGAGGAGCACCTCATCGTTGAGTTGTACTCCAAGTAATCGGCGGCGAGCCCTCAACAGACACACGCAGAATTTTGGTGTGGACTTTGAGACCACAGAATGGAAATGGAGGGTAACTGCATGATTGAAATTGAAAAGCCCAAGATCGAGTGCGTGGAAGACCCCGCGAACGGCACCTACGGCAAGTTCACCGTAGAGCCTCTTGAGCGCGGCTACGGTATCACGCTCGGCAATGCGCTGCGCCGCATTATGCTCTCGTCCCTGCCCGGCACCGCGGCGACCTCTATCAAGATCGCCGGCGTGCAGCACGAGTTCTCCACCATCCCCGGCGTCAAGGAGGATGTGACCGAGATCGTGCTGAACGTCAAGAGCCTCATTACCCGTCTGCACAATACCGACGGCATCAAGACCGTCTATATTGAGGCTGTGGGCCCGTGCGAGGTCAAGGCCGGCGACATCAAGGGCGACAGCGAGGTCGAGGTCCTCAACCCCGACCTGCACATCGCAACGCTGGACGCCGGTGCGACGCTCAACATGGAGCTGACGCTTTCTCACGGCCGCGGCTATGTGTCCGCCGACCGCAACAAGACCGCGCAGACTGCCATCGGCGTCATTCCTGTTGACTCGATCTACACGCCCGTGTACAAGGTCAACTACACCGTGGAAAACACCCGCGTGGGCAACATGACCGACTTCGACAAGCTGACGCTTGAGGTCTGGACGGATGGCACCATCAGTCCGCGTGACGCCGTCTCTCTCGGCGCCAAGATCCTCTGCGATCACTTCTCGCTCTTCACCGACCTTTCCGACGCGATGGGCAGCAAGTCCACCGTCGTGGAGAAGGCCGAGGCGCAGCGCGACAAGGTGCTCGAGCTGACGATCGAGGAGCTCGATCTCAGCGTGCGCAGCTTCAACTGCCTCAAGCGTGCCAATATCAACACGGTCGAGGATCTGATTTCCAAGACCGAGGACGATATGATGAAGGTGAGAAACCTCGGCCGCAAGAGTCTCGAAGAGGTCATCAACAAGCTGGCCATGATGGGCCTGTCCCTCGCCAGCGAAGACAACAACTAAGACCGGCACCCTACGCCCACGCGTAGAACGACGGCCGACAACTTATCCTTACAAGGAGGAAAACCACTATGCCCGGAACTCGTAAGCTCGGTAAGACTACCGATCAGCGTATGGCGATGCTCCGTCAGCAGGTCACCGATTTCCTGGATAACGGCAAGATGGAGACCACGGTCACCCGCGCCAAGGAAATCAAGCCCGTGGCTGAGAAGATGATCACCCTCGGCAAGAAGGGCGATCTGGCAGCTTACCGCCAGGCGATGAGCTTCATCACCCGCGAGGATGTCTGCAAGAAGCTGTTCAAGGAGATCGCTCCCGGCTATGCTGAGCGCAACGGCGGCTACACCCGCATCGTTCGCACCGGCGTCCGCCGCGGCGACGCCGCCGAGACCGCGATGATCGAGTTGGTCTAAACCAACCCCGCAGTCGAAAGCTGAATTATAAGTAAAAAGCCCTTTTGTATGGCAGATCGCGAAGCCATACAAAAGGGCTTTTTATCGTTTGGAAAAGGATTGACCAATCAGGCGGAATGGCGTCGGAACGCACAGCGCAGTGCGACTTGCAGATAGTAACAATTCCCGCCATTTGCAGCAGTATTTCAAAGATGTAAAAGAAGAGCGGAAGCATTGCTCCCGCTCTTCTTCATTATGGATTCGTTTGCTCTTACAGCATGTTCAGCACGAGCGTCAGGACGATGAACGCAGCGCCGACCCACTTGGTGGCACGCGCAAGACGGGCATCCGTGCTCTTGGCCTTGTTCTTGGCCATGAAAGAATCGGCCACGCCGCCGATCGCGCCGCTTAAGCCGGCGGACTTGCCGCTCTGGAACAGGACGATGCCGATGACGATGAGACCGCAGAGAAGCTGAAGAATCGTAACGAATAAAGTCATGGTGAAAACCTCCAAATTGTTGAACGTGTGATCACGCTATATTCACAGGTACTCATAATACCATAGAAAGGTGCGGAAAGCAAGCCTATTTTTCAATTTCTGCCGCTTTCTGCGCTCAGAGCATTGCGACCTTGGGGTGCGGCAGGCTGATGGACGGAGCCTCGGGCGGCTGCAGCTTTTTCGGGGTGGCCTCCTGCGCGTGCAGCGCGCGCTGCGCCGCGGTGAGCATCAGCTTGATGCGGTTGAGCTGGTTTACTTCGCTCGCGCCGGGGTCATAGTCGACAGCGACAATGTTCGCGCCGGGATAGGCCGCGCGCAGCGCCTTGATGACGCCCTTGCCGACCACATGGTTCGGCAGGCACGCAAACGGCTGGATGCACACGATGTTCGGCGTGCCGGAGGTGATGAGCTCTGCCATCTCACCGGCGAGGAACCAGCCCTCGCCGTACTGGTTGCCGATTGAAAGGAAGGGCTTGGCAAGCTCCGCCACATGGTTGATGGCCATGGGTGGGGTAAAGCGCTTACTGGCTTTGAGCGCCTCAATGGCGGGGCGGCGCATGCGCTGAAGTGCCGGAATGCCGAGCTTGGCGGTCGCCGAGGCCGTCCAGCCCTTGCCGAAGTGCGTGTGCTTGAAGTCCTGCTCGTAGATCGTTGCGGCGAAGAAATCGAGAAGGTCGGGCACGACCGCCTCTGCGCCCTCGCGCTCCAAAAGGTCGACGACGTGGTTGTTGGCGAGCGGCATGTACTTGACCAGAATCTCACCGACAACGCCGACGCGGGGCTTGCGGATCGTTTCGTCGATGGGGAAGGCGTCGAAGTCCTCGACAATGCCGCGGCAGAGCTGTGCGTAGCTGTACTTGGGGTGCGCGCTCGTGAGCGAGTCGATGCAGATGTCGCGCCACTTGTGGTGCAGCGCGTTCGCGCTGCCTTTTTCGAGCTCATACGGGCGCACGCGGTACAGGCAGCGCATCAGCAGGTCACCCAGCACGACACCGTGCGCGGCGTCCAACAGCAGCGACGGCGAAATACGGAAGCCCTCGTTCGTTTCCATGCCGTTGGCGTTGAGCGAGATGACGGGGATGTGCTCAAGCCCTGCCTTTTTGAGTGCGCGGCGGATGAAGGCGATGTAGTTGCTCGCGCGGCAGCAGCCGCCGGTCTGCGACATGATGAGGGCGAGGTGGTCGGTGTCGTACCGGCCGGAGGTCACGGCCTCCATCAGCTGGCCGACCGCCGTGATCGAGGGATAGCAGGCGTCGTTGTTGACGTACTTGAGGCCCGCGTCGATGGCGGTGCGGTCGTCGTTTTGCAGTACCTCAAAATTATAGCCGTGGTGGCGGAAGATAGGCTCGAGAATGTCAAAATGGATGGGACTCATCTGGGGGGCGAGGATGGTGTAGTGCTGCTTCTGCATCTCCTTGGTGTAGTAGACGCGCTCGAACGGCTGTACGTGAGAGGTCGAATGGATCCCGCGCTCGCGCCGCATGGCGACGGCGGCGAGCAGCGAGCGGATGCGGATGCGCACCGCGCCGAGGTTGTTGACCTCGTCAATCTTGAGGCAGGTGTAGAGCTTGCCGCCCTGCTCCAAAAGCTCGCAGACCTCGTCGGTCGTGACGGCGTCAAGGCCGCAGCCGAACGAGTTGAGCTGAATGAGCTCAAGATCGTCGCGCCCGCAGACGAATTCCGCCGCGGTGTAGAGGCGGGAGTGATAGACCCACTGGTCATTCACGCGCACGGGGCGCTTGGGGACAAAGTCGATGGGCAGGCAATCCTCGGTCAGCACCGTCAGGCCGTAGGCCGCGATGAGCTCGGGGATGCCGTGGTTGATCTCGGGGTCGACGTGGTAGGGCCGTCCGGCCAGCACAATGCCGCTGCCGCCGTTTTTCTCCATGTCGGCGAGTGCCTTCGCGCCCGCGGCGCGGACGTCGGCCTTGGCCCTGCACTGCTCTTCCCACGCGAGGTGGGCGGCATGGCGCGTTTCCTTTTCGGGAATGTTCCAGGTTTCCTTGCAGAACTGGACGAGACGGTCGGAGGCGACCTTCTCGTTCGTGAAAGCGAGGAAGGGATGGAGATAACGCACAGAGCCATCGGTCACGGCTTCGACGTTGTTCTTGATATTCTCGGGATACGAGACGACGATTGGGCAGTTGAAGTGGTTCTGCGCGCCCGGCACCTCCTGATGCTCGTAGAACACGCAGGGATGGAAGATGGTCTTGATGCCGTGGTCGATGAGCCACTGAGCGTGTCCGTGGGCGAGCTTGGCGGGATAGCACTCGGATTCTGACGGGATGCTCTCCATGCCCAGCTCGTAGATCGCGCGCGTGGAGAACGGGGAGAGGATGATGCGGAAGCCGAGGTCGCGGAAGAACGTCGCCCAGAACGGATAGTTTTCGTACATGTTCAGTACGCGCGGGATGCCGATCTCGCCGCGCGGCGCATTTTCCGGCTCAAGCGGGAGATAGGCGAACATGCGCTCACGCTTGTAGGCGAAGATATTTTCGCCGGGTTTGGCAGCGCTTTCGCCGCGCAGCGCCTTTTCGCAGCGGTTGCCGCTCACATGGCGGCGGCCGCCGGGGAAGACGCTGACCGTGAGCATGCAGTGGTTCTGACAGCCCTGACAGCGTGCGGCAGAGGTCTTGTACGTGAGCTGCTCGATCTCCTCAAGCGGGAGCATTGTGCTCTGCTGCCCGTGGTAGCGGTCGCGCGCGAGCAGTGCCGCGCCGAACGCGCCCATGATGCCCGCGATGTCGGGACACGTGACCTGCGCGCCAGAGATGCGCTCAAACGCGCGCAGCACGGCCTCGTTGAAGAATGTGCCGCCCTGTACGACGACGTGCGAGCCGAGCTCGCTCGCGTCGGAGAGCTTGATGACCTTATAAAGAGCGTTCTTGATGACGGAGTAGGCAAGGCCGGCGGAGATATCGGAGACGCTTGCGCCCTCCTTCTGCGCCTGCTTGACGTTGGAGTTCATAAATACGGTGCAGCGCGTGCCGAGGTCCACGGGGGCCTTGGCAAAGAGTGCTTCGTGCGCGAATTCCTGCGCTGTCATGCCAAGAGAGTTGGCGAAATTCTCGAGGAACGAGCCGCAGCCGGACGAGCAGGCCTCGTTCAGAAGCACCGTGTCGACCGCGCCGTCCTTGAGCTTGATACACTTCATGTCCTGTCCGCCGATATCGAGCACGCAGTCGACCTTCGGGTCGAAGAACGACGCGGCGGTGCAGTGGGCGATGGTCTCGACTTCGCCCTCGTCGAGCGAGAACGCGGACTTGAGCAGCGTTTCGCCGTAGCCCGTGGAGCAGGAGCGCGCGATATGCGCGCCCGCGGGAAGATGTTCGCGCAGCGTATGTACCGCCTGCATGGCGGTCTGGATGGGATTGCCCTGATTGTTGGCGTAGAACGAGTACAAAAGCTCGCCCTTTTCGCCAACTAACGCGAGCTTTGTCGTCGTCGAGCCCGCGTCGAAGCCGAGAAAGCAGTCGCCATTATACGTTGCAAGATCGCCGCGCGGCACGACCGCTGTATGGTGACGGGTGCGGAAGGCCTCGAGGTCGGCTTCGTCTTCAAAGAGCGCCGGCAGGCGCTTTAATTCAAAATCCATCTGCACGCCGCTGTCGAGACGCTTGATGAGCGCGCTGAGCGGCTGCGCCTCGGCGGGCGTTTCGTCGATGGCCGCGCCGGTGGCGGCGAAGAGATGGGAATTTTCGGGGTCGATGGTCGTCTCATCCGTCAGCTTCAGCGTGCGGATGAACGCGGCCTTGAGCTGGGGGAGGAAATGCAGCGGCCCACCTAAAAACGCGACATGGCCGCGGATGGGCTTGCCGCAGGCAAGGCCCGAAATGGTCTGGTTGACGACCGCCTGGAAGATCGAGGCGGCGAGGTCGGCCTTCGTCGCGCCCTCGTTGATGAGGGGCTGAATGTCCGTCTTGGCGAACACGCCGCAGCGCGCGGCGATGGGGTAGATCTGCTGATAGTGCGCAGCCTCGCGGTCGAGACCCGAGGCGTCGGTCTGCAGCAGGGCGGCCATCTGGTCGATGAACGAGCCGGTGCCGCCGGCGCAGACGCCGTTCATGCGCTCTTCGAGCCCGCCTTTGAAGTAGATGATCTTGGCATCCTCGCCGCCGAGTTCGATGGCGACATCCACCTGCGGCGCGACGCGCTCGAGCGCCTGCGCGACGGCGACGACCTCCTGCACAAAGGGGATGCCGAGCGCCTTGGCAAGGTTGATCGCGCCGGAGCCGGTGGCGCGCAATTCGAGCGCGCACTCGCCGAGCGCTGCGCGCGCCTGCTTGAGTAAGTCGGACAGTGCGCGCTGTGTGTGGGACAGATGGCGCTGGTACTGCCCGAAGATCATTTGTCCGTTTTCATCCAGCACGACGAGCTTGACCGTGGTGGAGCCTACGTCGATGCCTGCTTGATACGTTTTCATGGGGAACCTCTCTTTTCATGTCGATGCGATTTGGCGGTAAAAGAGTCCCGCCGGATTTTCAGATTGTTATTATAATTGTATGCCGCAAAAGGACAAGAAGTAAAGTTTAGGGTCTGTTAAGAAAATGAACAAAAATTTACAAATATTTTTGGCTTGACATACCTCGCAACTCTATGTATACTACAAGCATAGATATTCTATGTATCATTGGAGGTGCAACATGAAGAAAAAGAGCATTGACCACACGCAGCTTCTACTGCTCAAGCTCCTCTCGACCGAGGACATGTACGGCTACCAGATCATTTTAGAGCTGGCGCGCCGCTCGAGCAATGTCTTCGAGATGAAGGAGGGCACGCTCTACCCTGTGCTGCACGGGATGGAGCGCGAGGGGTATGTGGAAGCCTATGAAAAGGCGGCGCCCACCGGCCGGATGCGCAAGTATTATCACCTGACGCGCGCCGGCCGTGCCGCGCTCACGGAAGAGGAGAAGGCCTGGCAGGAGTACAGCGGCGCGGTAAACGTCGTGCTGCACTTTGCTTAAAAAAGGGTGAGGCTATGAACAGAAACGAGTATTGCGATCGCGTGCTCGCGCAGGTCGGCCGCCTGACGACTGACGAGGCGAACGATCTGAGAAATGAGCTCGCCGGTCACATCGAAGACCACGCCGAAGCGCTGGTCGAGCACGGCTATACGGAGGAGGATGCCGCCGCGCGCGCCGTGGAGCTGATGGGCGACCCGGAGGAGACGGGCAAAGCCCTGCGCGAACAGTACCGCCACTTCTGGCTCGTCATCGTGCAGCGCATCGCGATTTTCGTCACGATCATCGCCTGCGTGCAGGGCTTTTTCATGCTGCCGATGCTCAGCGGCGTGTACGAGAGCCTCCGCGAGCGCGTGAGTCCGGCGGTGAACAGTATTTCATGGGAAGAGCTCGACGGCGCGGCAGACCTGCACGAGCGCATCCTCGTCGGGGACGATATCGTGCAGCTGAATCGCATCGAATACGGTGTGCGCGAGGGAGAGCGGCAGGCGGTGCTCTGGGTGAGCAGCTATGACCGCATTCCGGGGCGAAAGGTCTATGAGCGTTTGATCGAGACAATGTCGCTGCAAAGTGAACGCGGCGAGACGATGTACGGGGAAGACAGCATCCGGTATTCCAGCTGCTGGGGCAGCAGCGGCAGTTTGTACGTGCACAGCGGCCAGCACACCGTGCCGCTCGAAGAGGGCGATACTTACGTGACGTTCGTCTACGACCGCTTCGGCGAGTGCATCGAGACGAGGATCGAGCTTCCGGAAGGGGGAACGCAGCCATGAAAAAGCAGAAGATCGAAAAGCGGCCGACGAGAGCGCGCCGCGCGGTCAAGAGCGTTGTCATCATGTTCTGCGCGCTGCTCATCTGCAATATGCTCAGCGGCGGACACCTGACGCGCGCCATGGCTCTGCGCGACGGCGAACAGCGCTACGGCGTGTATGAAAAGACGCACGAGATCACATCCCTTCCCGCCGAGAACATCTATAAGACGCTGCGCGTCACGCTGATGGCCAGCGAGAATGTGACCTATTGCGGCACGAGCCATTTCTACACCTTGCTTGGCTGGCAGGACGATTTCGGCGTGCCGCTTGACTGCTCGGACGGGGAAAGCGTTCACGCAGGCTGGTGGGATATGGCGCGCAACGGCGTAAGGGATATCTTTTACTGGGGACGCGTCGACGATGCCGCGGTCGATAGCGCCGTGATCGAGCGATACCGCGCGGTTTCACAAGATGAAAACGGGGACTACACCTTTGAGAAACGTGAAGCATTCGCCGCTGAGTTGATTGAAGACGGCGATTATCGGTATTTCCTCACTGGCGGAGTGGCGACAGAGGCCAACTATGGCGACTATGGATGGGATCGGGTGTATTTTGTCGGATACGACGCCTCGGGCGTAGAAGTGCTGCGCTATGAGATCGAGCGGCAGATGAGTACATCGTTCGCTTAAAAGAAGATCGGAGAGCGCTGCGGCGATGCCGCGGCGCTCCTTTTATCAAGTAGTAAACAAAGATGAACTTTCGGTGAATTCTTGACCGTGCCGGTTGACGATAAAAAGCCAAAATGATATCCTACTCTGGAATTCTTATTCATTCATTTTCTCAGAAAGAAGGCAGACTATGCTGAAGCTGCAACGAATCGTCAAGGATTACCAGGCGGGCGACACCACCGTTCACGCTCTGCGCGGCGTGAGCCTACAGTTCCGCGAGAGCGAGTTTGTCGCCATCCTCGGCCATTCGGGCTGCGGAAAGACGACGATGCTCAACATCATCGGCGGTCTCGACCACTATACGAGCGGCGATCTCATCATCAACGGCAAGTCGACGAAGGACTTTTCCGACGCCGACTGGGACAGCTACCGCAACCACTCCATCGGCTTCGTCTTCCAGAGCTATAATTTGATCCCGCACCAGACGGTGCTGAGCAACGTGGAGCTGGCGCTCACGCTCTCGGGCGTGAGCAAGTCAGAGCGCCGCGAGCGCGCGAAAAAGGCGCTTGAGAGCGTCGGCCTCGGCGACCAGATGGGCAAAAAGCCGAACCAGATGTCCGGCGGTCAGATGCAGCGCGTCGCCATCGCGCGGGCGCTCGTCAACGATCCGGACATTCTGCTCGCCGACGAGCCGACCGGCGCGCTCGACAGCGAGACGAGCGTGCAGGTGATGGAGATCTTGAAGAACATCTCCAAGGACCGCCTCATCATCATGGTCACGCACAACCCCGAGCTTGCCGAGACCTACGCGAGCCGCATTGTGCGCTTAAAGGACGGCGAGATCGTGGACGACAGCGCGCCGTATGAGGAGGCCGTGGAAGAAAAGCCCACCGCGGGCAAGAGCAAAAGGACCTCGATGAGCTTTGGCACGGCGCTGTCGCTGTCGCTCAACAACCTGATGACGAAAAAGGGACGGACGTTTTTAACGGCCTTTGCCGGCAGCATCGGTATTATCGGCATCGCGCTCATCCTGTCGCTGAGCAATGGCATCCAGACCTATATCGACCGTGTGCAGGAGGATACGCTCTCGAGCTATCCCCTGACGATCGAGAGTGAGAGCATGGACATGTCCAGCATGGTCAGTTCGATGATGGGCGTCCATGCGCAGGACGAGGGCGACGGGGAGCAGCATGACCTCGACGCTGTCTACTCCAACAACATTATGTACGACATGATGAGCTCGTTTGCCTCGGCGGAGACGCAGACGAACAACTTGAAGGATTTCAAGACCTATTTGGAGGACGACAACGAGCTTTCGCAGCATATCAGTTCCATTTCCTATGACTACGACCTCGGCATGAGCATCTATGCCAAAGACACCGACGGCAAGGTCTTCAAGTCCGACGTGACGGAGCTTTTGCAGACCTGCATGAGCGAGCTCTACGGCGGCGATTACAGCAGCTATTTCGAGCGCTTCGGCTCGGCCTACTCCGCGATGGAGACCTGGGAGCAGATGCTCCCGCCGCAGGATAGTGAGAGCGGCGAGCTCGTGGGCGACCTCCTGCACGAGCAGTATGACCTCATTTACGGCTCCTGGCCGCAGAATTACGACGAGGTCATGCTCATCGTCAACAGGGACAATGAAATTTCCGACCTTGTCATCTATTCGCTGGGCCTGAGCGCACAGGACGAGGTCGTGGAGTCGATGCAGCACATGCTCGACGGCTCGGAATTCGACAGCAAGGACATCCAGAGCTGGAGCTATGAAGACCTGTGCAATATGAGCTTCAAGATCGTGCTGCCCGCTGAGCGCTACCAGTACGATTCCGCGAGCGGCACGTATACCGATGTCAGCACAACGGACACGGGACTCGACTTCCTCTATAACTCCGACGACGTCGGCACGCGCGTGAAGATCGTCGGCATCCTGCGCCCGAACGAAAACGCGGTGTCCTCCATGCTCTCCGGCGCGATCGGCTACACGTCTGCGCTGACGGACTATCTCGTCGAAAAGGCGGGGCAGACCGAGATTTTACGCAAGCAGAAAGCCGACCCCGCGACCGACGTCATCCTCGGCCTGCCGTTCCTGACGGACGACTACTCCGTGAGCGACGAGCAGAAGGAAGCGGATGTGACGGACTATCTCGAGGGCCTTTCCGTCACCGAGCGCGCCGCGGCCTACACCGCGATGATGAGCGTGCCGAGCGAAGAGTATCTCTCCGCCATCGTGGACCAGCAGATGGGCTCGCTCGACCGCGCGAGCATCGAGCAGATGGTCATTTCGACCTACGCCCAGCAGATGAGCGTGGATGAGGCGACCGTCAAGTCCTATATCGCGCAGATGGACGACGAGACGCTTTTCGGCTACGTGGAGCAGTCTATCCGCGAGCAGGTGACAGAGCAGTACGCCGCGGGCGTGCAGGCGCGGCTTGCCAACATGACGAGCGACCAGCTCGCCATGGCGCTTGACTTAGCGCTCGAAAAATCGCCCGCTGTCACGCCGCTGACGAGCGAGCAGTACAACTGGCTTTATGATAACTACATGCCTGCGACGGTCTCAAACGGCACGTATGAGGACAATTTGAAGCTGCTTGGCGACGTCGACCTCGCAAGTCCCAAGACCATCAACATCTACGCCTCGACCTTTGCCGACAAGGACGCCATCGCCGACGCGATCGAGCAGTACAACAGCAGCGTTTCCGAGGACGACCAGATCGATTACACCGACTATGTGGCGCTTCTGATGAGTTCGGTCACGACGATCATCAACGCCATCAGCTATGTGCTTATCGCATTCGTCGCGATCTCGCTCGTCGTGTCGAGCATTATGATCGGCATCATCACGTATATCTCGGTCCTCGAGCGCACGAAGGAGATCGGCATTCTGCGCGCCATCGGCGCGAGCAAGCGCGACATCTCGCGCGTGTTCAACGCGGAGACGCTCATTGAGGGCTTCTGCTCCGGTGCCATCGGCATCGGCATCACGCTATTGCTGATCATCCCCATCAACCTCGTCGTGCACCACTTGACGGGTATCGAGAGTCTCAACGCCATCTTGCCGGTGGCGGGCGGCGTGGCGCTCGTGGTCATCAGCATGGCGCTCACGTTTATCGCGGGCCTCATCCCCTCCGGCATCGCCGCGCGCAAGGACCCTGTCGAAGCGCTGCGCACCGAATAACACGATATTTGACCTTCAAAAAGGACGTTTTCCGACGGAAAACGTCCTTTTTCTCTTTTACCGCGATTTTACAAAAGGCGACTTTCTGATTTTACAACCTGCCTTTATGATGGCAAATGTAGCAAGGAACAACATCTTGGAAAAATTGAAAGGAAGTATTTCAAATGAAAAAGTTTCTCACTCTTGCGCTGACCGCTGTCATGGCGCTGAGCCTGCTGACCGCCTGCGGCAGCAAGAACGACAACAGCGCCGACACCAACACTGACGGCAGCAACACCGAAACGACCCTCTCCGGCACCGTCTCGACCGACGGCTCCACCTCGATGGAAAAGATCATCAACTCTCTTGGCGAATCCTTCATGGCCATGAACAAGGACGTGAAGTTCACCTATAACCCCACCGGCTCGGGCTCCGGCATTCAGGCCGTTAGCGAAGGCCGCTGCGACATCGGCCTTTCGAGCCGCGCGCTCAAGGATGACGAAAAGGCCTCCGGCCTTGTTGAGACCGTCGTCGCGCTCGACGGCATCGCCATTGTCGTGAACCCCGAGAACCCTGTCTCCGATCTCGACATTGACACCATCGCCAAGATCTACACCGGCGAGATCACCAACTGGAAGGACGTCGGCGGCAACGACGCCGAGATCGTGCTCATCGGCCGTGAGGCCGGCTCCGGCACGCGTGACGGCTTCGAGTCCATCACCGACACCAAGGACGCCTGCCAGTACCGTCAGGAGCTCACCTCCACGGGCGACGTCATCAACACCGTGTCCCAGAACCCCGACGCCATCGGCTATGCCTCCCTCTCCGCGGTCGGCAACAGCGTCAAGGCGCTGACAGTCGGCGGTGTGGAAGCCACGGAGGCGACCGTCAAGGACGGCAGCTATGTGGTCCAGCGTCCGTTCGTGCTCGTCACGAAGGAGGGCACCAAGCTTTCTCCCGCGGCACAGGCCTTCTTCGACTACGCGCTGTCCGCTGACGCGGCAAGCATCATCGCCGCTGCCGGTGCGGTCGCAGCCAACTAACAGAACACAGGAACCATCACGGGAGGCGGCGTGAGCCGTCTCCCGCTGACAGCAAAAAGAGGAAACAATTATGGCGCAGAGGAAAAAAATGTTTGAAGCCGTCGTCCACGGTATTTTTCTGCTTCTCGGCCTCATTACGGTCGGATGCGTGCTGCTGATCACGGTGTATCTCATCATCTCCGGCATCCCGGCCATTCAGAAGATCGGCCTTGTGCCGTTTCTCACGGGCAAGGTGTGGTCGTCGACGTCGGCGGAGCCGAAGTACGGCATCCTGCCCTTTATTTTAACGAGTGTTTACGGCACGGCAGGCGCGATCGTCCTCGGCGTGCCCATCGGTTTTTTGACGGCGGTGTACCTCTCCAAGGTCGCGCCCAAGAAGGTCCGCACCGTGCTGGAGGCCGCCGTCAGCCTGCTCGCGGGGATCCCGTCGGTCGTGTACGGCCTTGTCGGTATGCTGGTGCTCGTGCCTGCCATCCGCAAGACGTTCCACCTGCCGGACGGCGCAAGCCTGTTTGCGGCCATCATCGTGCTGGCCGTCATGATCCTGCCGTCGATCATCAAGGTGAGCGTCACGGCGCTCGAGGCCGTTCCGCATGAATATGAGGACGCCTCGCTTGCCCTCGGTGCTACTGAGGTCGAGACCTATTTCCGCGTCTCCGTTCCGGCGGCAAAGAGCGGCATCGCCGCGGCGGTCGTGCTCGGCGTGGGCCGCGCCATCGGCGAAGCGATGGCGGTGATGATGGTCTCGGGCAACGTGTCGAATATGCCATCGTCGATTTTTGAGAGCGTCCGCTTTCTCACAACGGCCGTTGCAAGCGAAATGGCCTACTCCTCGGGCTTGCAGCATCAGGCGCTCTTTTCCATCGCGCTTGTGCTGTATCTTTTCATCCTGCTCATCAACGCGGCGCTCAACTTCTTCTTAAAGCACGACAAGGAGGGTAACTGATGCTGAAAATGCAGTCCTCGGCCCGCCGCAAGGCCTATATCACGGCGATGAAGCTCCTGATGGGCGTCGCCGCAGTATTGACTTGCGCGCTCGTAGTCGGTATGATTGGTTATATATTGGGCAACGGCATTCCGAACATCACCTGGGAGATGCTCTCCACCGCGCCGAGCTATCTTGCCAACCGCGTCGGCATCCTGCCGGACATCCTGAGCACGCTCTACATCGTCATCGCGACGCTTTTAATCGTGCTGCCGCTCGGCGTGGGCGCGGCCATCTACTTAAATGAATACGCCGCGAACAAAAAGCTCGTCTCCATCATCGAATACGCGTCCGAAACGCTCTCCGGTATCCCGTCGATCATCTACGGCCTTGTCGGCATGCTGATCTTCTGCAAAAACGGCACGTCGCTTCTTGCGGGTGCGCTGACGCTGACGATCATGAACCTGCCGACCATCATGCGCACGACACAGGAGAGCCTCAAGACCGTACCGCAGAGCTACCGCGAGGGCGCGTTCGGCCTGGGCGCGGGCAAATGGCGCACCATCCGCACGGTGGTGCTGCCAAGCTGCGTGGACGGTATCGTGACGGGCTGTATCCTGTCGATCGGACGCATCCTCGGCGAGTCGGCGGCGCTCTTATTCACGGCGGGCTCGGCGCACATGCTCTACAACTTCTTTGAGGGCATGCACAACGCGGGCGCGACGCTGACGGTGGCGCTGTACTTCTACGCCAAGGAGTCGAGCGATACGGGGGTGGTGTTCGCCATCGCGGCCATTTTGATGCTGCTGACGATGCTCATTAACCTCATCGCCGATCTGGTCGGCCGATACTTCAGGAGGAAACAGCAATGATACGACCTGTCAACGGAAGCGGCATGAAACGCATGGCGCTCTTAAATGACCTTTCCTGCTTCGGCAAGTGTTCGCTGAGCGTGGCCATGCCCATCCTCTCTTCCTACGGGGTGGAGACGGTACCGCTGCCGACGGCCATTTTATCGACGCACACGGCGGACGGCTTCGGCAGCTACGTCATGCGCGACATGACGGACGAGATGAAGGCCTTTGCCGCGCACTGGAGACAGCTTCAAATCAAATTCGACGGCATTTGCACGGGCTTTTTCGGCTCGGTGGAGCAGATGCATTTTGCAAAAGATTTCCTCCGCGACTTTGCGGGGAAGGATACCCTCGTTGTGGTCGACCCCGTGCTCGGCGACAACGGCGCGCTGTACGGCTGCTTTACCGAAGAGTACGTGCAGGCGATGCGCGCGCTGTGCGAAAGCGCGCAGCTTATCACACCAAACCGCACGGAGGTGGCGCTGCTCGCGGGCTGCGGGATGGACGCGCCGATAGAAACGCTTCTTAAAGCGCTCACGGTGGAAAATGTCATCATCACCGGCGTCCACCGCGGGGAGGAGATCGGCTACTGCGCGCGGCTGAACGGGCAGTATATGGAAATTTTCAAGCCCTGCCTTCCGCAGACGCTGCATGGCACGGGTGATGTGTTCGTCTCCGCCCTGTGCGGTGAGCTGATGAACGGTAAAGACATGCCGCAAGCCCTGAAAGACGCGGCGGAATTCTGCGACGACTGCGTGCAGAAAACGGCAAAACGCGGCGAGAGCCACTGGTACGGCCTCGCCTTTGAAGACAAATTGAAAGAGGGGAGAGGGCTATGAACAACATCCTTTCCGTTGAGAACTTGTGTCTGTGGTACGGGAGCCATCAGGCGCTCAAGGACATCAACATTGAAATTCCCGAAAAAAGCATTACGGCGCTCATCGGCCCGAGTGGCTGCGGCAAGTCGACGTTTTTAAAGACGCTCGACCGCATGAACGATTTGATCCCCGATGTGAAGATCACGGGCAGCGTCCTCTATAAGGGCGAGGACATTTTTGACTCGTCCGTCGATGTGAGCGAGCTTAGGCGTCAGGTGGGTATGGTGTTCCAGAAGCCGAACCCCTTCCCGATGAGCATTTACGACAACATTGCCTACGGTCCGCGCACGCACGGCGTGAAGAACAAGGCAAAGCTCGATGAGATCGTTGAAAAATCCCTGCGCGGCGCGGCGATTTGGGACGAGGTCAAGGACCGCCTGAAGAAAAACGCGCTCGGCCTCTCCGGCGGCCAGCAGCAGCGCCTGTGCATCGCCCGCGCGCTCGCGGTCGAGCCCGAGGTGTTGCTGATGGACGAGCCGACAAGTGCGCTCGACCCCATTTCGACGTCGAAGATCGAAGAGCTCGCGATGGAGCTCAAGGAGAAGTACACCATCGTCATCGTCACGCACAACATGCAGCAGGCGGTGCGTATTTCCGACCACACGGCGTTCTTCCTGCTCGGCGAGCTCGTGGAGTACGGCGAGACGGAGAAGCTCTTCTCCCAGCCGCAGGACAAGCGGACAGAAGATTACATCACGGGGAGGTTCGGTTAAATGAGAAGCCGGTTTGATGAACAGCTTGCGCTTTTGAACCGCGAGCTCATTGAGATGGGCGCGCTGTGCGAGGAAGTCATTGCCCTTTCGGCACAGGCGTTGACGGAGGGCAACGCGGAGCTGGCCGCGCGCGTCGCACCGCTCGATCAGGAGATCGACCGCAAGGAGCGCGAGATCGAGTCGCTGTGCCTAAAGCTTCTTTTGCAGCAGCAGCCCGTGGCAAAGGACCTGCGCCAGATCTCGGCGGCGCTCAAGATGATCACGGACATGGAGCGCATCGGCGACCAGGCCGAGGATATTGCCGAGATCATCACGTTCCTCGGCGGGCGCGGTGCGGAAAACAGTAATCTCCTGCGCGAGATGGCGCGCTCGACCATCAAGATGGTGACCGAGAGCGTGGATGCCTATGTCAAGCACGACACGGCGCTTGCCGATCAGGTCATCGCTGAGGACGACACCGTGGACGACTATTTCGCGCGCGTGAAGAAGGACCTCATCAAGCGCATCGCGCAGGACCCTGATGATGGTGAATTCGCACTCGACCTGCTGATGATCGCCAAGTATTTTGAGCGCATCGGCGACCATGCGACGAACATCGCCGAATGGGTCATTTTCTCTGTGACAGGAGAGCATAAGGAGGGGTAAAGTATGATCTGGTGCGTGGAAGACGATGCCAGTATCCGCGATATCGAGGTATATGCCCTGCAATCGACCGGCTTTGAGGCCAAGGGCTTTGAAGACGGTACCTCGTTCTGGGAAGCGCTGCGCACGGGAAGACCCGAGCTTGTCGTGCTCGATGTGATGCTTCCCGGCATTGACGGGATGGAGCTGCTGCGCCGCATGCGCGCGGACGCGGCGCTTTCCGATATCCCTGTCGTCATGGCGACGGCCAAGGGCGCGGAATACGACAAGATCCGCGGTCTCGACCTCGGTGCAGACTACTATCTGACAAAGCCGTTCGGCGTGATGGAGCTCTGTCTCTTATACACATCTGACGCTGCCGACGAAGCTAGAAGTGTAGATCT
>ENA-OZBR01000242-OZBR01000242.1-human-gut-metagenome-genome-assembly--contig:-NODE-242-length-25912-cov-12.185482_pt1 | contig 25912 bp, 17 predicted proteins | sample MGYA00243981_ERZ653524 | MGnify/ENA primary metagenome ERZ653524 (study PRJEB26926, sample SAMN06165084) | human gut metagenome | biome: ENVO:00009003; feature: ENVO:2100002; material: ENVO:00002003...
GAACGCCTCACCGATGCCGGTGCAGGAGATCGCAACGGAATCGTTGTTGGCGTAAGTGCCGCAACCCGGCAGTGGCGAATCGCCAACACGGCCCGGCATCTGGTTGGTGATGCCGCCAGTGGAGGTGCCGGCTGCGATATTGCCGGACGCGTCACGTGCGACGGCGCCGATGGTGCCATGCTTCTCCCATTCGTCGCCATTGGACTGCGCCTCACGCAGGGATTCCTGACGGGCCGGGGTGATGAAGTACTCGCTGTCGCACAGTTCGATGCCCCACTCCTTGAGCAGGTTATCGCCCGGCTTGGCGAACATGACGTGCTTGGTCTTCTCCTTGATGGCGCGCGCCACATTGATCGGGTTCTTGGACGTGGTCAGACCGCATGCGGAGCCGACTTCGCCGTCAACGCCGGTCATCAGGCAGGAATCCATGGACACGATGCCTTCGCTCGTCAACGCGGCACCACGGCCAGCATTGAATTCGGGAGCATCCTCCATGACACGAATGGCCGCGCAGACGGCATCCTCGGCCGGAGCGCCCTGTTCCAGCAGCGCATAGCCGGCTTCAAGGGCCCTGTTCAGATCCTGCTCCACCTGGGCGCGACGTTCCGGCGTGTCCTTCTTGCCGCGATTGCCAGCGCCTGCGTGGATCACCAGAAGGATCCCATCCGGATCAGCCTGGGCAACCCGGACCGTCGACTGCGGCAATGCTGCTTCGTTTGTTGACATCTTCTCTCCTTCAGATATCTCGCTTATGTTTGACATTCGCAGATATCTTACGCCGGTGGCGGCAACGAAGCGCCCGACATGTGCAAAAGCGATGCCGTCGCGCCGTTACGCAATCAAAAACATATTGAAGCGCGACTGCGTCCTTTCTTACGTTTCATACTTTTGCAAATCGTAATCTCGTATTTCATGGTGCTCCTCCGTTGGTAGTGCCAGTATGTGTCAAGCGCATCGTTCCCCGGACAAAATCACGTTCTTAAGCAAAGCCACGCTTGTAAATCGGAAACACGAGTCGTTGTGGCCCCTACGGATTCATTGTATGTCGAAATGGCTGAATAATTATCCATCGCAAAAACTCTCGTAAGCAACACCTATCGAGATAAATGTAGCTTATTTTAACGTTAGCTACACTTATGCGGATAAGTGTAGCTAACGCACATGCGATGCGACTGATAGATTGGCAAATACAATCATCCCCGCATGTGCGGGGAACACTTGAAACGCTGGCGCAGCTTGTTTTCGAGCGCGGGATCATCCCCGCATGCGCGAGGGACACCTGCCGAGTGGCTGGTAGTCCTGCATGTCGTGGGGATCATCTCCGCATGTGCGGGGAACACGGTGTCGTGGTGGTAGAATTGGATTGCTCGAAGATCCCACGCGACCAGCTTTCAAGACTGGAACATCAGTCGGGGGGTTATCTTCGGGTTTTCTATTTCAGTTGGATCTGATGCAGTCCCGATATGTCGAGCACCCATAGCTCGCGGATATGCGTTTCGTACCGTTGGGGATCATCCCCGCATATGCGGGGAACACGCGAACGTCTGCGTTTTCATGACATATCTGCAACAAAATCTATTAGCTTATCCTGAACACTTATCCATGCTTCAGAATCCAATCCAACATTGGTTTTCCTGTTTTTCTCTTCATCAATTTTGCTTTTGTCTGGCGGGGTGCCATGATGCCCTCCGACCACGCAGGCATACTGCGTGCAGCTTTTCTCCCCCAACCTCGGACTCGCAGGAGATATCCCTCAAGAATAATCTCTCCTGCGATGGGATGTGTGGGATGATCGGTATCTCGCAAGCCAGCTGCGTCTGTTCAATAGAAGTTAGGCCGATGGGGGCGGCGCCGTTTTGTTGGACTGCTTCAATTTGACGTTGATAATGGTTATACCGGTTTCGTTGATAATGGTTATACCGGTTTCCTATCAGTGATAATGGTATATGACGGCCGGGGCGGTGACCCCCGATTTGACTGACGCCATCGGTTTCGGTGACTGTCCTTATTTTGATTTGTCCCGCCGCGGTCGCCGACCCGTGGGCCATGGATGCATGACCTCATAGGAGCGTGGCCGCTCCCATCGAATCCCGCAAGAGTCATGGTAGCGTGTCCCGTCAACGTCCTGTCTGCGCCGCAGGCCCCGGGAGGCATCCGAACGCATGGAAAGGAACGACGACGATGACGCCTCCGAACGGAATGGTGTGGGCTGGGATCGATACCCACACGGACACGCACACCATCGCATTGCTTGACGAAAGGGGAAGGCCGTTGGGCTCCGAAACGTTCGCGGCGAACCCGGACGGATACGACAGACTGATCGACATGCTGCCCGGGCCGGGCGCGGTCGCGGCCGTGGGTGTGGAGGGCACAAACTCGTTCGGCGCGGCCCTGGCCCGCAGGCTCGCGGCCGCCGGATACGAGGTGCGCGAGGTGCTGCGTCCCAAGCGCAACGTGCGCCGCAGGAACGGCAAGTCCGATCCCATCGACGCGGTCGCCGCCGCCCGCAGCGTCATGGCCGGCGACGACGCCGGCCCGCCGAAAAGCTCGGACGGCTGGGTCGAGGCATTGCGCCACCTCAACGCCCAACGCGCCCAATTGGTGTCGGCGATGACGGCGATTTCCAACTCGACCAACGGCTTGCTCGTCACCGCTCCGGAGCCCGTCAGGGAACGGTACCGGGGATTGAAGGGCGGGGCCCGTATGAACAGACTCGCCGAGTGCAGGCCCGCCGGCGGCCTGGTCGAGCATAGCGCGCTGGTCGCGCTGAAATCCGCCGCCAAGGCATGGAAGGCGCTCAAACGGCAGTCGGGCCTCTTGGAGGAGCGCATGCGCGCGATCCTCGAGGAGCACGCGAGACCGTTGCTCGACATGTACTGCGTGGGCACCGTCATCGCCGCGGCCCTGGCCATCGTCGCCGGCGACAACCCCGAACGCATCCGGAGCGAAGCCGCGTTCGCCAAACTCTGCGGCGCGTGCCCGCTGCCCGCATCCAGCGGCAGGACCAGCAGGCACAGGCTCAACAAGGGCGGCAACCGGCAGGGCAACGTGGCGCTGCACCGCATCGCCATCGTCCGCCTGCGATACCACCAACCCACCAGGGACTACGCCGCCAGGAAGACCCGCGAGGGCAAAGGCAAGCTCGAGATCATCCGCTGCGTCAAACGGTTCATCGCCCGCGAGGCGTACCGGGCGCTCATCGCCATACGCAACGGCGGGAACGGACGCGGGACCTCGGGCGAACGCGGCGCCAGGCTGCGCGAACTGCGCATGAACCATGGCATCACCCAACAGCAGGTCGGCGAGGCGCTATGCGTGCCGTCCAGCCGCATCAGCGAAATCGAACGAGGTAGACGAGACCTGCCCGAACTCGAACAACGGGCCATCCAATGGATTCACTCCATCACCGACCCAAAACAACACGCCCAAACACTTGACAATGTATAGGAGCATCTAAATACATAAATATAGCTAACGCGCGTGTGATACAACGAATATTTGAGTTGGAACGCGAGCTTTGTCAGCATCTCGTTTTGCCGATAACTACAAACGCGTCCGTATAATTGGACATTAAACGGCACGAGCCAGGCACTTGCGCATCAATAAACAGAGGACATAATCATGCAAAGAGATTTAGCACTGGTCAAGCCAACGCGAAAATACGCGAGCCAAGTGATGCATTACAAGCAGGAGATGCTTGCAAACAACGACAGTCTCGATGGATGCGCCGGTCTCGAAGACACGGATTCTTTTGATGAATGGATCGATTTCGATAATCGATTGAAAAAGAAATACGGCGAAGGCTATGTGCCGTCGGAAGTATTTTTAGCTATTCGGAAGGCGGATGACAAGCTCGTCGGCATCATTGATTTCAGACGTCCGCTATCCCCTTTTCTGCTGCAATACGGAGGAAATATTGGGTATAGCATTTTGCCATCGGAACGTCAAAAAGGGTATGCCAAAGCGATGCTCGCCTTACTCCTGCCCATCTGCAAAGAGCAGGGCGAGCAACGTGTTCTACTTACCTGTCACAAGAGCAATGAAGCATCAAGACGGACGATTATCAGCAATGGTGGAAAGATGGAGAATGAAATCGTGAACGGTACGGGACGGAACGAAGACAGTATCATCCAGCGATTTTGGATAGACCTCTGAATATTGGCTTTAATCCAAAAAACTGGAGACGGTTGCGCTTCTTCGCCCACAGCTCCTCAATGAAATCCCGAGTTTGAATACTCAGGAATCTTTGGTTCGGCACTTCGCTTGGCATGTCGCCGGGTCCTCAATGAAGTCCTGAGCTTGAATGCTCAGGAATCTGCGGTGCCGCGTCTGCATACGCGTTCGCCCGCTCCTCAATGAAGTCCTGAGCTTGAATGCTCAGGAATCTGGTGCCGCACCGAGAAGCTGCACAAGGGGCTCAGTCCTCAATGAAGTCCTGAGCTTGAATGCTCAGGAATCTCGGCGATCCACTGCAACGGGTATCCGAGCTGCTTTCCTCAATGAAGTCCTGAGCTTGAATGCTCAGGAATTGTTCCGGTCCTGTGCGGGCCTGTTCTTTTTCCGACGTCCTCAATGAAGTCCTGAGCTTGAATGCTCAGGAATTCCACGTGGACGCGCCAAGCGTCTTCCAGCGACTTGACTCCTCAATGAAGTCCTGAGCTTGAATGCTCAGGAATATCCTCGAAACCGTACCGCCGGAAAACATTGTCGTTTCCTCAATGAAGTCCTGAGCTTGAATGCTCAGGAATGTCTGTGATGCCGGTGATCTGCGTGACCTTGGCCGTCCTCAATGAAGTCCTGAGCTTGAATGCTCAGGAATTGAAGTCAATCACGACACGCACCGCATATTCCCTGCATCCTCAATGAAGTCCTGAGCTTGAATGCTCAGGAATGCAGGCGGCGTTCCAATCGGGCGCGTCTGCGGTCGATTCCTCAATGAAGTCCTGAGCTTGAATGCTCAGGAATTGGTGCATGCGCTGGAATTGCTTGAGGATGGCAGTCCTCAATGAAGTCCTGAGCTTGAATGCTCAGGAATCGCCCCACGACAGCACCTTGCTGCCATCCACCAGCACTCCTCAATGAAGTCCTGAGCTTGAATGCTCAGGAATACGATACGCCTATGTGACGCCTTGCATGTCGCTAACCCGCTCCTCAATGAAGTCCTGAGCTTGAATGCTCAGGAATGTCATAGGAGTACTCATTCTCGAAAAGTTCGGAGATCCTCAATGAAGTCCTGAGCTTGAATGCTCAGGAATACCCTGACCGACAAGAGGAAAGTGGACTGCGTCGTTCCTCAATGAAGTCCTGAGCTTGAATGCTCAGGAATACGTCGTCCCGTCATGGGGAGAGCGGCACATCGCCGGTCCTCAATGAAGTCCTGAGCTTGAATGCTCAGGAATTAGTGGTTGGGCGTCTTGGTCTGACGGTCTGGCCGTCCTCAATGAAGTCCTGAGCTTGAATGCTCAGGAATGACAATGGTGAAAGCGAACAGCGAACTCGTTTCAATCCTCAATGAAGTCCTGAGCTTGAATGCTCAGGAATCGAACTCATACCAGTCATAGAACGAATCGTCGTTGAAATCCTCAATGAAGTCCTGAGCTTGAATGCTCAGGAATCTAATTCCACGGCCATCATCCACGTATTGCCCTCTCCTCAATGAAGTCCTGAGCTTGAATGCTCAGGAATTGCGCACATGACGATGCGCGAGCTGACGGACACGATCCTCAATGAAGTCCTGAGCTTGAATGCTCAGGAATATGGAAGTCTGTCCATCAGAGAAGAACGAACGGGTCGTTCCTCAATGAAGTCCTGAGCTTGAATGCTCAGGAATTGAGCTTGCCGCGTCGGCCGGCGTGCGGTACCTGCTCCTCAATGAAGTCCTGAGCTTGAATGCTCAGGAATGCAAAGGAGACCACGCATGGCCTACACGATCCGCCATCCTCAATGAAGTCCTGAGCTTGAATGCTCAGGAATATCTGCGTCTATGAAACCTTCCTCGAAGAGATACCTTCCTCAATGAAGTCCTGAGCTTGAATGCTCAGGAATGGTCAGTGGGCGGCTGAGGTTCGCGTGTTTGTACCATCCTCAATGAAGTCCTGAGCTTGAATGCTCAGGAATTACTGGGCGAACAGCGCGCGAGTAGCTTGGGCGTCAGTCCTCAATGAAGTCCTGAGCTTGAATGCTCAGGAATTAACCGGCCTGATGCCACTTGATGATCATGTTTTCGATCCTCAATGAAGTCCTGAGCTTGAATGCTCAGGAATATGGCAAGGCTATCGACGTTGACTGCAACTCAATTCCTCAATGAAGTCCTGAGCTTGAATGCTCAGGAATAGATCCTGCGCAGGTGGCTCAGGCGTGTATAATCGTCCTCAATGAAGTCCTGAGCTTGAATGCTCAGGAATAGCAGACCAATCCGGTTAACATCAATTCGGTCAACCATCCTCAATGAAGTCCTGAGCTTGAATGCTCAGGAATGGTTATATGGGGCGTATGGTGAAGCCATGCGTCATCCTCAATGAAGTCCTGAGCTTGAATGCTCAGGAATGGTGGACAACGCCACCGCAAGCAAGGCCAAATGGGTCCTCAATGAAGTCCTGAGCTTGAATGCTCAGGAATATCTCGGATATAGCGTGTTGCGTCTCGATCGTGTCTCCTCAATGAAGTCCTGAGCTTGAATGCTCAGGAATCTGTTCGACTCACAAGAAGGTATCAACCATCTTGCTTCCTCAATGAAGTCCTGAGCTTGAATGCTCAGGAATGAGCGTCGTATCGCGATGGCTCCGCTGGTGTGCGGTCCTCAATGAAGTCCTGAGCTTGAATGCTCAGGAATTAAATGTGATTCGTGCGTGTCGGATTATGTGTTTGCTCCTCAATGAAGTCCTGAGCTTGAATGCTCAGGAATGTTTGGTCGCTCGGCACCGCGTCGAGATGCACTTTTCCTCAATGAAGTCCTGAGCTTGAATGCTCAGGAATGGAATGCGATAGTGGCATAACCGTAGTACAACAGATTTCCTCAATGAAGTCCTGAGCTTGAATGCTCAGGAATGTAATAGACCACGCCGGTGTCGTCGTCGCGGATCTCCTCAATGAAGTCCTGAGCTTGAATGCTCAGGAATATTTCGAGTTCTCCGCCACCGGCGTGAAGGCCAGCGCTCCTCAATGAAGTCCTGAGCTTGAATGCTCAGGAATGCTTGCTCTTCTGGTCATGGTCTATGTCGTGAACCGCTCCTCAATGAAGTCCTGAGCTTGAATGCTCAGGAATAGTCATAGTCTAAGACCTTGCAATGACACATATTCTAAAGGCTTTTGCGAGCGACTCTTTCATTTCTATCGCAATACAGAAGCAATATAAGTTCACTGGCTCCAAAACAACTATTTTTCAAGTGCGAGCGCTCACCGTGTGTCGCAGCAATGATGCATCTCTCGCACTTGAAAAACATCAAAACACTCTTTACTTATCAAACAACATCGCCATTAGGCTAAAACTTCAAATCACTGTCGGTATCTCTAAATCGACGTATCCACGGCGCCCCAAGAAATCCAAGCCCTCTTCCGTTTGAGAAATGGTTCCAAGAGAACAGAACACAACAGAATCGATTGAGTCATCTATTTCCCTCTCTATCTGCATACGGACATCCAACATCATCGAAGGACGTACCCGCAGTAAGAAGACGCTATATTGCAATCGCTCTCCATAGTGTTGAAGAATTTTCGCAACATGTGAGCGGCAGCAATCATCGCTGATATCATATGCCACCAGATAGCCACGTTTCTGATTCGTCATGCCCCACTCCTTAACGAATTCTGATTCCGCGATATTCAGTTTGCGTCCCATCAAGATATCCCAAAATCATTCTGGCCTGAATTTCGATAGTCCTTCGCCAAGAAGCTTTGTATTTGAATACCGGATGGATGATTTCCGTAGCCATTCTTCGTTCGTATGCTTTGATCACCGTTTTCCGAGTCTCATCTGTCATGCGCACGGAGCCAAGCGCATCCGAGAATCCAGATGCATTGATTTCACCGTTATTAATCACTGTTTGCACTACCGAATCTGCAATCGGAGCCCTGAATTCCTCCATCAAATCCAGAGCCAATGCCGGTTTATTCCGTTTGCTGCTATGCAAGAAACCAGCATGCGGATCAAGACCGCAGGAAATCAAAGCTCGCACACAATCCGACAACAATAATGTGTATGTAAAATCAAGCAGTGCATTCAACGCGTCTGGAGCGGGTCTACGCATACGGGCAATCCAAGGCCACTCAGCTTGACGATCAGTTTTAATAAGATGCTCGAATTGAGAGAAATACAACGCTGCAGACTCTCCTTCGAGACCAAGTATGTCCTGCCAACGGTTCGCATTTCCAACCTGTTTCTCAATATGTCGCAGTTGCGGCAATACTGGATTGTCCGATTCTGACCGTCGCAGCAAAACAGATTGATTGTGTATTTTTGCGACGATAAATTCACGTGCAAGACCAAGCCGTCCTTCATGGGAAGCTACATGTTGGTCAACACGTTGCTCCCCGTTTGGTCCATAAGAGGGAATGGACCATCCGTACATTCGTCCTGTTCCACTGCACCAAACTATGGGAATATCACGCCACATCAACTCACGGATTAGCCCACTTGACAAATCGGTATTGCCGTAAATCTGCAAACCCTGCATGGTATCAATTGGAATAGAAGCAAGTTCTTCGCCATTTTTCTGAACAATCATTCTTCCGGATCTTGTAAAGGCTTTTGCTCCAGGAGTAGCAAGATGCGTTACTTGATTATCTGGAGACGAAACCATCACTCGATGCGCGACAGCACATAACTTGCGTTCTTCCGGCAGACAAATCCCTACATGTGAGCATCGCATACAACGAGCGCTGTCCTCTAATGGCTCAGGAGCTTGTTCCGAATTAATTAACGTTCGAGTTTCTTCCACCGCTTTATGCGCATTTTCATAATCTTCTTCGTCAAGGTCAACTTCAACCCGCCGATGGTGCGTGGTGAAAAATATTTCAGTACCAGCTACATGAAAACCCATATTTTCAAGACATGCAGCCTGTAAAGCAAGCTGTGTACGCATTGCGGGCGTAACTATCATCGCCCGCTTCACAGGCGTCGCTTTATATTCACGAATAACGATTCCGCTATCCGTCATTTTTGCAGCATCCAGCTTGCCGCTGACGCCCCATTCCTCATGCCTGATATTCACGGCTTGATACGAATCCGCATCAGGAGCGCCATCAGTACGGTCAACCTTGCGATGATCATATGTTCCTCGCATGATTTGATCCGAATCGACTTTTTCTCCTACCGCTTCCAACCACGCTCTGCGCGGGCAGAACATGTAATTGGCAACCAAGCTAATCGGAATAGGGTCGTCATCCATAGCTTTCTCCTTGTTATTCCATTTGTTTTACTGGGATGATTTCACCAGGCTCCAGCCATCGTTCCGGAGCACTTTTGTTATCAGACATGAACTGATTGAAAAGGCAACAGGCAGGAACACCTTTTTCTTCAAGCCAGTCAGATGCCGCACTCATTACTTGGTCTCCCCTGAAACGAGCCTGCTGAATACCGAATTGCGCAAGCGCTTCGCTACGTATAACGGAACGGTATTTCGCAGTTGTCCAGTATTGATCGAACAACGGAAGAATCGCGAAACGAATTGGACCTTTAATCTGGAACATTGCCGCGCTACTGTCACGAGACATTTCGCTTCCAATAGTCGTAACACGCGTCGGAAAGGCGGAAACGCCAATCAATGCGCACCATGCACGCGCATTGTCGGTTTTCGATGGAGCGTGAAGGCCCGTGGCAGCACGGCTAAATGCTTTATTGCCACCAACCTCATCCTCAATTGTCGTGCCAAGCAATCCATCCCGAACTTTTTCGATGGGTCGTGCTGCAACCTTTTGGGCCAAAGGAAACAAACGACCTCCGATGAATTCTTGCCCTTTGTTTCGCGTCACCATTTCCCAACGAGAAGCCCCGAAATCAGAACGTAAACTATGATTAGTTTGCTCACCTGACCAGTATGAAGGCTGCCCCAGTGCGCCGAAGTAACGGTAATCGCCGAATGTTTCCATGGCGTCAACCGCAGCTTCTCGATTTCTTTGAAGTTTTTCCCAGCCATAAGGAACACCCAAATTGCTTAGCCTCGGTGACATTGTGGCATGGAACGCCCCACTTGGCTTGTCGGATTCATTTGAAACCGTATAGTCGTCTTGAGAAGTCAACGGCAAAGATTGAGACCACCGCTTAGCATGTTCACTCACAACCTTCGATATTTGATCGATATCCAAATCATCATTCGTCTTTATCTCAAAAGCCTGCAAATCATCCAGCCATCGAAATAGGCAAACACGATCAGGATTAGCATCTTCAAGAATGGATGCAAGACCGACCATAAGCAAATGCGAGAATGCGTCGGTCGCATCCGCAGAAATGACAACACTCATCACAGCCCCTCCTTCGAACATGTAATATCCGCAGCGCGAAGCAAAGCTTCAAGGTAAGAAACTCCCCAGAAACCATACCTTTGATTGGTATGGTCGATGAGGGTCTCCCACTCACCGGTTTCGAACAATCGGTCGGAAAGCACATTCAATTCCGGATTCATTTCGCGGGAAGAACCACCCTCCACAGGAAGCAGATATTCAGTCCCATACTGGAAAGATGCACGTCCGTGGCCATGTGATGTGCCTATGAGTCGTGCGACAAGCTGCTTGTCGGTTTCTTCCATATCTCGCAACCGTTCATTCGTTTTGCTGGCTTGAAGGAATTCCGCAACGGAACGTTGCTCATGACGCCAACCATGCAGTCGATATTCGTTACGAAGTCCCCGCTCTTTGGCATGCGAAATAAAGTACCGGCTCTTTGCCCAAAGTTCCGTTTCCTGCACCTCGCGATCATTACGAAGCAGTCTCTGGAAACGCCTGTCTTTCTTGCCCTCATCATGATATTCACCGGCAATACGCAAATCATTGGTCAAAGTATCATCAAGCCCGACAGCTTTACCAAGCGCTTGTGCACGCCAAGCTACATGATCTTGATGGCCTTCTTTCCTGCGAAGATTGGAATCATTCGATATTCCTCCTAGAAAAAGAGTCTTTTTCCTAGAGACTATGATTTCCTGGTCAGATTCAGAATCTGGCGCATTTTCAGAAGCACTGCTTACGATCCATCTGACTTCACGGATAATCTCATTGCCATCAACATCAAAACAAGAATGTTCTCGTTCAAAACAAAGCAAGGAGCACTCCACCGAACTTGTCGACTCCGCTGCCGCAGCTGCACGAATCAGTCTTAACGACTCTTGCATGTCGTTTTGCACTTTGTCAGAAAGGACTTCAGCATTGTGCTCGCCAGAGATTTCTTCAATCTTTTGAATATGCTGAAATGCTTCAATCTCTTTCGGCTTAAGCGAAATGTCATTGATGACCATGATAGAGGAGCCACATTTGTTAAAAACATCCTCTACCGTAGAAGAACCTTCTGGATCAAAAATCGCAACATTCTCAGTGAATGTAGAGAAAACTCTTTCAAAATCATCAAGGATAAGTATGTCGCCAGATTTGATCACAGCATGCTCGGCATCTTGCACATGCATGCATATCACACGATGACCTTCAGGTTCCGAGGCGCGATATCTGAATACTCTATGTGGAAAATCGATTTTATCTTTTCCACCATGCTCATTGTCAGCCTCGACCCGAGCACCTCTCCTTCGCGACTTATTGTCTTCCTTCTCCAAACATTTAAAGAACTCTTGAAGTCCACGCCATTTTCTAACGGGGAATAACTCGTCATTCTCAGGCTGCGCCATTTCCAGAATTCGAATAGCCGACATGTCATTCCATGGCAAATTTCTCACCACGATATTAATGTCAGGACCACTGGAATTAAGATCATCCCGTAACCATAGATTGAGGTCCGCACGTCCCTGTTGAAGATCAACCCCACACAGGTTGGCACATAAATTCTCATCTGTGACAGATAGATTCTCAACATCCCATGGTTCCAAACGCTGGATTAAAAGTCTGTCGGGATCTTCCCGAGGTACCATGGTTTTTCCTACGGACCATGCGCTGATGCTCGGCTTTCCAGTTTCTGCATCTTCCAAGGAATTTAGCCAAGTCTGCGCCTTTATAATATCTTCAGGCTTGTAAGGAACAGTCTCGTCAGATTGCTTCTTTTCAGAAAGCTTCTGCAAATCAACGCCAAATATGTAGATAAGGCCTTCAGATCTCAAGCCACGACGATTCACACGGCCGGCACGTTGAACCAACGCAGATCCAGGAGCAATCTCAGTCACCATATTTGCAAAATCGATATCAACGCCGACTTCCAAAGTCTGTGTGCCGATAATGCAGCAAGGAGCCTCATCTGGTTTTAGCTCAGAAAGAGAATGCAGCTTATCGGCCACTTTTCTTTTGTCGTATGCACGCATTGGACCGATATAAACGTCAATAGGCTTTTTGATGCCATTCTTTTTGCATAGTTTTTCGAGTTTGTCAGCAACGAGGTTGGCTTTTTTAACTGTGTTGAGAATGCATCCAAGAACATGGGGACCTGAATCGCTGTATTCATCAGCCTCGATATTGGAGTGAATCAGAGAAAGGCACTGCTCAACAATTGCATCTATCTCATCTTTCGACTTCTCAAAATCACAAGTTACAACAACTGGTTTTGACTGGTTAAGACGCTTTTCGAGCATAACGTCAGTTGTGAAATCAGATTCAAGGACAGAAATCGCATTATCAGTATCTTCAGAAACTGGGGTTGCAGTCGTTTCTACAACTTGTAAAGGAGATACTTGTCGAGCAATCGGAGCATCAGCCATGTTTTCGATACGTGCCACTTGCTGTGCGGTTTTTAATAATTGCTGGCTCAGATGAGCTTCATCAACAATCAACACTGTGTCGTATGCAAGCAATCCAGCTTCCATAGAACGCATGGTACGACTAGTGCCGTAGCCACGAAACAGCAAGCGGCTTCCGAACATGTCAGGAGTAGCACAAATCACAGCACAGGTCTGCGGATAATAGCGCCACTCTCGGTCCGGACTGATACTGCCTCGCAATTCAACAGCAATCATCCGCGGAATCGCAGAATCGCTTTTAGTTCTATCATTAATAGCTGCACGAAGTTTTAAACCGTCTCGATATACGTCAAGCCCGTCATTGGCGACATGCTCAATCTGCATTTTGTCCTGTAACGCACAAGCTTCATCAAATTGATCATCAACCAATGAACGACGATTTACCGTAAGCGCCAAACGACGAGGAATGTTTCGCAATGGTAAATCGAAAAGACCGTTTCCTTCCACGAGAGAAAGGCCTGCCATAGCATTAAGGAACACATGGATATCTATCACACTGGTTTTCCCAGAAGCGGTTGGAGCGCCAATACTTCGAGGCCAATACCCATGCTCTGCAACATACAGCATCAATCTAATCTGCCATTGATAAGGTGTACGAACAGGCAAATTCGATTCATGACTTGAATGAACCGCAGCGATGAATTCTTTGAACTTAGCAGTCAGGTATTGCCGCTGCTCCAGACTCATTTCAGCCATGTTGGAATCCCCTTTTCGAAATCATCATCCGATTGACACACGCTTACGGCAAAATCCGCCGGCACAAGGAAACCTCCACCCAAATGGCGACTCTGACCGATTGCCATAGCCGCACAATCCAGAGACTCACCGGCATCAGAAATCGCAATCAACGCATTCATACCATGCAAAATGTTGGAACCGTTCGCACGATGCACATAATCCGTCATGTTGGCACGATGAACGGTACGATAATTGTAAATACGGAAATGCGAGGTCTTCGCGCTCACCACATCAACAATGTTCCAATAGCGTTCCTCTCGACTTCCTTCCGACGATTGCGGATATTGCGAACGCCAAACATGTCCAATCGACAAACAAAGAGCCTCATAAACTCCCCATTTGCGATGCAACTTTATGTCAGGAATAGGGCGTGTCTCAGCGATGGCCATCGGTCTGACCGCCCAATATCGACACATTCCCGGCGCTACTGGCTTCCAGAAATGCTCGGCATCAACCGTTGTGACTTTCCCGATACGCAAAGTCGACTTTTCCGGAGCATAGTACAACGATTTGCCTTCAGCTCCGGCACAGACATCGCGCAACTTGCCAATGTCGCCTTTAGACATATCTGAAGGAATCAAAATAAGAAAACCAGGATTCAACTTCACAACATCGTCTCGGATTTGTTGACTATACCGCTGCTTGAAATCGGCATCAATAATCTGAATGGACACGTTATTGGCCGGTCTGGCTATGCCTGGAGCATATTTACCCACCAAAGCCGGCGATGGATCAATTCCCCACTCCTTTACTAGAAAACGATGCAGTGCCACAGCCCAATTGACAAATTCGGATTCCTGAGGTTTCCATTCAGATGAATTTTTAATGTCACCATTGCATGCAATTGCATTGATTTCCAAGTATAAAGCCATCACCCAAGGAGCTTTAAGCACTTCCCTCTGCTTCCGAGCAGCCGAAGAAAGATACCTAGCTTTGCCTTCCGTTTGAGCAAGTGGATACTCATTAAGGAAATTCTGCTCGTCCTCTTTGTCGCTAACAGTAAGGTTTTTCTTACCCTTCGGTTTGGGATTCGCTGCCACAAAAGCCTGCTTCAAATCATCAAGACGCCCCTTTTTAGGGTAAGCAACAGGCTTTCCCCTCTTTCGAATATTCGTTAATGCCGAATCGGGGGAAAGTGTCCATAACTGTTCATCGACGCCAGAAGGAAGAACATAATCCTCATAAGTATTCAGCTCCACCGGAGAACAAGCTTCGCCTAGATAAGGAACTTCATTGCAAAGCCAGCTCAACACCATTCTCGCTGTAGATGAGGGGCATTCATGCCATATCCAAGTCAGCAATCTTCCAGATTCAGGATGCTGCTCATATGCAGTGGCTATGTGGGCTGTAGTAGATGAAACTTTATCTTTCGGTTTTTTTCTATTCTGGACATTGCCTTTATTTCTATAGGCAACAGCCCTGCTATCAGCTTTAACAGCGTGTGGGAGCAGCATTCCCTGAGGTGGATTATCCTCAAGCCAGTTCAAAGCCTCTCGAATCTGATCGTCCGTCAGATTACGATTGGCATCAACCTGTTCAAAACCGAAAGTCAAGTATGCCACCGAAACAAGCGCAGAATACAAGCGGCAAAGTGAAGGAAACTCTTCCGGTCTGCCACCAGAATCACTGCCCTGATAAAAACCAAGCGGAAAATAAGCCGATATCGCGAAAGCCATATCAGTTTCCCTTTTCATCATCTTCAGCAGAAGCATTGGCAAGCACCGCAGGATTACCTTCCACAAGGAATTCCTGCCCCTCCCAAGTGATTCCCGCCTTTTCATGAGCCTGCGCGTAAGCCTCTTCCAAAAGTTTTTCAGCCATTCCAGCAGTAAGAGGTTCCAATTCCTCCTTCTCGCCATAGCGCTTGTTCAACATGACAGTCGGCTTGCCGGTCTCCGCAAGGAAGCAATTCGCACGGATGAAAGGATTCTCATCATAACCGGCAATATCACGCAGAAGTACAGCGAGAATTAATGCACGAATCGCAGCATCCCCTTCAACACCCTTGCCGAAATGGAATGTACGCACGGTAGCGAAGCTCAGCACACGGGTGGAGATGACTTTCCGGACAGAAACACCGTCTAGAACGTCTTTTTTAGCACTTGGTGGAATGGCACCCAAACCGATGGTCGAACCCTTGCCCGATTTCTTGAAACTTGTTTTAGTCTTGTCGCTTAGGTCAATACTGTCACCAACAATCTTCTGACGGTCAGCTTCGGTAGATACAATCACGCTCGCCCCAACTGGATCAATGCGTCCGCCCGCACGATGGATTACAGGGTCTTCTTCTTGTTCGGCCAGAATGGCATATGTTTCGCCAACCATAACAGAAGGAATCCTCAGCTGATTCTTACTGCGAGTGGAGTCCCATCCACCGAAAATGACCGTCTCCGGAGAAAGTTCGAAAATCGGCAGCAGATTATCCAAAGTCGAATTACGCGCCTTCACATATTCCTCCGCCTTGGAAGTAGATTCACCCTTATAACTTCCGACACGAATATGGCCATCGAAGCCACGATGTGGAAGCTGATTATCATAGACAACTTCCTTTCCGGCATCGGTATCATACTGAACCGCAATGCGAGGCATTTTTGAAAGAACGCCCTCACCATTCCGCATGGCTTCCGTTGTCGTTTCCTCAGCACGATTAGCAAAAGAACCCTTGGAATCAATCATCACCGTCTTCACCGGCTTTTCTTGATCTTCCTCATAGCGTTTTGCAAAAATATATGTCGCATTACCTCGGTCATCGACATACTTCGCAGGTGCGATCACACCATCCGGACCACTTGCAGGTTCCAGCTCCTGCCGCATCGTCAAACTGCCAGCTCCACCAACATGAGCAGCCGCATTCAAATCTTCAATAGTAAGCGCACGCATTCTAGCGTCCTTTCTTTCCCATACGAACAACCGTGTCCATATTGTTAAATATCAGTGTAGGGTGTGTTGGTGCACATGACGGATACGCCACGCGCACCAACACAGAAAAGAAGTCTTTTCCGCCAAGGGAAAAGAATTGCTTGAATCTAAATCCGAAGCAAATAAAAACAATTCCTCAATGAAGTCCTTATTCATGGGTGGAAAACACATCTATGCCCTTCACCCACACTAACGCCATGCATGTTCTATTTATTCACAAGAACAAGCACGACGATAGCAAGAATAAGCGTTATCGCATTACCCATATGCCTCCTTTCGTTTTATCCAATACAGAAGTTTCGCCAATACTAGGCTTAACGAAATTCCCGCACAACATGCACCCTACCACAATTCACAAATATTGCAAGTTCAGGAAATACCTTAAAATCCAAATTAAATAAATACTATATAAGAAGTTATATGCCAACTACACTTATATGAGTGTAAAAGCAGCAAAATCATACACAATATACAGAAAAGAAAAAGCCGGGAACGGGAACGACGGTTGAAACCGACGAACTCGACTCCCGGCATCGCGACTGCTTCTCAAAGATGTGCGCTTGACTCACATGGATGGTACTGAGAACCATTCGCTTGCGATCTGCTTCCGCGCACGTGCCAGCGCAACGTAAATACGTCGCAGGCACACGGCAGACACAAATCAAGTCTGTATAAATCTTCCAGCCGGTGTAAAAGCCAGCCGAAAAGCCACAGGCTACTCTAGTCGCACGGTCGAATAATCACAAATCGATCGCAAAACCATGGAACAGCATACGCATCCATGTTTTGTTACCCGGACATGGAGGTTACGGTAACAAAATGCGGAAAAGCGAGCCAGAAGCCGAAGGTTAGGACTGAAGGAATACAGACTGAAGGAATACAGACTGAAGGAATACAGACTGAAGGAATACAGACTGAAGGAATACAGACTGAAGGATATAGGGTGGGACAACGACGTGAAAGGGGTCCTGCCGTTTAAACGGCAGGACCCCTTCGCATCAAGACGAAATCAGCCCAATCAAGCCAAATCCGCACAACCCGGTCAATTCAGCCAAACCAACCCAATCCCAACCGGATCGCACCAACCAATTCGGCCAATCCGGTCGACTTAGTTGAATCGACCAAGCGGAATCAGCCCAACTGATTCACCCCAACCAAAATCAGGCCTTGGCAACCTCGATGGCGGGCTCGGAGCCTTCGGCGCCGGCAACAACGTCAAGCGAGTCGGCGAGCGTGTCGGCGGACACGAGATCGCGGAACTGCTCGACCTTCGCCACGTCGCCGGCCGGGACGGTCAGCTTCAGCGCGATATGGTCGGAGACCTCGAGACCGGCGGCCTTACGGGCGTCCTGCACGGAGCGGATCACGTCGCGGGCGTAGCCTTCGGCAACTAGATCGTCGTTCAGCTCGGTGTCGAGGATCACGAAACCGCCGGTCGGCAGGGCCGCGGACACGGAGTTGGCGGCCTCTTCGGCGTTCTGTTCCTCCACGCTGTTGATCAGCTCGTACTCGCCCTCTTCCAGCGTAATGTCGCCGTTCGGGGTCTCGCACACCGGAGCGCCGGAAGCGTCCACATGCCATGCGCCGGACTTGGAGGCCTTGATGGCGAACTGCACGTCCTTGCGCAGGCGCTTGCCTGCAACGCGGGCGTTCACGCGCAGCTCGTGGATGATCTTCAGGCCCTGGGAGCCCGCATCCTCAAGCGTGCACAGCTCCACGTTCTTGACGTTGAGCTCGGACTTCAGAATCTCGTCGTACGCGGCCACGGCGGCGGTATCCTCCACCACCACGGTGAGCTTGCTCAGCGGCTGGCGCACGCGGATCTGCTTCGCCTTACGCATGGACAGGGTGCTGGAGACGACCTCGCGCACCTTTTCCATGGCGTTCACCAAAGCCGGATCGTCGACGAGCACGCGGCCAAGTTCGGTGGCTTCGCCGGTCTTCTCGTCGGCCAGGAACGGCCAGTCGGCCAGATGCACGGATTCGCCTCCGGTCAGGCCGCGCCACACGGATTCGGCTTCCATCGGGGCAAGCGGCGCAAGGACGCGCATGAACACCTCAAGCACGGTGTACAAGGTGTTGAACGCGTTGGCGTCCTCGTTCCAGAAGCGGTCGCGGTTGTTGCGGATGTACCAGTTGGTGATCATGTCGATGAAGTCGGACACGGCGTCGCATGCATCGGAGATCAGGAACTGGTCCAGCGAGGACTGGGTCTTTTCGACCAGTCGGTGGGTACGGGCCAGCAGGTAACGGTCCATTTCCGGCAGCGATGCAACTTCGTCGGCGCGAAGCTTGCGCGCGTCGTACCCGGCCGCGTTCGCGTACAGCGTGAAGAAGTAGTAGGAACTCCACACCGGCAGCATGACCTGGCGGACGGTGTCGCGGATGCCATCGGCGGTGACGATAAGGTTGCCGCCGCGCAGGATCGGCGAGCTCATGAGGAACCAGCGCATGGCGTCGGAGCCGAAGTCGTTGAACACGCCGTTCACGTCCGGATAGTTGCGCAGATGCTTCGACATCTTCTGTCCGTCGGAGCCGAGCACTATGCCGTGGCAGATCACGTTCTTGAACGCCGGCCTGTCGAACAGGGCGGTGGCCATGACGTGCTGCACGTAGAACCAGCCACGGGTCTGGCCGATGTATTCCACGATGTAGTCGCACGGGAAGTGCTGTTCGAAGGTTTCCTTGTTTTCGAACGGATAGTGGTACTGGGCGAAGCTCATCGAACCGGATTCGAACCAGCAGTCCATCACGTCGCTGATGCGGTGCATGTGGCTCTTGCCGGTCGGATCGTCCGGGTTGACGCGGGTCAGCTCGTCGATGTACGGGCGGTGCATGTTGATGTTGCCCTCATGATCGCGCGGATAATCGCCGAAGTCGGCCTTGAGCTCATCGAGTGAACCGTACACGTCCACACGCGGGTACTTCGGATCGTCCGAAACCCATACCGGGATCGGAGAGCCCCAGAAACGGTTGCGGGAGATCGACCAATCGCGTGCGTTCGCCAGCCACTTGCCGAACTGGCCGTCCTTCACGTTGTTCGGAATCCAGTTGATCTGCTGGTTGAGTTCGAGCAGGCGGTCCTTGATCTTGGTGACGGCCACGAACCAGGAGCTCACCGGCTTGTAGATCAGCGGGGTGGCGCAACGCCAGCAGTGCGGGTAGGAGTGCACGTAGCTCTTCTCCTGGAAGAGGATGGCGCGCTGCTCTTCGGGGATGCGGGCCAGCGGGCCGTCACCGGCGCGCAGGTTGCGCAGGATCGGCTTGTTGGCGTCGAACACGTACATGCCCTCGTAATCCGGGCACAGCGACGTGAACTTGCAGCCCGCGTCGAGCACGTCCACGCTCTTGATGCCCTTGGCGTTGAGCGTGTTCATATCGTCCTCGCCGTAGGGGGCCTGATGGACCAGGCCGGTACCTTCAACGGTGTCGACGTAGTCGGCGGTGAAGATCTGGTAGCCTTCCGGCCCCGGCACCTTGCCCTCGGCGGCGTTCTCGTCGCCTGCGAAGTACGGGAAGACCGGGTAGTAACGCCAGCCCTCCATCTCGGAGCCCTTGAGTTCGCGCACGATCTCGTAGTTCTCGCCAAGTTCCTTCTCGTAGGAGCCGAGCAGCGGCTTGCCGAGGTAGAACTTCTTGCCCGCGAACTTGCCTTCGGTGGGGCGCACCTCCACATAGTCGATGTCCGCGCCGACCACGATGGCGAAGTTGGTCGGAACGGTCCACGGGGTGGTGGTCCAGAACACCGCGTAGGCGTCCTCCTCGTCACGCAGCTTCACGGCCACGGACACAGTGGTGTCCTGACGATCCTGGTACACGTCCGCATCCATGCGCAGCTCGTGCGCGCTCAGCGGGGTCTGATCCTTCGGGCAGTACGGCAGCACACGGTAGCCCTGGTATGCCAAGCCCTTGTCGTACAGCTGCTTGAAGGCCCACATCACGGATTCCATGTACGGAATGTTCAGGGTCTTATAACCGTGCTCGAAATCGACCCAACGGGCCTGACGGTGGACGTACGCCTTCCACTCGTTGGTGTACTTGAGCACGGACGCGCGGCAGGCGTCGTTGAACTTGTCGATGCCCATCTCCTTGACCTGATCCACCGAGTCGATGCCCAGTTCCTTCTGCGCCTCGAGTTCGGCAGGCAGACCGTGGGTGTCCCAGCCGAACACACGGTTGACCTTATGGCCCTTCATGGTCTGGTAACGCGGGATGACGTCCTTGGCGTAGCCGGTCAGCAGGTGGCCGTAGTGCGGCAGGCCGTTGGCGAACGGCGGGCCGTCGAAGAAGACGAATTCGTTCTGGCTGTGGTCGCCGGAAGGGCGGCGTTCGATGGACTTCTGGAAGGTGTCGTCCTTGTCCCAGTAGTCAAGCACGGACTCCTCAAGCTTGGGGAAGCTGGGGTTCGGCGCGACATTGGCGCTCTGCTCGCCGGCAGCAGCCTTCGGATACACATGATTGGTGGATTCGCTCACCGTATGCTCCTCGTTTGGCGGTTTCATTACTTACTTTACGAGGACGATGATTTTCGTGCGATTGCGCACGTCCGACACCGCGGTACCACCTCGCTTGCCGCACTCCCCCGCTTTCCTTACGCGGGTTTCGTACGACCGCTTGACGTTCGGCTGTCCGGGCCGATCCCGCCGGTTCTACTGAGCCTGCGATCGCACCGCGCGATTTACGCGCGACGACCGCCGCCGTTCTTCCGGAAGCTCCCCGCTGATGACGGATCGTTGCTTTGCTTTTCAGTCGACAGCGTAGCACGCACTACGAACGTAGGTAAACGAAAGAGCCGCATGGCATCCACCATGCGGCTCTTCCTGCGCGACGACCGCGGTTCAATCGCAAATCAATCGCGCCAATCGCTTTCCGAGAGCGAATCAGCCTTCGTTGAGCTGCTCTTCCAGCTGCTCGACAATGTCAGCATGCATCTTCTCGCTGATCTTCACCTTGAGCAGGAACACAACACCGCTCAGGATGATGACAGCCAGCGGCACATAGAAGGCGCAGACCTTGAAAGTGTGGATGTTCGCGGCAGTCATGTCGGCGGCGGTGGCGTCACCAATCATGCCGGCGGCGATGGCGACAGCACCGACGATACCGTTGGAGCAGGCGCCTGCGATCTTATCGAGCATCGGACGCACGGACAGGGTGACGGCCTCGTTACGTTTGCCGTTCTTCAGCTGGCCATATTCGATGGAGTCGGTCAGGGAGAGGATGGCGGTCATCTGGATGAAGGTCTGCGGCAGGTAGAAGAACACCAGGCCGACGGTGACGACAGCGAGGTTGTTGGTGCCGACGATGAACAGCAGGTAGCCGAGGACCATGAGCACCATACCGCCGAGGTACAGGTAGCGACGCGGTATGCGCTTGTTCAGAATCGGGTACAGCGGCGCCATGATGATGCCGGCGATGACCGAGACAACGCCGACGATGGAGTAGGCGGCGGAGTTGTTCAGGATGAACTTGAACATGTACATGAGCACGCCGGTGGTGGCCACGTTGGCGATGGCGTACAGCAGGTAGGACAGGGCGACCCACAGCAGCTGGTCGTTCTGGGCGAGAGCCTTGAATGCGGCGAGTGGACCACCGTTATCTTCGGCCTTGGCGCGCAGGGTGCTGGTGCTTTCCTTGGTGCCGAACGCGACGGAGCACACGGTGAGGACGCCGAGAATAGCCACGATGATGGCGAAGCAGGTCCAGCCACTTTGGCTTTCCTGGTGCTTGCCGGTGAAGACATAGCTGAAGTAGGTGACGATCGGGATGACGACGATAGTCAAACCGTTGTAACCGATGGAGCCGCCGAAGGAGCCGAGAGCAGTGTAAGTGGAGCGCTCGTGGGAGTCGGAGGACAGCGCCGGAATCATGCCCCAGTAGGAAATGTCACGCAGGGAATAGAACACGTCAAGCACGATGAACGTGATGACGAACAACACGATGAACAGTGTGGTGTTGACGTTTACCAGACCGAACAGACCGGTATAGACGAGCACAAGTAGAACGGCGGAAACGGTGCCGCCGATGAGCTGCCATGGCTTGAAACGACCCCACTTGGTCTTGGTGTTATCGATGATGTTGCCCAGCAGCGGATCGATGAAGATCTCCGCGATACGGATGACAACCACAAGGCCGGTGATAACGCCGATGAGCTTGGTAGCGAGCGCCTTGTCAACGCCGGAGAACAGCGAGCTGGTGACGTAGACGATGAAGTAGGTGCTCAGCGCGTTGTAGAAGGCGGATTGGCCGACGTTGCCGAATGAATAGGCCACGCGGGACAGCAGACTGCCTTTCCTGGTTGGCTTCGCAGACTGCTGCGTCTCCTTCGGTGCGGCTGCGACATTGGATTCTGCCATCGTACTTCTCCTTAGAAGTTGTGATTGAAGCTGTAATCGGAAATCATCATTTGATTTCGCATGAGTTAAGTATATCCCTTTACCCCTGTTTAGTAAAATTTAACATCTGCGTTGTGCACTATTGGGCGTGTCGCATTTTGTGCGATTCTGCACATATACATGTCATATTGTGTGCGATTCGCGGTATTTCGCCGACAGTAGACAAACAAAAGGCGATTGATGACGCAGCATCATCAATCGCCTTTCATATTTTTCCGCACATACGTACGCTAGGCAGCCCGTTTCGACCGGGCAGATCGCTTCGATCGGGTCTGCAATTTTGGCCGCGATTCACGTTTCGGCTGCGCCGGCACGAAACTATCTCGCACTTCCAGCGTCGTCGACAGGTACGCATGCTGCCGTACTGTGCGCTTGCTGGCAATCGCATCGGCCAAGGTGAGAATCGCAACGCGCGCAAGCTCGTTCTGGTCGATTGCGAAAGTGCTCAACGGTGGCGACGTAAGCTGTGCGATCGTCTGGTTGTTGATGCTGATGACGCTGATGTCGCGGGGCACAATCACACCAACCGCGTTGAACGCCTGCAGCACGCCGACCGCGATGATGTCCGCCGAAACAATAACTGCGTCAGGCAGTGCGCCGTTGTGGTCACGGATAAACTGCTCCCCCAGCTTGCGACCATTCTCCACGGTGAACAAGCCGTCAGAATACACCAGTCCACGCAGGTCGAGACCATAACGGCCCATTTCACGCCGAAAATATGTGGCACGCCCCTCTTCGTCCACCTCATAAAAATTCGTCAGCCTCCCCTTGCCGCCGATGAATCCGACACGCTTCATGCCAGCCTTCGCACATGCTTCGACCGCGTCATGCATGGTCTGCTGTAGGTCGGGCTGCACGGAATCAAACAGGTTCGGTGCGGGATTCACATCGATGAACACACCGTATGGCATGACCTCATGCAACTTCTCAAGGTCGCTTTCGGCTATGACATTGGCGCCGATAGCCATGAAACCATCGAATTTCCCCTTCTGATTCAACATCTCGTCAAGACTGTGGAAAACAGTGAGCTCCATACGCTGCTGTTTGGCGTTATGTTCCAGCGCCGAACGCAAATCGGCAAAATACGAATCACGCAGCGTTTCGTCGGACTCCTCGTTGTCCAACAAGGCTACTTCGTGCGGAATGACGATACGCTTGGCCTGGGCGCTGTATCCCAAATCCTCGCTGGCGCGGATGATCGCGCGACGCGTCTCCTCACGCACCGACAGCGTCGGATCGCCATTCAACAGACGCGACACCGTGGCCTGCGAAAATCCCGTACGTTTCGCAATCTCCTTGATGGTCGCCATCGCTCCCTCGCCCTCCCATGGATGCCTCATCAGATTTTAGTAAAAGCATTACTAAATCCATCATATTACATTACCGAACGTATTCTTATAGCCATGACACAGCCAGAGCAATCACGGAAACCGCGAATCGCGCATCAGTCCACGGAACGGATGAACGAACTGCGTGCACAACAAAAATCCTTTGCCCTGCAGAACATGCGGAGCAAAGGACTCGGCAACGCCGGTCTGCCTTTCAAAGCGACCGGTCATAAAGGTGGCATCAGTCGGCAGGGTTCCAAACGCGGCTGACACCGTGGAGAAACGCGGTCACCGTCAGCCCCACGGGCCTGCGGCTGGAAGCGCCCGCCCTTCTGCGTGGCCGACTTGCCATGTGAGCCACCCCTCGATGACGCCACGCTCCGCATCGGTTCTACCGGACGCGTATACATCAGGCCTCTCCCCGGTGATGCTGCGGATGGAACCATGCACATATCCACATTTTTCACGGAGACGGTTGCGGGGCTGCTGGCTTTCCATATACCGTCAGCGCATGGAAAGCTTCGGACACAATACATTTTTCACATTAGAGCAGGCACGGGAGGAGGCGGCGAGACGGCATCTTGAATGCAGGCAGGTGTTGTCGCGGATAAGGTCACGCTCCTCGGTTCCACTCTATGTAAGCCACGGCACAGCGCTGGAGCTGCATGGCATGATTGCCACCATGAATTATTTACCCGGATATGGTTCGGAGCTCGTTCACGTTTCGGTGTGCCGGCAACGTGACCTGCGGAAAATCCAGGGGATGAAATTCCATTACGCAAGGCATGGCGTAGACGTGGCGCACGCCGACGAATTGGTGTCAAGCGTCTCCGCGATGCAGGCGGTCTGCCAGATTGCGCCCTATGTCGACGAACGGAGTCTGGTGATCGCCATGGATTGGCTCACTTGCGCCAATCCCGATTTACGCGTCTGCACTCACGATGAGCTCTCCGACTACATCCGGAGTGCGCCGCGATTCATTGGGAGCGCCAAATGCAGAAAGGCCTTGCGCCTGTCCAAACCAGGTACCGATTCTCCGCAGGAAACGGTGCTTCGTTTGGAGAGCGATGCCTACGGGCTGCCTGAGGCACATGTCAATTATGAGATCATTGACCACATACGCGGCTCGGGCACGATGAAGGTGGATATCGCCTACCCGGATGACCGCGTCTGCATAGAATACGACGGAAATTACCACTACACCCATGACCGCTGGATGTATGACCTCGATAAGCGGAACCGGCTGAGGGATCTCGGTTTCACTCCTTTTGTCGCCACCCGCGAGCATCTGGCTTCCAAGCAGAAGCTGAACGAGCTGTTCGGCATGGTCGCCCGCGCAATAGCCAGTCACCGTTACGGCTTGGACTAGTTCCGTAGGTGGTTTTTCGCTTCCGTAGGTGGTTGGGTCTGAATACCCGGCATGAAAACGGCCAGAATAAAGCCTTTCTCCAACCCCGATACTCTGACCAACCACCTACGGAACACCCAAACCGCCTACGGAACCGCATGAGTAGTCCCCGCAATGGATTTTTCGCCATTGATTCGGGGAATCCATGAAAAGCCACAGCGGGCGCACCCTGCGTAAAAGGTCATGCCCGCCGATTCATGGGAGCCATATGCGCAAGGGCCGTGCGGAAGCCACATATGTGGCTTC
>ENA-OZBR01000258-OZBR01000258.1-human-gut-metagenome-genome-assembly--contig:-NODE-258-length-24976-cov-5.213715_pt1 | contig 24976 bp, 17 predicted proteins | sample MGYA00243981_ERZ653524 | MGnify/ENA primary metagenome ERZ653524 (study PRJEB26926, sample SAMN06165084) | human gut metagenome | biome: ENVO:00009003; feature: ENVO:2100002; material: ENVO:00002003...
CACGAGGACATCGGCGCCTCGGTCGATTTCTCCGAGGTCGAGCTCGCAGACGAGTTCACCGAGCCCCAGGTAGCCGTGACCCCCAACGGACTGCTCCCCATGGAGCCCCTGCCCATCGACGGACGTCTGCGCAAGGCTGCTCTTCGCATGCCCGACGAGATCGAGGAGGCCAGCGGCTTCACGCTCTTCGGCCGCCGCATCAAGTCGCTCATTTACACCACCGATGTCGCGGTTATCCGCAACTCCAACGCCGATGCCGTTTTTGCGGTCTACCCTTTCACGCCGCAGCCCGCCATTACGCAAGCGCTGCTGACCGTCGCCGAGTGCCCGGTCTTTGTAGGCGTGGGCGGCGGAACTACGACCGGTAAGCGCTCCGTGCAGATGGCAGCCGTCTCCGAGATGCAGGGCGCGGCGGGCTGCGTGGTCAACTCCCCCGCCACTGCCGAGATGGTCGAGCACATCACCAACATCGCCGACATCCCCGTCATCGCCACGGTCGTTCGCTGCGACGACGATGCTCACGCCAAGGTGCGCGCCGGAGCCAAGATTCTCAACATCGCCGCCGGCAAGAACACGCCCCAGGTCCTACGCGAGCTGCGCGAGCACTATCCCAACCTGCCGCTCATCGCACCGGGCGGCAAGACGCCCGAGAGCATCCGTGAAACCATCGCCGCCGGAGCCAACGCCATCATCTGGACGCCGCCTTCGGCCCAGCAGCTACAGACCGACATGATGCAGCGTTATCGCAAGATGAAGGAAGACGCCACACCTGTCATCTCGCGCGACGATGTGCCCATTATCGACCAGGTCGCCGCCGCCGAGGTCAGCCAAGTCGAGAACATGAATCCCGACGTGCCGATTCCCGACGAAGTCATCGAGCGCGTCGCTTCGATCCACGAGCGCGTCGAGGAGCATCGCGCCAATCGCGGCCTCAAGCCATCACTGCACGGCTTCTTCTTCCGCGGAAAGAAACGCTAGCCGCAACAGCAAGGCCCGCCCCACAAACGTGAGGCGGGCCGTTTTCGCTTGAACAAACATGCAGCGACGTGATGGGGCAAATTAATCCACGCGCTTGTCGCCCATAAAGAAGAGCGCCACCGTACCAGGTCCGGTATGCGAGCCAATCAGAGTACCGATGTCATTGATCTCAATCTTGCCTTTAAGCTGCGGAACCTGTTCCTCAATCAGCGCCGCAACTGCCTCGGCATCCTCGCGGCACGCCGAGTGCGACATGATGCACTTACCCGAATAATCCGCACCGTCCTGCACGTGTGCCATCATGGTCTTAGCCATCTCGGAAATCGCGCGCTTCTTAGTGCGAATCTTCTCACGTGGCGACAGCTTGCCGTCGCAATCGACCGTCATAAGCGGGCAAATCTTAAGCGCCGTGCCGATGATCGCGCTCGCAGCCGAAATGCGACCGCCTCGTAGGTAGCTCGACAGATCGGTCGAGAAGAACCAGTGGTGCAGGTTGAGTTTGTGCTCCTCGATCCAGGCAGCCGTCTCGTCGAGTGAAGCCCCGCTATCGCGCACGTCGGCGGCATATTCCAGCAACAGGCCAAAGCCCGAAGACGCCGCCAGCGAATCGATGACGCGCACCTTGCCGCCCTCGGGATAGCGATCCGCAAGCATCTGCGCCGCGACGCAGGCCGATCCATACGTGCCCGAAATACCCGACGACAACGTCAGGTGCAGCACGTCTTTACCCTCGGCAACAAACGGCTCCCAAAACTCCTCGTACTCACCCACGCTCACCTGAGACGTCTTGGGCATGGCGCCCGCGGCAATCTGGGCAAAAAACTTGTCCGGCGTAATCGACTGATACAGATCGTCCGTATAGACAACATCGTCGATCTCGTAATGAAAATACGCGACAGGAATATTGCGCGAGTCAAAGAACTCCCGAGTTCGGTCGGCGGCAGATTCACAGGTCAGGACAAAATCACTCATATGAGGCTCCTTACGTATTGCTGCGCAAATTATCGCACAGTGAGCCTACATACGGTACATATGTCCACTATTTACCAAATCGAACCAAAAATAGCGAACATCTTTACCACCATCGTCTCCACCGACCCCACGCATAAATATCTGAGAAAACACCCTCTGTCGTCTCCACTCAACCGCCATATCTACCTCAACTAAATCGATTTACCAAACCGTTCAGCCGACAATTCAGCCGCTGGCGCAAAATCGAAACAAAAGCGGCGCATACTGATAAACGTTTGACGCCGTTTATCAGTTTTACCAGCCCCATCGGAAGGTGTTTCATGGTCGCATTCGGTCGCAACCCGCAAGACTTCAAGTATCTGCGCCTGCTGTCGAGACAGTTCCCCACCGAACAATCCGCATTTACCGAGATTATCAACCTCTCGGCCATCCTCAACCTACCCAAGGGCACCGAGCATTTTATGAGCGACGTGCACGGCGAGTACGAAGCCTTTATGCACATCCTCAACAACTGCTCGGGCGTCGTGCGCGAGCATGTCGACGAGATTTTTGGCGACACGCTCTCCTTTGACGAAAAGGGCGAGCTGTGCACGCTCATTTACTACCCGCGCGAGAAGATTGAGCTGGTCCGCAGACAGCGCGAGGACTCGCCAACTTGGTACAAGACGATGCTTGACCAGCTCATCATGGTCGCTCGCTCGCTTTCAAGCCGCTACACGCGCTCCAAGGTGCGTAAGGCCATCCCGCGCGACTACGCCTATATCATCGACGAGTTGTTGCACACGCACCCGGACGAGAACAACTATCGCGTGCGCTATCACGAGCGCATCGTGGAGTCCATCCTGGAGACCGCCAGCGCCGACGACTTTATCGAGTCGCTCGCTTCGCTCATCAAGCGCCTGGCCGTCGACCACCTGCACCTGGTGGGCGATATCTTCGACCGTGGCGGCGGCGCTGCCAAGATTATGGACCGCCTGCTCACCTATCATTCGCTCGACATCCAGTGGGGCAACCACGACCTGCTGTGGATGGGCGCTGCGGCCGGTGAGCCTGCATGCATCGCCACGGTGCTGCGCAACAACCTGCGTTACGACAATTACGAGATCCTCGAGAACGACTACGGCATCTCGCTGCGTGAGCTTGTCGCCTTCGCAGACGCCACCTATACCGCCGGTGAGTCCATCACCCCGCTGATCAAGGCCATCAACGTGCTGCTCTTTAAGCTTGAGGGCCAGATTATCCAGCGTCACCCCGAGTTCGACATGACCGACCGCCTGCTGCTCGACAAGATTGACCACGACACCGGCACGGTCACGCTCGCCGACGGCAGCGTGTGGCCGCTCACGACCAACGACTTCCCTACCGTCGACCCGGCAGACCCCTATACGCTCACGCCCCAGGAGCAGCACATCATCGACAAGCTCGTGTCCGAGTTTGTCACCGCCGATCACCTGCATCGCCATATCGATTTCCTCTATTCCCACGGCTCGATGTACAAGGTCGCCAACGGCAACCTGCTCTTCCACGGCTGCGTTCCGCTCAACGAAGACGGCACCTTTAGCAGCATGAACTGTCTGGGCACCTGGCACGCCGGGCGCGATTATCTCGATTTTTGCGACCACATCGCCCGCCGCGCCTGGCGCGTGGGCGACCGCGACGCCCTCGACTGGATGTGGTACCTGTGGATTGGCTTTAACTCACCCGCCAGCGGACGCCTGGTGCGTACCTTTGAGCGCGCCTATATCGCCGATAAGAGCACCTGGGTCGAGCCGATGGACCCGTACTTTACGCTTACCAAGTCGCCCTCGGTCTGCGATGACATCATGCGCGAGTTTGGCGTCGCGGCCATGGCATGCTCGCCGACCGGCCACATCATCAACGGCCACACGCCCGTTAAAACCACCAAGGGTGAGCAGCCCATCCGCGCCGAGGGCAAGCTACTGGTCATCGATGGCGGCTTCTGCCGCGCTTACCATCCCAAGACGGGTATCGCCGGCTATACGCTCATCTCGAGCTCGCGCGGCTGCCGCCTCAAGTCGCACCGGGCCTTTACGACGGTTGCCGAGGCACTCACGCGCAACGTGGACATCGAGAGCGAGACCAACCGTTTTGACCAAGCAGACCGTCGCCGCATGGTGAGCGACACCGATACTGGCGCCAAGATTCGCAGCCAGATCCAGGACCTGCGCCAGCTGCTCGATGCATATAGAAACGGTGCTATCGAGGAGCGCGCCTAGCACCACCCGCGGGGATTGGCTAAACTTGCTAAGTTTGTCATCCCCGCGGCGCTTCGGCGCCAGCTTAAGGCAGGTACCATGCAAAAGCTCCTTGCGCAGATTATGAAATTTGGCGTCGTCGGTGTCATTGCCACGGTTATCGACTTTGGCATTATGAATCTGCTCCACTACGGTCTGGGCCTCAACATCCTAATCGCCAACACCAGCGGCTTTATCATCTCACTCATCTTTAACTACCTCGCAAGCATGAAATACGTGTTTGCGCACAAGGAAGGCATGAGCCGCCGCCGCGAGTTCATCATCTTTGTCGTGCTGTCCGTGATCGGTTTGGTGCTCAACGATGGCATCGTGCTGGCGCTCAACGCCGGCCTGGGACTCGAGGCCAATATCGCCAAGATCTGTGCCACCGCGCTTGTCATGGTCTACAACTTTGTGACCCGAAAAATCTTCCTGGAGGGCGACGAGACAAAATAGCTCGAAACCCCTGTAGCATTACGGCGCCCACGGACGACGCGCACTCAGCGCAGTATCGTCCGTGGGTGTCGCTCGTTTACGGGCAAATTTTCAACGTTTGCGGATTAGCTCTTGAAAATTTGGCGAGTTCATATAGTTCTTGGCAAAGACCTTACGTTTCCCTTGTAAAAGCTCTAAAGTATCCTCTGCTCGATTCATCAACGCATTGGATGTGATTACGTGCGCAAGGCGCTGGCACAACCTCATACCAAGCAGTTCCTCAAGTTTGCCGTCGTGGGTCTTATCTCCTTTGGCATCGACTGGGGCATGCTCATTGCGCTCGTCGAGCTGTTCCACCTCGACTTTTTGATGAGCACCACGGTTTCGTTTATCACGTCCGTCGTGGTCAACTACTGGCTCAGCATGAAGTACGTGTTCGACCACCGCGAAGGCATGAGCCGCAAGCGCGAGTTCACGATCTTCACCATCCTGTCGGTGATCGGCCTGGGCCTCAACGACCTGTACATGTTTGTGGGCGTCACGTTTTTGAGCATCGGCTACCAGGCCATGAAGGCCATCGCCACATTCCTCGTCACCTGGTACAACTACTTCAGCCGCCGCTTCTTCCTCGAGGGCGCACGGTCGTAGTCGATTCACTATTTGCTTGAATGTATAACCGGTTGGAATTCCCGTTCCAACCGGTTTTTTTGTTTGCCGAGAGACCCGGCGATCCAGTCCCATTCGCATGAAAAACGGGCGGCTCGGATGTTGGTCCGAACCGCCCGTCTGGCGCGCTATGTCGAGGCCTCTAGTCTGTAACGTAATACCAGACTACGTTGTCGCCGTTTGAGAGAACGTAGTTACTACAGGCCGTCATGGGCGTTGTGCCGTTGACGGAATACATCCAGCCGCTCGTGCCGCCGTACTGTTTCTCGGCCAAACCACCAATCGCAGAAACATACGTGCCGTACGATGAGCCGTGTGCGTTGACAGAAAGGCCCAGCGCGCACAGGGCATCGTAAACGGTAGCGCCTTCGTTAAAGGTAAAGGTGCCGCCAGAGGACACAGGATTGCCCACAGCGCTCGATGTGACCGAAACCGTCACCGTAACGTAGCTGGACTCCTGTGAGCCGCCCTGTCCGCCCGAGGGAGCACTTCCGCCATAGGAGCTGGAGGCTCCATCAGACGACTGACCGCCTCCCGAAGAAGCACCGCCAGACACATTGGAAGTATCACCGGCTCCCGTATTTTGGGCAGCGGATTTATCGCCAGACTTCTTGCCGCCCCGGTCCTCGGACTTCTTGCTATCCGAGTTTTTGTCCGATTCCTTGTTTGAAGACTCGGAATCGTCCTTGGCGTCGTTCGAACCCTTGGGCTCGTCTTTTGCATCATTCGAAGATTTGGAATCCTTGGAACTAGCCTCGCCCGAAGCGGCAGACGAGCCAGACCCCTTGGTGTCCTTGGCGACGACGCTCTCCCCCGTCACGGTCTGAACGATCCAGTCAATGGACCAGGCGCCGCTCTCGGAAGGATGAACGAAGCCCAGCGAGACGACGATCAGAATGGTGCACGCGGCAGCAAGAACGCCAAGGAGCGCCTTGCGACGAGAGGCGGACGCCGCCAAAGCGGCGCCCTGTTGCTTTGCATCGTCGAACTGAATGAACGAGGAATCTGGTTGCTTGGGGTCAGCGTCCTTGGATTTATTGGACACAACCCTCACCTACCGACGTTTGGTGAACACGAACACGCCGACGATGGCGAGGCCAATCACGCCGGCGGCGATGCCAACGATGGCGAGCGGATTGGTGCCAGTCTCCTGCTCGGAAGCACTAGAGGACTTCTTAGCAGTGGTCGTGGAAACAGCACCCGTATCGGACTTGGAATCGGACTTCTTGTCGGACTTGCCGTCCTTCCTGTCAGACTTCTTGTCAGACTTCTTCTCGTCCTTCTTATCGGACTTATCGGAGTCCTTCTTGCTGGGCTTGTTGTCCTTGGTCTCGGTCTTGGTCGACACCGTCGTCTTGGTCATCGGCTTATGACCCGGAGCGACAGCGCCGCCAGCCTGCTGGCCCTTCGTGCCGGAGCCGGAACCCGTGCCCGTGCCAGCGCCAGCACCGGAACCGTTGCCAGCGCCACCATTGCCGCCATTGGAGCCAGAACCGCCATTGCCGCCAGGGTTAACAGCATTCTTGGTCCACTTGGCATACAGCGTCAGATCGGCCGTCACCGGCGTACTGAAGTCATACGCCTGCGCGCAAGTCTCATCGGTATACCAACCGCCGAAAGTGTAGCCATCGCGCGTCGGATCGGCTGGCTTGACCAGCTTGCCATCGGCCGTAGCAACAAACTTAGTATTGCAAGCAGACCCGCCGTTGGAATTAAAGACAACCGTCCAAGACTCAACGGCCCCAAGCTTGAACAGCGTGCCCGAGTCATTGATGTAGTACAGGTTGCCAGATGCATCGGCAATGACCGGAGAGTCACAGTGCTGGTAATGGCCAGCCGCATCATAAATCTGCGTCGCCTCTGCATCACCGAGCGTATAGCGATACACGCCACCACCAGCAGAGTAGTTGACGTAATCCTTGCTATCCGCGCTGTTAACGGTGAAGTACACATAGGTCTTGCCACCCTGAACACTCACCAGCGGAGTAGCAGCAATACCGTTAAATCCGGCCGGCAGTTCTTTACCGTCAGCAGCGGTGACCATCGTGGTCTTACCGGTCTTCAGATTATAGAGAGCCAGAGCAGAGCCAGTAGCCGTCTGTCCGCCGACAATCAAGTTTTCGCCAGCCACCGCCGGTGCGCTCATGTTATTAGTAAGACCCAGGTCGACCGTCTTCTGCTCGCTCAGTACGCCCTTCGCCGAAAGCGAAATCACATGGAGCTTTCCATCGTGCGTCATCTGATAGAAGGTGGAACCATTGGACGGATCGGCGACACAGTCGGCGTTCGCGAGAGCGCCGAGCTTCATGGTCGAAACGACATCGCCCGTCGTCTTATCAATGCACTTAAGCGTGCCCGCGCTCGTAGGAACGATGGCATACTTATCCGTCAAAGCCGCACCAGTCCAGTAATAACCCTCGGAAGCGTCAATGTTCTGCCAAGAAACTTCGCCCGTGGCAATCTTAATGCGCATAAAGGAGCCGTTGCCGTAGGTCGCGTTGTAATTCTCGTCATACGAAATATCGACCGTACCAACATAGACGTACTCGCCGTCCGAAACGACGGTGCAGGAGCTCTGCGTCAAGTCCGTCAAACCGGGCGTCAGCCACTTGCAGATCAGCTTGTCTGCAGTAATCGCCTGGACCGCACCGCCGTTGAGCGGAACGATGATAAGGCCATTGGTGTAGATCGGACGAGAGGTATAACTCACCTTGGAGGCAAGCGGCGCAGAGGCAACCTTTTTGCCCGTGGACGAATCGATCTTAATGAGCTCGTTCTCGGTCGCGATGTACACAAAGCCGTTAGCGATGACAGGCTCGCTGCAGTTGGCATACTGCTGACCAGACTCGGCCTTCCAATCGAAGGCCCACTTAAGACCGGCGGCCTGCGCAGGCGTCTTGGCATCCGTTACGGTCGAACCGTTGCCACTGTTGCCGTAGCCGGCCCACTCGGCATCCCAATCAGGAGTCGTCGCGCTCGGGTCCACGACAATCTTGTCGGGATCGGGCATGGCCGAATCGTCGGTGGTATAGGCAAGCGTAACCTTATCGCCGCTCTTGAGCGTAATCTGATTGGCGCAGAGTAAGGAGGGCTCTCCGTTGATATACAGGTGCCAATATTTATTGGTCGCAGCATCCCAGGCATACGGCTTGTGATCGAACGGCGAGTTGATGGAATTGAGGAACCAGTACTCACCACTCTGGGAGCCGTTGTACGTAACGCCCTTGGCCTTCAGGACCGTCTCAATAAGGTTCTGAGCCGTAGAGCCCTCGGGCAGGGAAACATTGCTTGCCGAGCCCCAGCGAGTATTGTTGCCGTTGACATCGGGACCGATAACATCGACAGACCCAAGAACCTGGCCAGGAAGGGCATCGGCGTCAGCACCATACATAAAGGTGACGGCATCGCCCTCTTGGAGCTCATAGGCACCGGCGCCAACGTCGGCGAACTTGCCATTTACATAGAAGCGCCAATAGCTATTAGTCGCAGCATCCCAGCCATAGGACTTACTATCGAACGGCGAAGTAATGCCGTTGAGGAACCAGCCCCAAGACGATTCGCCAGCATCGAGAGTAAGACCGGTCTGCTCAAGGAGATCCTTGGCAGTAGAGCCCGCCTTGAGACTCGTCTGGCCCGTCGAAGCCCAAACCTGCTGCTTGCCGTCCTTGTCCTTACCAAGGACCTGAACGGAAGCATGGACGGAATCGGACGGCAACTTATCGCCCCAGCCACCGTAGAACCACGTAACGGTATCGCCAGCATGAATGGTGACATTGTCTGCCGTGTAGTCGCTCGACTTGCCGTTGATGAACAGCTGCCAATAGGTCGAATAATCTTGGGGCGTACCCAGCTCAACACCGTTGTACTTAAGGCTCAGAATGAAGGAGCCAGCAGCAACGGCGTCGATGTCATTCGCCTCAAGCGCGACCTTCGTAAGGTCAAGTGCGCTCGAACCGGACGTCACCACATACTGCGCGTTATCGACCCAAGTCTGAGTCTTGCCCTGGGCATCGCGACCAATGACGGTCACATTTGCGGCAACCTGGTCCTTAACGACAGGGGACGAGCTACCAGCCGTATAGGCAAACTCAACCTTCTGCCCCTGGGTGAGCTTAACGCTGCTCGCGCCAACCGAGGAAGACGCACCGTCGACGAACAGCTGCCAGAAGGCATAAGTCGTCGGATCGAAGGCAAGCGTACGGCCATCGCTCGGGGATGTGATGCTTTTGAGGTAGAAACCGTATGCCGTGTTCGGATCGTAGTCTGCCTTGAAGCCCGTCTTCTGCTGCAGCTTAACGAAGGCATCCGCAGCCGTCGCGCCCTCGTCGAGCTTGAGCTGCGTGGGTGCCACCCAGGTCTGAGCCTTGCCGTCGGCATCGGTGCCGATAATCGAGAACGAGACCTCGACTTGCTTCTTGGCGACATCGCCGGTTTCTGTCGGGTTCTCTGTCTGAACGGCAGCCGCGGCGGCAGATCCTGCTTGGCCAGCGGATGCCGCTGAAGACTGCTCGCTCGCGGCAGGGCTCTCCCCCGTCGCCGAGCCTTCGTCGCCAGTTGCTGCCTTTGATGCGGCGGCACTAGCTGCAGGCGCGCTCCCAGAATCCGAAACCTCGGCGCCGCTCTGCTCAGCGGCACCGCCCGCAAGCGCTGCGTCCTCGCCCGGCGTCGTAGCCTGAGCCACAGCCTCGGCAATGCCCTCGGCGCCCTCGGCCCACAGCTGAGCCGGCGTGGTGCTGAAGGCCATCGCGAAGGCCAGGAATGCCACCAGGCAGCGCTTTGCCACGCCGCGCGCGATTACGCCACGGCGACGAAGCGAGGCACGCTGGCACTCGTCCTCAAACATATCCATTTGTCTCCTATTGTCTGTACTTGGAGCGTTGCCTTGAAGCTGCCCCACGTCATCGCGCATGTTGCGCCCGAGTTCCCCCATCGGGGTCCCCCTTCCCTCCAGAGCCCTATGCACACCGGCGGCATACGCCGCAGCCGCATGCAAGATGGGAGGCGATCCGACTTAACCTTAACGGCTCAGGCGCGCCGTCCGATCTGCGACGCGAACATCCCGAGCCAAGAGGAATTACGGTTACTGGTACAGCCGGGGACTTGCACCCCGATTCCCCCAAACGCGCAGGAAAACCGCGCATTCGTGCGTCTCCGCACCACCATCTAGGCCATCGATTAAAACCGTCAATATGCTATCACGCAAAAGGGCCTCGCACGCAGGCGAAGCCCAAGGTAAAAGCTATTGTTTGCGAAAGGAAAATGCGGTGACGGTCGCAGCCTCTAGCGCTTGCCGCCGTGGCTGTTGAGCCAGATATTGCGGCCCAGCATAAGCGCCAGCACCAGCGCGCTCACGTAGCCCATAAAGCCAATGACCGGGATACCAAACACAACCGGCTCGATGCGCGCGTAGTACACCACCGACGAACCGATAAACAAGCCGGCGATAACAATAGCCATCGACATGCGGTCGATAATTCCACCCAGCTGTCGCAGCGCCTTATCGCTGCTCATGATCTGCGTGTTCACCTTAAGCTGGCCGCGTGTGAGCATGCGCGAAGCCAAGCCCAGATACTCGGCCGCCTCGAGCGAGCCTTTTGCCGCGCGATAGCTGCTCGCGGCAAGATCGCGGCTCATCTCGCGCATGCGGGCGTAGGTGCTCTTCTCGTTTTTGATGTGCGTCTGGATGATCTGGATCATGTTGACGTTGGGCATGTACTCGGTCAGCAGACCCTCGAGCGTCACCATGCCGCGCGCGAACATCGTCACCACGCTCGGCAGCTCAACGTCGTTTTTGCGCGCCAAGTTTAGCAGCGAGGTCAAAAACTCGCCGATATCCAGATCCTTCAGGTCAAGGCCCGCAAAGTCAGCCACGATAAAGTCAAGATCGGACAAAAAGGCCGAATGATCGAGCTCAGCCGAGTCGCCACGCGTCACGGCGAAGCGCATGAGCGAATCCTTGAGCTTGGGCACGTCACCCTCGGCCACGGCGAAAATCATGTCCTTGACGATACCGCGATCGTGGCTCGACATGCGTCCGACCATGCCCAAGTCGATAAAGTAGACAATGCCGTCCTTGAGGATGATGTTTCCCGCATGCGGGTCAGCATGGAAAAAGCCGTCGTCGAGCACCTGCGTCGAGTAGTCCTCGACGATTGCAGCACCGATCTTTTCCAAGTCATAGCCCTCGGCCACCAAGTGTTCAGGATCGGCGATCGAAATGCCGTCGACGTAGTCCATAACCACCACGTGCTCGGTGCACAGGTCCAGATAGGATTTAGGGCACGTCACGCCATGAACGCTCTTATGGAACTCGTAGAAGTCGTTGAGGTTTTTGGCCTCGGCCAAAAAGTTGGTCTCCTCGCGAAACGAGGTCCACAACTCCTCGACTACGCCGTGCAGGTCAACGAATTGATCGGTGTTGACGAACTTGGAAACAATGCGCACCACCGAGCGGATGATATCGATGTCCTGCGCCATAACCTGCTGCGCACCGGGGCGCTGCACCTTGACGGCTACGTCCTCGCCCGTCACCAGACGAGCGCGGTGCACCTGCGCGAGCGATGCGCTACCAAGCGGATTGGGGTCGATCGCATCGAACATCTCCCCCAGGCGCAGGCCGTATTCCTCTTCCAAGCAGCGGAGCACTACCTCGTACGGCACCGGCTCCACGTCGGAACGCAGACGGCGCAGCTCATCGCAAAAGCGCTGCGGCAGAATCTCGGACCGGTTGGCCAGAATCTGCCCCATCTTGACGAACATGGGGCCGAGCTCCTCGAGCAGGCGGCGCAAGCGAACCGGCGTGAGGTTATCCCACACACGGTACTTTTTGACCAAGCGAACAATCTGCCCGATGCGTTCGCGACGACCCGCCGGCGTGAGCTGGTATTCCTCGTCCGGCGCCATCGCGTCGGGCTCTTCGGGCACCATATCGACAGCGCGCGGCTTTTTGCGAGCGCCCGAGACGGCGGCATCGACCTCATCGACAACCGCCGCCTCGTCACCCAAAGGATCTAGATTGTTGTAATCGGTGGTGGAATCTGCCATCTGCGCTGCTACTCGGCCTCTTCGGTATCCTTCGCATCGTCGGGCTCAACGGACTCGACGGGCACCGAGGTCACGTTGTCCTCGACCGAATCGACGATGTCGCGCACATGGGCTAGGAAGGCCGTGCGCTCAGGGGCGGTCATAACGCGGACGCGGGCAAGGATGAGCTCGTCGAGCACGCGCTGGGCCGCAGTCTCGCCCTGTATGCCCAAGCGCTCGGTCAGATCGGAGATGGTGCCACCGGCCTGCTCGAACATGTCGGACACGCTGCGGGCGATATCGGGGGTGGCGGTGTCCTTGCGGACCTGCTCGCCTTTGGTGTTAAGGTCGTCGAGGACCTTCTTGCCGCCTTCGACAGCAACGGCGGCAGCGCCAAAGCCCACGTTAATGGCGCCGTTAACAAGCTGATCGAGTTTCATAACCATGGTTGTCTCCAATCACAAACAACTGCATTGGCGTTCTTGTACCCAAGATTGAGCGAAAGCGACAAAGCGTTTTAGCGCTATTCGATCGACGGGAAATCCCTACCTCACGTTGTCATTCATCGCGAAAGAGTTCTTCATGGCGCAGCTCGTGGTGTAAAGCACCTTGCCCAGCAGGGCATCGGTCTCCACGCGAACACGCTCGGCAAAGGCCTCGTTGGCGCGTGCAAGCTCGGCAGGCACCTCGACCTCGGGCAGAGCGGCTACGGCAGCGTCGACGTCATGGATCTGCTTGTGGCCCATGCCACCGATCTTCTCCTGATAATCCTCGACCGCGCGGCCGCACTCATGGAAGCGGACGTCAGCCAGCGCGCCGATCAGGCGGTTGGCCCAGTAGAAGTTTTCGGACGTCACGCGAGCCTGCGTGTCGGCATAGTACTCGGGCATAGTCTCGACGTTGGCGTACAGCGGAACCAGCGCGTTAAACGAGTTGGAACCAAAGGCCATCCACTGCACGGCGCGGTAGGCCGGCTGCGCATAGGGGCGCAGCTGCAACACGGCAAGCTGGCTGTTGCGGTTGATGCCGATGGGGCGATAGGCACCACGCGTAGCGGGCGTGCCCCTGCTGCCGTAGCAGTCGTACTCCGTGCCCTGGTAGTGGCTCGAGAGCACGTACTTGATGTCCTCGATGGTCACCTTGCGCTCGGGCACGCGGCTCCAGGGGATATCGTCGCTCTCGGGCGTGTAGTCGGCGTCGGGGCCATCCCACACGTCGCTGGGGTTGAGGCAGCGCTGCATGTACCAGGCGCGCGGCGTGTTGTAGACATGGTCGCTGTCGCTGTGCGAGCCAAAGGCCTCGCGCGGGTTAAAGACGGCAGCCGGGCCGTCGCTCTCGACGCCCAGCGTCAGGTCCAGATGCCACTCGGCCATCCAGACGCGCAGGTCGGCGGAGCACATATGGTCGGCCTGGGCGCCCTCGGCGTCATCCAGGTCAAAGCTGTCGATGCCCAGCTGGTTGGGCATGGTCACATAGGCGTCGTCAGGCACGCGCTTGGCGATCCAGTGGTGACCGCCGATGGTCTCGAGCCACCAGATCTCGTCCACGTCGCTAAAGGCGATGCCGTTGTTCTCGTAAGTGCCGTAGCGCTCGAGCAGGTCGCCCAAGATACGCACGCCGTCGCGGGCGGACTTGGCATACGGCAGCACCAGGGTCACCATGTCCTCCTCGCCCAGGCCACCGGGCTGCGCCGGCACATAGCCGTCCTCACCCTCGTTGCCCTTGGCGGGCACGTAGTCCACGAGCGGATCGGCGCCGCGGACGCGCTCGTTGGTGGTAAGCGTCTCGGTTGCGGACATGCCAACATTGAGCTCGTTGAAACCGGCCTCGGCCCAGATACCGTGGCCCGGAACAACATCGGGGACGCTCGTATAGCGCATGGGGTTATCGGGCAGCTCAACGGTCAGGTGGCTCAGGACGCTCGTGTAGACGCGCGGCTGCTCGTCGGGATGCACTACGCGCATGCGCTTGGGCTCAAATACCCCGTTGGACGAGTCCTCGTTACGCGCGACCAGGGTCGACCCGTCGTAGCTTGCGTTTTTACCGACCAGAATCGTTGTGCACGGCATGCGCATCCTCCTTGAGCGAAAAAATCAAACGGCAACAGTGTATCGCTTCGGCGCAGAAAGGGCGAAACCACGGCCTCGGCAGCCCCCGTGGTCAAAAAATGCCAAATATGAGTACTGTCACCAATTTAGTGGCAGCAAATTTCCCTGTAACGAGTGCCGAAAATCCCCATTTGCCCAAAAGCAAGACAACGTTATTCCCCATAAGTTCAATAAAATAGGCTTCCTAACGATAATGGATACCGTTAGGAAGCCAAAAAGACGTAAGACATATGTGACTATCTTGGCAACAGTACTCATATTTGGCATTGTTTGACCACGTGGTATATAGCTAACCCCCTCAAACAGCCCAAAACGCCTATTTCGATGCGCGCTCCGCCGCCTCAATCACGTGTTTGGCGAGAATCGCGGTGGTCACAGCTCCCACGCCGCCCGGCACAGGCGTGATGGTGTCAACAACCGGCTCTGCAGCATCAAAATCAACGTCCCCGACCAACTTGCCAGCGGCCTCGTCCCAATTAATGCCAACATCGATGATTGTCTGGCCCTCGCGAACCGCGTCCACACCAATCGTGTGCGCGCGCCCAACGGCCGCAACCACAATATCAGCCGCACGGCACTCGGCAGCAAGGTCGCGCGTATGCGTATGGCACGTCGTCACGGTGGCATTGCGCGCCGTAAGCATGGCGGCAACGGGACGCCCGATCACCAGCGAGCGCCCGACCACAGCAACCTTAGCTCCATCCAGCTCAACGCCGTAATGATCCAGCAAAGCAAGCACAGCTTCGGCTGTGCAGGGGGCAAAACCCTCGCCGCGCCCCGAAAGCGTGGTGAGCAGCGAAGCCGGCGTCATGGAGTCAACATCCTTGGCGGGATCGAGCGCTGCGGCGACGGCGTTCTCGTCAAGGCCGGCGGGCAGCGGGCGGAACATCAGACAGCCATGAACAGCCGAATCGGCATTGATGTCCTCGATAGCCGTCAACAGCTCGTCCTGCGAAACATCGGCAGAAAGCAAAACGCGACGAGCCTCAATCCCCACTTTTTCGCAGCGCTTGAGCGCACCGCGCTCGTAGGATAGGTCGTCCTCGCGTTCACCTACACGCACAATAGCCAACGTCGGAACAACGCCCCGCTCGCGCAGGGCTGCGCAGCGAGCAGCAAGTTCCTCAGTCAAAGCGCGAGCAACGGGAGCACCCTTCAGCAGTTCAGCCATGGCTATCCTCTCTTCCTTGCAGCGTCGGAGGCGCGGCGCGCCAGCGCCTCGGCGCGCGGCAACCATGTGTCGAGCAGCTCATCACACGCCGTCTCGAGCTCCTCGGCACGAACGCGATCCTTCATAGACGTGGTGTTCGCAAAGAGCGTCAAACTCGCGCCTTGCATAGCGGCACGGCAGAACACGGCGCCGCACGCCACATCGGACAGCAGCTGACGCGAACCCTTGTCGGCCATGTCCTCGAGCAGCGCCAGCGCACGCCCGCAGGCATCCATAATGCGATACGGCGGCAGAGCGGCCACATGCAGCGCATCCTGAATCGCGGTCGCTCGAGCCGGATCGTCACGCGGAATACCGTACGCCGCGGACACCTGCCCGTAGGCACGAACGTCCTCGGCAACCAGACCCACAAGTTCCTGCGCCAACTCATCCGCCTGGGCAAACGCGCGCGTCAGATCGTCTGCGCGATCGGCAAGCGCGGGGTTTGTCGCCCCATAGCGGGCAACCATTCCGCAAAGCGAGGCGCCCAGCGCACCTACAAAGGCGCTCGCGCTGCCACCACCGGGAACCGGCTCGCGCGCGGCCAGCGCCTCGGCAAAACCGCGACAGGTTTTATCCATCATCTCTTGGCTCATACGCACACGCACCTTCAAGTCATATATATCGGTCGGGCGGCCGACGCCGGCCGACCGCATCGATCACGTAATGGTGCTAAGTCTAGCCCATAAGTACGCGAGCGTCAGCGCACCTGGCCATCGCGGATTTCTATGGCACACGATAGGCCATGCCAACGCAAACATGGGACACATGGCCCACCTTTCGAGACTCCCGAGCAGCACAAGCTGGGGCATATCTATAAGTAAGGAACCCGTTGGGGAACGGCCGCGCAACGGCCACAAGCGATGAACGGAGGCATAAGTCGCACAGTACACAGAGACATCCGCCGCCAGCGCAATCAGTACCCCAACAGCATGCGGCGCCGTGATGTCATCAGCAGACAAGGAGGACGCCACCATGATGAAAAAGACCCTATCAATCCTTTCCCTTTGCATCGCCCTCTTTGCCGCGCTCGCCCTTGTGGGCTGCGGCGGGAGCGCATCGGGCGGCGGCAGCGCCCCCAAGAGCGAGAGCAAGGAAAAGGCCCCCGTCGCCAAGAAGACCGACTACATCTGGTTTAAGGTCGAGATGCCCGAGGGCGTCGGCGTAAGCGACTCTGCCGGCAAGAATGCCGACAGGGTCCAGCTCACCTTCCCCGAAGACGAGAACGCCTCGGCCGATCGCTTTATCCCCGTTTGGAAAAAAGCGCTGACGGCCGAGGAATCCCACGCCGACCAGGCGGAAAAGAAGGGGGATACGTTCCAGTGGAAGGATGGCGGGTCCGTCGAGTATAACGGCAGGACGTGGCTCGTCGGAACATACGAGGACAACAGCGGCATCTCAACCATGCTTTTTACCGATGTTGAGCCGGGAAGCGTCTACGTCCTCATCTCGAACTTCGACCAGCACAAGAAAGAAGCCGAGGCACTCCTCAACTCCATCGAGTTCCCCGATGACATGGAAGAGGCAGTTTCCGAGGCACGCGAAGTCGAGATTTCGAGCATCGAGATCAAGTAACGGGACACCCGCACGCGCCTACGCGCACCCGCGCACATGCGCCCCATTAAAACAACGGGCGCCCAACCCGGGGAGGGCCGACAGCACCGGCCCTCCCCTCTTTTGGACCCGTGCATATTGCCACTTAACGGCGCAAATCCGGCCCTCAGAATGGGACACATGGCCCACCCTAGCGAGCCGTCCACGCGTACAGTAAAGGCAGGTAATCCATGGGCGGTTACAGATCGAGGAGGACACGACCATGAAAAAGAAGGCCTTTGCGATTCTCACCCTCTGCATCAGTCTCTTTGCCGCGGTTGCCCTGGTGGGCTGCGGTGGCAGCGGCGGCGCTACCGGCAGTGGAGGTGGCGGCGGAGCAGAAAAGCCAGCCGTGGATATGAGGACCGACTTCATTTGGTTTAAGGTCGAGGTCCCCGAGGGCGTCGAGATCACCGACGTCGCAGGCGACACCGCCGACAGGGCCCAGTTTAAGTTCACCGAGAGCGAGCACGCCAGCGATCGCTTCATCCCCGTCTTCGACTCTGACAAGAACGCCGATGAACTGTTCGACTACGAGGCAAAGTGGAATGCCAGCTTTGAGTGGACCGAGAATGACCCCGTCAAGTACAACGGCAAGACTTGGCGCAACGCTTCCTATACACACTCGGGCGGCGTAACGACCGAATACTTCACCGACGTTGACGGCGGCAGTGTGTATGTGCGTATCGACAACGTCGAGGAGCACAAGGACGCCGTCGAGACCATGATGAAGTCTCTGGAATTTGCCGACGACATCGCCGAGGCCAAGACCGAGGCCATGGACGTCAAGCTCGACGATATCGAGATCAAGCGCTAAGCGACTGGCGAGCGCAACGGGAAACACGGTCGCAGTGCAAACAAGCGACGGTACCCCAGCGCTTCGTACCCAGGGAGGGCCGGTAAACCGACCCTCCCTTTCTTATGCCTGTAGCCGACGAACGCGAGGATGCCGGACGCCGGAACCGCCCCAAATGTGGCAACAGTACGAAAACGACAAACACCCCAACACGTCCGCCCACCGATTTATTGCGCCGCGCAGACAATTAAACCAGCATCTTTAAACATCTGGGCAGTATAGTGACCAAAACTATCGCATAACCGCACTCTGCGAATGGAGAAGTTATGACCGAACACCATGCCATCAGCCGCCGAGCGTTTACGCTGGGCCTAGGGCTTGCGGCGTTGTCACCACTTGCAAGCCTGCCCGAAACCGCAGCGCCGGGCATTCCCCTGCGAGCGGCATTTGCAGACAACACACCCGCACCGTCGGACAGCCTCCACAATTTCGTCATTCGCCTTCGCCCCGCGGGCTATTTTCGCACCGCGAGCGTCAACCAAGACGGCAACGTTCGCGGCAACGTCTGTCACCTGTTTAACGACGGCACGTCCAGCAAGCTCATCCTTGAGAACGTAACGACCAAGAATGACGATACAAACTGGTACGCCATCCGCACCTTGCTCAATTTCGAAGAGCATAAAAAGACGGGCTACAGCATTTGGTCGGTCGACGACGACTCGGACAAAGATGGAAAGGTCATCCACGTATGGGGCGGCGAGTATGACAACAAGCCCAGCCGCGCTTTTGCGTTCGAGCGTCAATCAAACGGAACCTACATCATCCGAGACCGCACGGTCGAGAAAGAAACCGAGAAAAAAGACATTAAGTACCTGGCAATAGAATCGAACGGCAAAGACCAGGACAACAATAAGATCTGCCATAAGAGTAAGAGCATTCCGTGGGAGCTCGAACTTATCGGTTACGACATGAAAAAGAACGATGCCACGGTTAGCAGCCTCGACTGGATCACGTACAGCAGCTACGTCGACGGACCATGTTGGATGAAATACGTCGACGACAACAAGTTCCTCGACGAGCTGAGCATCCCGGGTACGCACGATTCGGGCACCTGCAGCGTGGACAACGACACTGAGCCCCAATCCTCGCAAGTAAAATGCCAGCAGGATTACATTCCCACGCAGTTGCTCGAAGGCATTCGCTATTTCGATATCCGGCTCGGAAAGGGCGATGACCCCGGCATCGACCACGGGATTTTCTACCTACTCAAAAAAGACGGGAACTATCTGCATCTCTCCGATGTCATAGGCTACTTCAAAACGTTTTTGAACGAAAACCCGACAGAAGCGCTCATCATGCTTGTATCACGAGGCAACGACGAGGCTACCGACGAAAGTGTTACGACGGCTTTCGCCAAGGTTTTGGACGACAACCCCAAACTGTTCTATACGTCGAGCCGCGTTCCCACACTGGGCGAGGTGCGCGGAAAGATCGTCCTGCTACGTCGATTTGGACTCGACGGCGACAGCGTAAGCGGCCACACGTGGGGACTCGACCTCACCGAATGGGATAACAAAATCGCAGTGCACACCGACAGCAGTTCCATGTGTCTCGTCCAAGACGCGCGGGGCTTTGAAGCCGCGGGGGAAACAGGCGACAAAGAGCCCTATTGCACCAAGGTATACGCCCAGGACAAGTACAAACTCACGGGAACCGACAAGCTCAGCTGGGTCGATAATGCGCTGAAGGAAACGACCGGGCGCACGCGCAACGAGGTAGATGTCGAGGACGATAACGGGGCCAAGGAGAAAGTCCTGGAGCGTTGCTGGTCTATCAACTACACCAGCTGCACGGGCTTGTCGCACGGAGGCAATCCTTTTACCTCGGCACGAGTAGTCAACGAGCATCTGTATAAGAGCCCGTACATCAATCCCAGCGGCATCGAGGATACAAAGTCAGATTACCTCAAGCACATTGGCATCATCGCATCCGACTTTGTTGATGCGGCGCTGGCCCGGAGCATCTACCAGCGCAATTACAATTACGATACGAAGCACACGCAGTCGGCTTCGTGCTGCCTCCCGACCCGCATGCGCATGACGTACGGCGACTCGCTGAGCGATGCCTCGCTCCAGGATGGCAAGACCGTTGGCGAGGGCCATTTCCGCCTTGTCGACAGCAGCAACGTACTCAACGTGGCGGCTTCGGGCCATGCGTTTACCATCGAATACGTGGATGTCGACGCCTTGGGCAACGAGACCGTTACGGGGCTGCAGGGATCCGTGCCCATCGATATCGATCCGCGCGCACTGACACCCCACTTTGAGGGGCTCGAAGGCCTTAAGGCCGGCGAGGATGTGCGCACAAAGGTCGCGGCGCTGCTCGAGGGCAAACTCGAAAACGATGCCTGCACGGCTCAGCTCGAGTTTGTGCACGACGCGGACGGCGCTCCGGGCACGGCAATGGTCGAGGGCGAGGCATTTACCGCGGGAACGTACTGGGTGCGCGCGAACGGTCTTTTGGGCGACGCGGCGCAAAACTACAAGCTTGCTAATGACGGAGCCGCGAGCTTTACCGTAGCGGCCTCGAGCAGTGCAGGCGGCACCGGCACCGACGGTGGCACGGGTTCCAACGCAGGCAGCGCTGATAAGAACGGTAAGGGCAACAAGGGCAAGAACTCGGGCGGAAAACTCGCCGACACGGGCGACGGCTCCGGCATTGCCGCCGGGCTCGCTGCCGCCGCCGTAGCGACAACGGTCGCCGGCGCGGCAATGCTTGCCAACGACCGCGAAAACGCTGGGGACGGTAGCGAATAGGCAAGCCGGCCTTTTAGACACATCGACTCAATGGGGGGCGCAGGACACCGTTCTGTGCCCCCGATTTTTACCTTGGCCCAAACGCCGCCATAGGCTACATCACCATGTTCAGCGCGTTAACAAACTCCTGGGCCTTCGCACGGCTGCTCAGGCTAAAAACACAAGCAGTCAACAGCCTGTTACGCAGAAAAACATCGCGGCCCTTGATCCTGTTGACCCCCGTAATGTCCTTAAGATAGACAATCTCGGTGTGCTTGCCACCAAAAGTGCCCTTCTTGAGCACCTCAATACGGTTGGGGTAGATCTTGACGTCTTTATACCTACCCGAACCTTTGTCCTGGAATAGCAGCGTGTTATTGTCCATACGCGTCACTCCCGTGGGATTCGCTAAAACTGCCTCTATGGTCACATTTTAGTCACCGCAAGGCCCCATGCGAAGATGTCAGACAGCACAGCAATTCGTGTCCGCGCGAGGCTTTAAACTAAATGCGATAAAGACGCATTCCACAAAAGGAAAGTGGGGCGACAGTGATGGGCGAACTGGTAAACCGTGGAGAATCGGCAATCGTGCCCGAAGGTTTTTACAAGCAGGTCTCCTCGATTCTCAACGCCGCTCGCGACAAGGCCTATACCGCCGTTAACTTTGCGATGGTTGAGGCATATTGGGAGATCGGCAAGAGTATTGTTGATGAACAGGGCGGAGAGGGGCGCGCCAAGTATGGCGATGCACTGATCGACGAACTTGCCGTTAGATTGACTAAGGATTTTGGCAGAGGCTTCAACGCCAGAAGCTTAAGATACATGCGTCAGTTTTATCTTGCGTTCCCAATTCGGAACGCGCTGCGTTCCGAATTGAATTGGACACATTACCGCAGGTTATCGCGTATAACCGACCCTGATGCTCGAACATGGTACATGAACGAATGCGCCGATTCTCGTTGGAGCACGCGTCAGCTCGAACGCCAGATCAACACCATGTTCCGCGAGCGCCTACTTGCCAGCAAGGACAAGGAGGCCGTCACCCAGGAAATCCAAAAGAGCGCCCCGGCTCGTCGCCCCGAGGATATCATCCGCGACCCATATGTACTGGAGTTTTTAGGTTTCTCGGACGATACTGCGTTTCGCGAGAGCGATCTAGAGCAGGCGCTCATCACGCATCTTCAGAAGTTCCTGCTGGAGCTTGGCCGTGGTTTCGCTTTCGAGGCGCGCCAAAAGCGCATCACCTTTGATGGGCGCCATTTCTATATTGACCTTGTTTTTTACAACTATCTGATGCGCTGCTTCGTGCTCATCGACCTTAAGACGGACGACCTTACGCATCAGGACCTGGGCCAGATGCAAATGTATGTGAACTACTACACGCGCGAGCTCATGAACGAAGGCGACAATCCGCCCATAGGCATCGTGCTCTGCGCGGACAAAAGCGATTCGATTGTCGAGTACACGCTGCCCGAAGACAACGACCAAGTGTTTACCGCCAAATACCTGCCGTATCTTCCAAGCAAGGAAGAGCTGGCGCGCGAGCTGAGTGCCGAGTACCGCGCCATCAACGAAGCGACTAATGGCGAAACGCAAGGGTAGCAGCACGTTGCGACCGAAGCCACCGCAGCCGTCGCAGGCGCACTCGCGGTTGCGACGCACGCTACGAAACAATACCGGTCATGGACGCCGGCAACGACATTCTAGCCGTGGCTGGCGAGCGTGACCTGACAGGCAAAGACGCGGCCTTCGTCTGATGTGGGTCCATTGGCTGCCACAGAAAAGGGCCGGTTGCAGCCGGCCCTTTAGACGATAATACCTGCGTTGCCCGCGCTTCCGAAGTGTGACTAGCTGAGGAGCGGGTTCCGCGGCACAACCTGATTTTACCCAGTGAGGAGGCTCTTTTGCAGCCGCTCCACTGTTTATTTACATCTGGCACCCTCAAACAATCAGACGGCAGCCCGCACTCCTGAGAGCTGCCCCGCACCCCCGGCCATCACCTTACGGCAACAACCGGTGCTACTCCCCTACTTCCCAAATAGCGCACCCAGCAGACCGCGGCGTTTGGGCTTCTCCTCTCGGTAGGAACCCTCGACGGCGGCTGCAACCTGGCGCGGTTGCTCGCCGCCTCCACGGCGCACGATCTGGTACAGGAAGGGCGATTTAACGTATTTGACCTCGAAGGGCGTGGCGTGCACGGTGCTCTCACCGGACAGATGCAGGCTCGGGCTGAGCGGCGCCACGATATGCGTTTCGCGCTTGTCGCTAAACACCACCGCGGCCGCGCGGCCCGTCTGGCCGTTTACGGCAATGCGCACCTGCTCGCCATCGCGGCCGTCTGTCGCCGGACGATCGACAAAGTAGACCGGCACCATCACCAGGCCGTCCTTATGTTTGCGGGCCTTGCGCGCCCACATGCGAATGCTCTTTTTATTGAGCCCCAGTACAGCCTCGGCGTCGTTGCCCGCAACGTCGAGCGCCAACTTATCAATGACCACCTGGTCCTTGGTAGACGCATCGACTGAGACAACGCGAAAGTCACCTTCCTGCATGGCGGGATCGAACGGACCGACCTTGGCAAAGTCCCACGGCTCCAAAATGCCCATGAGGCGAACGTCCAGGTAGTTTGCCCTGGGGTATGCCCAGTCGAGCACCTCGTAGTACACCAAGGCCTCCTTGCTCAGGCCCTTGCCCGGGAAGCTCGCCATCATGCGCAAGTCCGCCAGCGCCATGGGGAAATAGAAGAGCATCATGTCGTTTTGGATCGCGTCTTCCACGTCGTGCCCGGCAAAGGCATCCGGATACTGGCGCACCAGCTGCAGCGCGTTGGCACGTGCCTGCTGCGGCGAGATTTCGCAGGGAATACCCTGCTCGGGCACATACTCCGCACCAACGCCCATGGTCAGGCGCTTGCTAAACGTCCCCGGCTTGAGCAGGTCCGCAATGCCGATCTTATTGCCGCAGGACGGGCACTCAAACACACGCTGCGTTGACTCGCCCTCAAAGGACGCTCCGCAGAAGGGGCAAGGAATGCTCACATGCGTGGCCTCTTGGAACTCCTGCGCCGTGCCGCGATCCTCCCACAGCAGATGTTCCAGGACCGACTGATTGCGCCAGTGCGCATTGAAGAAATACCAGTCCGGGTCCTGCGGGCGCTCGAGTTGCGACACATGCGTGAGTTTGAGCAGTCCATCCACCACCGTCAACGGCGTATGGCGAATACCCAAAGCGCTCTTGGGCTCTCCGGCGTCCGCCTGCCACGGAACCACCGTGCCGCAATAGGCGCACTCAAAGCTGCGCTTAGCCTGGTGCGAGTACATAGGGCCGCCGCAGTTTTGACATTTTATGGCAAACATCTCGTCCATGGAAACGTCCTCCTTTGCACAGGGGCTGTCGACATTAAGTATGTCGAGCAAGCAGGCACATGCCCATACCCATGTGGCCCAAAATGGACCACCCAGGCAGACGAGAAGGCTCGTTCGTTAGCACCGGCAGACTATTGCTGCATTTTCTGAGCATCGGCGCACGGCGCCCCCGTGCGAGCTACACTATCCCCTTAAACATGATTGTGAGGACGACCGCTATGCTATTTGTAAATCGGCTGGTACATACGCTTGTTCCCGGCAGCGAGAGCGAGCCGGTCGATGCATCTTGCCGCACCAACGCGGGCTTTTCCGCAAGCCTCGTCTGCATTGGCCTCAACATCACCCTGTGCCTGGCCAAGGGCATCGCGGGTCTGCTCGCCGGCTCCGTCTCCCTCATCGCCGACGCTTTCAACAACCTCTCCGATGCCTCGAGCAACATTGTGAGCCTGCTCGGTTTCCGCCTTGCCAGCCGCCCGGCAGACGAAGGCCACCCCTATGGTCACGGCCGCTACGAGTACCTAGCCGGCCTGTTCGTCGCCGTCCTGGTTTGCGCCGTCGGCATCAACCTGATTCTCGAGTCGGTCACCAAGATCATCAAGCCCTCGCCCACCGCTTACACGTTTATTTCCCTTGCGGCACTGGCTACGTCCATGCTCGTTAAGCTCTGGATGGCAGCGTTCAACCGCACGCTGGGCAACCGCATCGATTCCGAGACACTCATCGCCACGGCGCAGGACTCCAAAAACGACGTCATCACCTCGGGCTCGGTCTTAGCGGCGG
>ENA-OZBR01000278-OZBR01000278.1-human-gut-metagenome-genome-assembly--contig:-NODE-278-length-24277-cov-6.909917_pt1 | contig 24277 bp, 19 predicted proteins | sample MGYA00243981_ERZ653524 | MGnify/ENA primary metagenome ERZ653524 (study PRJEB26926, sample SAMN06165084) | human gut metagenome | biome: ENVO:00009003; feature: ENVO:2100002; material: ENVO:00002003...
ACGAGATCTAGTACGGTCTCGTGGGCTCGGAGATGTGTATAAGAGACAGATCCATGAGAGCATGCAATATAAACATACATCCAAGCGATTCCCTCACTGTACTAATTAAAGCACCTTCGACAAGAAATCCTTCAATCGCTCACTCTTAGGATTGCCAAAGAATTCTTCCGGAGCCCCCTCTTCATTGATGACTCCATCATAGAAGAACATGCATCTGTTGGCAACTTCTTTTGCAAATCCCATCTCATGAGTTACTACAATCATTGTCATTCCTGATGCAGCAAGTTCCTTCATGATTGCGAGAACCTCACCAACCATTTCAGGATCAAGTGCGGATGTCGGCTCGTCGAAAAGCATTATCTCAGGATTCATTGCGAGTGCTCTTGCAATAGCAACTCGCTGCTTCTGACCACCACTTAACTGGTTAGGATAAGCATCGGCTTTGTCAGAAAGTCCCACTCTTGCAAGAAGCTCATCAGCTTTCTTATCAGCTTCTTCCTTACTCATAAGTCCCAGCTTAGTAGGAGCAAGAGTTATGTTTCTTCTTATAGTCATATTAGGGAAAAGGTTAAAATGCTGGAACACCATTCCAATCTTCTCTCTTAATTCATCCACATTTACACTCTTATCTGTAAGATCCTGCTCATGGAATAATACATGACCTTCTGTAGGAGTTTCAAGGAGGTTAAGTGAACGCAAAAATGTTGATTTACCGCAGCCAGACGGTCCGATAATTGCAATAACCTCTCCTTTGCGGACTGTTGTATTGATTGATTCTAATACAACATGGTCGCCAAAAGATTTCTTCAAATCCTTAACTTCAAGTATGATTTCGTTAGTATTATCGCTCATTGTTTCTTAACCTCCTCTCAAGTTTCTTAACAAGCTGTGAAAGTCCCATAACCATTACAAGGTAGATGATGGCAACACCAATAAGTGGAAGCATTGGATCATAAGTTATGCTTCGGATAATATCGCCGCCTCTTGTAAGGTCGTTAAGACCGATATAACCGCTGATAGATGTTTCCTTTAACAGAACAATGAACTCATTAGCAAGTGCTGGGAGAACATTCTTGAATGCCTGAGGAAGAATAACACTTATCATAGTTGTTTTATAAGAAAGACCAAGGCTTCGTGCTGCTTCAAACTGTCCGTTATCAATAGACATAATACCTGAACGGAATATTTCGGCAACATAAGCACCTGAGTTGATACCAAATGCAAGTATCGCAACAATAAGCTTGTCAATATGTACAGAACTGAATATTACATAGTAGATAATAAGCAGCTGTACCATAGTTGGTGTTCCTCTGATTACAGTAAGATAAATGTTGCAAATGAAGTTAAGAATCTTCATGTGTCCTGTCTTATCATGGTTAGAACGGACAACTGCAATAAGGAAACCAATAACAACACCCATAAGTGCTGCAAAGAATGCAATAATTACTGTGTTTAACAGACCCTTTAGAAGATAAGTGTATCTTGCTTCTTTGATGAAGTCTGTCTTGAACTTCTCAGCAAAACTCATGCCTGATGCAGAAGCATTGTCGTCACGGACAATAATAACCTGCTTAGAAGTTGTATAAGTAGTTGTGAAATCGATATTTTTCTTACGCTCATCAGTAACTGTCATACCAGCCATACCGAAATCAGCTTTACCAGAAGATACGGCAGTGATAATTGAATCAAATTCCATATCCTCAATTTTTAAATTCATTCCGAGGTAATCAGCAATAGCCTGTGCAATATCAGCGTCAATACCAATAATAGAACCCCCTTCATAGTACTCGTATGGCTTGAAATAAGCATTTGTAGCCATAACAAGAGTTCCATTAGTACGGCTTATACCGTCTGGTGATTTGTAACCAGAAAATGTAGCATTATCGCCAACATAATCGTCAATAAGCTTCTGGATAGTTCCATCTGCCATAAGTACTTCAATAGCCTCATTGAGCTTTGCAGTAAGGGAATTGCCCTTAGCAACACAGATGGCATAATCCTCATTTGCAAATTCTTCTTCAAGAATTGTAAGGTCTGGATTAGCTTTAACAAATGCTAAAGCAGGCTGTTCATCAATAACAACAGCATCAGCTTTACCCTGCTTTAAAGCCTGTATAGCATCAGAACCTTTGTTGTATCTTGATACTGTTGTGCCAGAACCGTCAGTTTCGTAATCACTTACGAGAGTATCACCAGTTGTTCCTAACTGAACACCAATAGTCTTGCCTGCAAGATCATCTACAGAAAATACAGTGTTCTTAATCTTCTTGCCCTGACATGAAGTAAGAAGAACAGAAGAGAACAAGAGAGTGAGGGTCGCAAAAACCAAAAGGAATCTCGACCTGTACTTTTTAAAATTCATTAGTAACTCCTTTCCATGCGAACTGTGGTGTATACGGACGCTGCAAAGTGAATATATTTAGCTGTGGAGCACGCTTTCGCTTCTTGTCGCTAGTAACGGACACTAAGTTCACCGCAATTAGGCTTTCTTCAAAAGCCGCTTGCGGTTTACCAAGTGCCGGCTACTCCGAAGAGCATCCACAGCTAAATATATTCACTTTACGACTGTGTATACAACAGTTTAATATAATATATTTCATTAATTATACACACATAGTAGGGAAATTAGCAATTAAAATATTTGCGATGGAAGAAAATGTGAGCGTATAGATTGGGATTGGACGTTGAAGTAGTGGAAAGGCAAGCAAAAGTCCAAAAGGGAAGAAATTGAGTGGTGGATTGGACGTTGAAGCAGAGGAATGCACGGAGGAAGTCCAAAAGGAACAGAAAAGAGTGGCGGATTGGACGTTGAAGCAGAGGAATACACGGAGGAAGTCCAAAAGGGAAGAAGCGGCGTGGCGGATTGGACGTTAAAGCAGAGGAATGCACGGAGGAAGTCCAAAAGGAGCAAGAAAGAGCGGTGGATTGGACGTTGAAGCGGAGGAAAGGCGCGCAGAAGTCCAAAAGAAGAAAATATGTACATGGAAACAGCCGCCAGGCAGGCGTCTGTTCCCACAGATTGAGGTTATTAGTTAGTCTTGCTGCATATGCCATTGCAAGGTCCGGTGCATGCACCAGAGGAAGTCTGGCTGTTATTGCCATTATTACATGCGCTCTGGCAGGCTGTGCTGTTAGTATTAAGAGTGTCGGTGCAGTCATTCATGCAAGGCTTCTTGCAGTCTTTTTTTAAGTTACCTTCGCATGAAGGTGGACTTAAATCGAGAGGCTTGATGGCTCTGTCTAAGAGGTTTCCGCAAACAAACTTGATGCAGTCAGATTCTTCACCGGAAACAATGCTTCCCTTAGGCGTTGAGATTCTGCCGGCACTTGTTACGCGGTATCCACAGAAGTAAAGGCTCTGTAAGATGAGAGTGAGACCTACAGTAACCTCGTCATCTGTAGTATCAAGACCTAAAAGCTTAGGTATTGCATAAAGGTTGAGTCCCTGGGTTACAACATTGGCAGATGACAAGAAACCTATACTGTTAAGTGCAGGCGTATAAACAGGTGGAGTTGCGTTATTCGAGTTGTAGGAAACTCCGTAAGGAGCGAATATTTCAAGGGTGACAGATGTCGGATTGGTATCTTCATCATAAGTTGCAGCAGTAGTTGAGTTAGGAAGGTAGACTGCCGTTGGGGTAAGAGTTGCTAATGCTCTGCATGACTCATCATAAAGCGTTATTGCAAATGTTACAGTAAGGTTGGCAAGTTTCACAGAGTAGCAGTTAGGCCTTCCGGCTATCTGGGTGATTTCAACATTTTCATCACCATAAGTGTAGGCTATATCTATAACACTGACTGATGCGTTGGTAGCTGTTGGATAAGTCGTTGAAATATCTGTGCCGACAGCGAATGTGGTACACAGATTAATACCTATCTCATCATAGATAAGAGGGGCAAGAATACTGAGTTCATCGGGGGAACCGCATATCGGGTTCGTGCATACATCAAAGCAGCCATTAGGCATGTTCTGCACGATATTGCTTACAATGCGGGTAGAACCACATTTGCTGCATTTACATTTAGCCATTATCTTTTCCTTCTTCGTTTCTTTACTACATTATATGTTCTATCTACATTCGCGTGACCATATAATAATATAAAAACGGGAGTGTCCTTTTATGGCAAATGTATACACGGCAGGCAGTGACAGACGGCTTATAATCTATAGCATATCACGATATATATTTTTGAGAACGGCGTACATAGACGGTATAGAACGCCCGATAATGCTTGTGTCAGACTTTTTGGACGGACTTTCAGATGTAGTGTTGGGAGACACAATATATTATGCATATCAGAACCAGAACGGAGATATTCTTGTTAAAAATGTGATGAACAACGAAGCACTTTTTCGTGTGAAAAGCAGCGAGAACCCAGATATGCACTGTCCACAGCTTGTAGTAAATAAAGACAGGTTAATGCTGTTTTATATGGTGACAAACCCGCTTACGGACAGACTGTCGCTGCGAGCTGTCTACCCACTGGAAGAAGGTGACAGTCTTAATATTCCTGTTGATTGTGAAAATGTTGATATGTATGAAGTGTTTGGAATGCAGGGAAAAGCATTTTTGTATGTAGACAGTTTCTACGAAATAACATCAGATGGGAAATTCATTAAATGTCAGGATACAGACATGCTGATGCAGAATGAACAGAAAATATCAGAGTACGAAAACCAGCTTAATACATATATGCAGGAAAACAGACAGGCAATACAGACAATAAGCCAGCTTGAGGCAACAATAGAAAGTGTAAAGGCACAGTATAATGAACTTATGGAGACGGCAATTGCGTATAGGGATGAGGCAATTAAGTGGCGCAGTAAGTTTATATAAATTACTTGAAATCTTCCTCCATAATTGCGATAATAATGCAAATGGAGGAATTATGGATAACAGGAAGCTAAACAGAAGGAATTTTTTACTATTATTATTTGTTGTGGCGGCATGTATTATGGGTGGCCGCTCTATATTTGGGTTCTTTGCACTGCTTACAGGATATGAGACTGCGACAACAGAAGTGTCTGCATTTGCAGCTTCTGAGATGTATATGATGTTTCTTTTATTTCTTGTATGTATAATTGGAGGCATTGTTATGAGCTGTCTTAGTAAAGCTAAGGTGAGCAGGACATTTTTTCTGATACGCAATACGGTGCTGATTGTGGCACTTGTGCTTAGTAATATGTCTTTTCCTAATATAACAATCATGAGTACGGTTGTTATGTCTAAATATATAGGTGATACGGGGATGTATGATTTTGCAGTCAGCTCACCGCTTCTTGTGTCAGCGTTAAGACAGCCATATCTGTTCTATACATACATGGCAGCAGAGGGGCTTATGATTATTCTTGCGTGTGTCACAGTGTATAAGTATATTGTAGACAAGAAAAAGAACAGTAATTATAATAATATGTACATGTAAATGTGTCTGCTGCACTAATAAGGTGTGGCAGACAATTTTTGCGTAGTTAACAGATGCACTTAACATGCCGGTTTATATGCGGGAGATAATAAAATGAAGGTAATGACACCACATTATTATAAGGATTTCAGATGCATTGCGGGAGCCTGTACAGATACATGCTGTGCCGGGTGGGATGTCGATGTTGATAAGGATTCTTACAAATATTATAAAACAGTTAAAGCTGCTTTTGGAAAGCGCCTGAAGAGTGTAATGGTACCATCCCAGGACGGAGAATGTACATTTACACTGCAAGAAGGAGGACGATGTCCTTTTCTTAATGATGATAATCTGTGCGATTTATATATAGAACTTGGAGAGGATAAGCTGTGTGAAACATGTGCAGAGTTTCCAAGATTTATTAACGATTATGGCAATATAAGAGAAATTGGCATAGCCCCCTCGTGTAAGACGGCTGGTGAGCTGATGTTTTCATATAAAGATGAACTTACATTTGATACGGTTGAGGATAACAGTCTTACGCTGGAGCCTAATGATATAGATGCATATACATATATGCATCTTCGGCAGGCAAGAATAGTGGCTTTTGGAATAATATCAGACAGGGATATAAGTATATTTGAGAGATTGATGCTCTATCTTGATTATGCAAAGCGTATCCAGAAGCATCTTGATGCCGAAAAGGACGAGCTTATAGCTGGTGTTGCAAAGCGGTTCTGTGGAGCTGATTACAGAGAGGAGCTGCTAGACAAGCTGAAAAGCCGGGATGAGAAGCTGCATGGCAAAAGGCTGATAAAGGGATTGAGACATTTCTTTGATGACTTTAAAGGAATGGAGGTAATCAATCCTGACTGGAATATTCATGTGGCGAGAGTAAGACAGTTCCTAGACGGGCTGGCGGATGATTCTGGGCTTGCAGCGGTAATGAAAACTTACCATGCGGGAAGTGAAGCATTTGCACATGAATATGAGCAGCTTGCAATGTACTATGTGTATAGATACATGCTTGATGCAGTGAATGATTACGATATCCTGCTTAAAGCCAAGAATGCGGTTATAGGCATACTTGCAGTGGACATTATGGCAGCAGCTAATCAGGCGTCCGGCTGTATGCCAGATTTTACAATGCGCGTTGATATAGCACATTTGTATTCAAGACAGTTTGAACATTCATATTACAATTATGAAGTTTATAGAGAGTACTTTGGCATGAAGAGATGTTATTCATATAAGTTTCTTATGGACGCTTTAGTGTCACTGAATTAATGGAGGAAGTTTTCTTATGAAAATGATTATGAGATTCCTTAAGGATTACAAAAAGGAATGTGTTCTGGCACCGCTTTTTAAGATGCTTGAGGCGATATTTGAGCTGTTTGTGCCGCTGGTAGTATCATCAGTTATCGATAAGGGTATTGTTAATGCAGACAAGGGATACATTATGCAGATGTGTCTTATGCTTATACTTCTTGCAATCATAGGACTTGTATGTGCTATCACAGCACAGTATTTCAGTGCCAAGGCTGCAGTTGGTGCAGCAACAGGAATGAGACACAGTTTATTTGCACATATTCAGACATTCTCATTCACAGAGATGGATACACTTGGTACATCGACACTTGTAACAAGAATGACAAGTGATATTAATCAGGTACAGAATGGTATCAACATGGTACTGCGACTGTTCCTTCGTTCACCATTTATTGTATTTGGTGCGATGATTATGGCATTTACTATTGATGTGAAGGCAGCACTTGTATTTGTTGCGGCAATCCCGGTACTTGCACTTATCGTATTCGGTATCATGCTTGCAACAAGACCTATGTACAAAAATGTACAGTCAGGACTTGATAAGATTCTTGGAATAACAAGAGAGAACCTTACCGGTGTGAGAGTTATCAGAGCATTCAATAAGGAACAGGATGAGATTAAGCGTTTCAAAAACGATAACGAAAGCCTTAACAGATTACAGAAATATGTTGGTAAGATATCAGGACTTATGAATCCGCTTACTTATGTTGTTGTAAATGTATCAATAATTGCACTTATATGGATTGGTGGAGTAAGAGTTAACGCCGGTGCGCTTACACAGGGACAGGTCGTTGCACTTTACAATTATATGTCACAGATATTAGTTGAACTTATCAAGCTTGCCAATCTTATCATTACAATAACTAAGGCACTTGCATGTGCAGGAAGAATTGAGTCTGTATTCGATGTAACATCTGGAATGGCAGATGGCAGCGTTAAGGAAGCTGTAGCTAAGGAAGAACAGCCAGGTGTTGAATTTAAGAATGTTTCACTTACATACAGTGGTTCAGGTGCACCTTCAGTTGAAGGAATTAATTTCAAGGCTATGAAAGGCCAGACAATCGGTGTTATAGGTGGCACAGGTTCAGGTAAATCCAGTCTTGTTAATCTTATCCCGAGACTGTATGACGCTACACAGGGTGAAGTACTTGTTGATGGTGTAAATGTTAAAGATTATGATATTGAGGCTTTAAGAAATAAGGTCGGTATCGTCATGCAGAAAGCAGTACTTTTCAAAGGTACTATAAGAGAGAATATGTGGATGGGAAAGAAGGGCGCTACTGATGAGCAGATAGATGAAGCACTTGAGATTTCACAGTCTAAGGAATTCGTAGATTCTAAGCAGGGACGTCTGGATTATGTTATAGAGCAGGGAGGTAAGAACCTTTCAGGTGGCCAGAGACAGAGACTTACTATTGCAAGAGCAATCGTAAGAAAGCCGGATGTGCTTATTCTTGATGACAGTGCATCAGCTCTTGATTTTGCAACTGATGCAGCACTTCGAAAAGCTATAAGGGGAATGAACAATTCTCCTACTGTGTTCATAGTTTCACAGAGAGCGGCATCACTTATGTATGCTGATCTCATTATCGTATTAGATGACGGACAGGTTGCAGGAATGGGAACACATGACGAGCTTCTTGCAAATTGTGAGGTTTATAAAGAGATATATGAATCACAGTTTAAGAAAGCAGATTCAGAAGGGGGTGTAGCATAATGAAGAAGAATAAATCAACATTTGTAAAACTCCTTAAAAGAATTAAGAAGCACAGCTTTTTTATAATACTATCGCTTATTATGGCAGCAGTAACTGTTGCAACTACACTTTATGTGCCAATTCTTGTAGGTCGTGGAATTGACTGCATTATCGGTGTGAATAATGTGGATTTTGCAAAGATTGTGAATATACTTATAAGAATTGGTATATTTGTTGGAATTACAGCACTTTCACAGTGGCTTATGAACATATGTAACAACAGAATCACATATGAAGTAACAAGAGATATAAGAAATGAGGCTATAGAAAAAATTCAGGTGCTTCCACTCAAGTACATTGACGGACATTCATATGGTGAGATTGTGAGCCGTGTAATAGCTGATGTTGACCAGTTTGCAGATGGTCTGCTTATGGGATTCACACAGTTCTTTACAGGTGTCATGACTATACTTGGAACACTTATATTTATGATTACAATCAATGCTAAGATTACACTTGCTGTTGTTGTTATCACGCCACTTTCGTTTTTAGTTGCAAGCTTTATTGCCAAGAAGACCTTCAGCATGTTCAAACTCCAGTCTGAGACAAGAGGCGAGCAGACAGCACTTATTGATGAAATGATTGGCGGACAGAAGGTAGTTAAGGCTTACGGATATGAAGATGAGGCGGTAAGAAAATTTGATGAGATTAATGAAAGACTTCAGAAGTATTCCTTAAAGGCAATCTTCTTCTCATCTATAACTAATCCTTCAACAAGATTCGTAAACAGTCTTGTATATGCGAGTGTTGCGATTGTTGGTGCATTTTCAGCTATCAATGGCATTAACGGAGTTAGTGCAGGTATCACAGTTGGTCAGTTATCAAGCTTCTTAAGCTATGCCAACCAGTATACTAAGCCTTTTAATGAGATATCAGGCGTTGTTACTGAACTTCAGAATGCTCTTGCATGTGCAGCCAGAATATTTGAACTTATTGAAGAAGACCCTGAGATTCCTGATGCTAAAGACGCCAAGGTTGTTGAAGAGGTTGACGGAACAGTTGATCTTAATGATGTATGCTTCTCTTATGTGCCAGATAAGAAGCTTATTGAGGGCTTCAATCTTCATGTCAAGAAGGGACAGAGAATTGCGATTGTAGGACCTACAGGCTGTGGTAAAACAACAGTTATTAATCTTCTTATGAGATTCTATGATGTTAACAGTGGAAGCATTGATGTATCAGGAACTGATATAAGACAGATGACCAGAAAGTCTTTAAGACAGGGTTTTGGTATGGTTCTTCAGGAGACATGGCTTAAGTCAGGAACTATAAGAGAGAATATCGTAATGGGTAAGCCTGATGCTACAGAGGAAGAGATTATTGCAGCAGCCAAGGCAGCACATTCATATGGATTCATCAAGAGAATGTCTAACGGATTCGACACAGTTATAGGCGAGGATGGTGGAAGCCTTTCACAGGGACAGAAGCAGCTTTTATGTATAACAAGAATTATGCTTGCAAAGCCGCCAATGCTTATTCTTGATGAGGCTACATCTTCTATTGATACAAGAACAGAGATAAAGATACAGAATGCATTTGCAAAGCTGATGGAGGGAAGAACAAGCTTTATTGTAGCCCACAGACTTTCAACTATCCAGTCTGCGGATGTTATTCTTGTTATGAAAGACGGACATATCATAGAGCAGGGTAATCATGAAGAATTACTGGCTAAGAACGGATTCTATCACAAGCTGTATTACAGCCAGTTTGATACAGTAGCCCAGAATTAATGTGGAGATATATGTATGTTTATAGAGGTGGAAAATATTAGAAAATCATATGGCAGGAAAACGATAGTGCTTAACGGCGCTTCGTTTCATGCTGCCAGCGGAGAGTATATTGCCATAGTCGGTGCCAACGGCTGTGGCAAATCTACTCTTCTGGAGATACTGGCAGGAAGTCTTAAGGCAGATGGAGGAAGTCTTAAGATAGATGGCATTGACGCATTTGCAGATGCGAAGATGTTTCAGAAATATATTGGTTTTGTGCCGCAGGAGAATCCACTTATGGAGAAGCTGTCGGCAAGGGATAATCTTAAATTCTGGTACTGTGATACAGGAAGAAACATGGACGCAGACTTACAGGGCGGTGTTCCTGCAGTGTTAGGAGTGTCAGAATATCTTGACAAACGTGTTGATAAGCTGTCAGGAGGCATGAAGAAGCGCTTAAGCATATGCTGTGCACTGGCTAAGAATCCACCCGTACTTATATTAGATGAGCCGGGAGCTTCATTAGATATTGTGTGTAAACAGGATATTATGAATTATCTGTCTGCTTACACGAAAAGCGGAGGTACAGTCATCATAACAAGCCACGAAGAAGGTGAATTAAAGCTTGCTGACAGAATGTATCTTTTAAAGAATGGTAAGCTTAATGAACTTGACCATCCGGTTACCGGCAATGAGCTTTTAGAGATTATTCACAGATAGATTTAATTGGGGGATTAGATGAGAAGGAAACTGGAATTATTAAAATTGCAGATTAAATCCGCATTTTTATCTATACCGAAGATAATTCTGGGTACGATAGTGACGGCAGTGCTTGTTATTGCAATAAGTACATGCATAGGCATTGCAACGGCACAGGACAGCGACATGAGGATGAAGGTTGCTGTTGTGTATCCTGATTATGATGATACAGAAAACTCTGATTCGGCAGATAATAATAAGGAGTTTCGATATATTAAGATGGCATTCAATTATGTCAGTGAGATAGACACAATTAAGAATGTCTGTACATTTGAATATACTGACAGACAGCAGGCTATAGATGGATTAAGAAATAATTATTATGTTATGGCTATTATTGTGCCAGAGAATATGATAAGTGATATTATGTCGGGCGAGAATACACCTGTTGAGGTTGTGTGTCAGTCAGAGGGTGTTAATAATACTTCGATGATATTCCGTGAGATGGTGAGGGCAGGAGGCTCTGACCTTGCAACTGCAGAGGCGGGGATATATACATTTGACGATTTGTTCAATGGTGTGCTTAAGAATTACAGGGGCTTGCGGGGTACACATGAGAATAAGCTTAATGACATATATCTTTCGTATGCACTTAACAGAAGCATATACTTTAAGACAAGAGATATATCGGTTAAAGAAGGCTTGAGTACAGTACAGTTTTATGTATGCACAGCAATTGTGATGCTGCTTTTACTTAGCACAATAACATGTGCCGGCAATATGAAGGGGGAGAGCAGGTCGCTTGCAAAGAGCCTTAAAGGTGCGGGAATATCAGCATTTGATACCGGAATTGCAAGAACTACCGGAGTTGGCATTGTGTATATAGTAATATTTGAGGTGCTTTTTATTATAATTAATGTAATGAGGCTGGGGGTGCCTGCAATATCAGGAGTTCTGGCAGTTTCGACAGTTGGAGAATTCATTGCTTCCATACTGGGGATTGTGGTGCTTGTGTATGCGGCAGTTTCATTTATAAACTGTATATTCTCAGTAGTTGACGACACGGTGTATTCAGTTATTACGGTGTGTATCCTTGGAATGGCGTGCATGTATGCATCCGGATGTATTGTTTCATCAGCATTTCTTGCACCGGGTGTGAGGGTTATTGGCATGTATCTTCCGACTAACGGCTTATTCACACTTGCATGTCAGATAATCAAGGGAACTGTGGATATCAGTACCATTATGACAAATGTTATGTGGATAATTATATTTCAGGCAGCAGGGGCATTGGCGGTTAAGATAAGGAGAGACAGATAATGAAGAGATTGTTATACTGGCTGTATCTGCTTGTTAAAAGGCAGTTAAAGAATCCTGTGATTGTCGTGGTGCTTATTGCAATGCCTGTTGCAGCGTTAATAATTACGAATACAGCGTCTCTTAAGGAGAAAGAGCCTGTAAGGGTTGGGATAGTGCTTGAAGATGACGATAAGATTGGCATAATGACAAGAGATTATCTTGTAAATGGCGATTATTCAGTTCAATTCTACGAAGCAGAATCGCAGGAAAAGCTTGAGCAGGATATAATGAATAAATACACAGAGTGTGGCTATGTAGTTGGTACCGGGCTTAAGGATAAGCTTGACAGTGGCAGCTACAGAGACATTATAGAGCTCATTATATGCAGGTCAGATTTTGTCAGCTCAATGACTGATGAGATATTCTTTTCTGCTATGTTTAAGGCATATTCGCCTGAGGTTGCAGTTAATTATGTTGATTCTGTAGACATATTTAAAAAGCATTCAGAAAAGGCAGAAGAAGAGATAAGAAAAGGGTACGAGGAATACATATCCGGAGATGACACATTCAGAATTGATTTTAAGGTGCTGGATGGTGTACAGGATAATGGGACACAGCTTGAAGATAAGACAGGAGAGTTTCCGTTAAGGGCATTACTTATAATTCTTGTATATATAGGCGGACTTTTTGGAATCGTGGAATATTATCTTGATAAGAATTCCGGAACATTTATAACACTGCCTCGTATGTACCGTGTGGCAGGAAAGCCGTTGTATGCATTCATATCATGTGTACTTTTTGCAGTATCAGCAATGTTAACACTTGCGGTGGCAGGACAACTTAAGGGGGCAGCAGATATACTTCATATGGTTGTGTATGTAATAGCGGTTACTTTATTTGCATGGCTTGTGGCAATACCTGTAAGGAGAGCCAATGCAATGATTTCAATAATACCGGTGCTTCTTATAGCGTGTCTTATATTATGTCCGGTATTCATTAACATAACGGCATATGTGCCATTTGCAAAATATATAAGAGCATTGCTGCTTCCGTGGTATATGCTTAAGTAGGAGGATGGGATACGGTGAATAATAAGAAAAAACGTATATTTGACATTATCCAGATTGGATATGCGGGCGATGTTGCAAGCCGTACATTTGATATTGCGATAACTGCTGCAATTATAATCAACCTGTTCATTGCGATATTTGATACATTTGAACAGTCAATTCCGTACCAGCCGGTGTTAGATGTTATAGAGTGGATTACAGTTATCGGCTTTACAATTGAATACATACTGCGTGTATGGACGGCAGAATATCTGTATCCTAATAAATGTACAGGTATTGCGAGAATAAAATACATCTTCTCAGGAAGCGGTATTGTTGACCTTTTATCGTTCCTGCCAAATTATCTGCCTGTATTCTTCCCGGCAGGAGCAGTTGCTTTCCGTATGTTCAGGGTTATAAGAATCCTAAGGATATTCCGTGTCAATTCATATTATGATGCGTTAAATGTTATAACAGAGGTAATCAGGCGAAAAAGGGACCAGATATTATCCTCTGTATTCATCATTGTGATGCTTATCATAGCATCATCACTGTGCATGTACAGTTTAGAGCATGAGGCACAGCCGGAAGTGTTTAAGAATGCATTTTCAGGAATATGGTGGTCGGTATCAACACTTCTTACAGTAGGTTACGGCGATATCTATCCTGTGACAGTGCTTGGAAAAATGTTCAGTATTATCATTACATTTCTTGGCGTCGGAATGGTCGCTATTCCAACAGGTATCTTATCTGCAGGTTTCGTTGAGCAGTACAGCCTTATTAAGAAGTCTACAGATTACCTTATGGAGAAGGAACTTAAGTTTATTAAGCTTATTATAACTAAGGACCACAACTGGAATGAAAAGAAGGTATGCGAGCTTAGTCTTCCGAGAGGACTTATTCTTGCAGCAGTGTTAAGAAATGGTGAGACACTTATGCCAAAGGGAGATATGAAGCTTTTTGAGGGAGATTGTGTTGTAATCGGAGCAAGAGACTGTGATGTTAATGTTGATGTAAACCTAAAACAGGTGGAACTGCGTGAACATCATCCGTGGGTTGGACACAAGATAAAAGAACTTGATATATCAAGGCATACACTTATAGTTATGATAAGACGCGGTGATAATGCAATAGTTCCTAATGGTGATACCTTGATTAAATCAGGTGATATAGTATTTGTGTTCTCAAAGCGTTATATGGCAGATGCACAGACAATAAGTGTATAGATGGTGAATGATTATGATGATATTTGTGACAACGACAGATTCATTAACTGATGAAAAGTTATATGAAAAGGCCTATTCGATTATTCCGGAATACAGGAAAACTAAGGCTGATAAGATGAAAATGCGTGAAAATAAGCTGCAAACCGTGACGGCAGGCCTACTTCTTAATTATGCGGTAGGAAAATGGTCTATAAAAACAGAAGAAAGAGATTATAAAACAGATGAAAATCTATATGAGAAGGTGGATATTATTTCTTTGATTGAAGCGAATAATCCGTACTTTGATTATGAAATAGCATATAATTCGCAAGGAAAACCTTATTTTTTGTCAAATCGTGAAATTTTTTTCAATATTTCACATTCGTCTAATTATGTAGCGTGCGTGATAGGCGACAGACCGGTAGGAATTGATATTGAAAAAGCCCGCAAAGGTAGACAGAATCTGGCAAAACGCTTCTTTGACATATCTGAAGCAGAATGGATTAAAGAGTGCGATAGTGATCAAAGATTCTTCAGAATATGGACATTAAAAGAGGCTTATGGCAAGGCTACAGGTCAAGGTGTGCTTGACATTTTGGACAAAATAGTTTATAGATTAGAGAAAGGGAAAATGAAAGCATATATGTGCGGACTTCCCCAGAATTTCACTATTGTAGAAAAGGAATTTGATGGATTCAGTTTATCGGTAATACAATTGTGAAATCCATATCCGACTATTCATTATACAGTTGAAAAATATTAATAATGGCAGTATAATATAGAATATGTATATCTATGGAAGAGCCTAAGGAGGGTTTATGAGCAGAAATCATTTTAATGAATTAAGTCCATGTGAAGCATTAATTATGAAGCTTATATGGGAAGCACCACAGGATATTCCTGTACAGGAACTTATTGATCAGTTAAGAGACGATTATGGTAAGGATTACGCAAGAACAACAGTTGTTACTTTCGTAGGTAAGTTGAAGGACAAGAGATTTGTTGATACATACCGTAAGGGAAAGGCAGCTTTCATTCATCCACTTCGTTCAGAAGAAGAATATAGAAGACAGCTTTTAAAGGAAGAAGCTGATTTCTGGTTCAACGGAAAGGCTGTTGATATGGTTGCTTCTATTTGTGAATCACAGAAGTTAGAAGACGATGAAGTTAAGAGAATTAAGAAGATTCTTAATGGTCTTAATAAATAATAATTTTATAAGCAAAAGCAATAAAAAACATCACCTGATACGAAAGTCGGATTCGTCAGGTGATGTTTTTTGTTATGCATATATAATATAATTAATGGTTTTTATTCTGATATTCAAGTGCTGCTGTTATGAAGCCTCTGAATAATGGATGTGGACGATTAGGTCTTGACTTTAACTCTGGATGAGCCTGTGTGGCAATAAACCATGGGTGATTCTTTAATTCTATCATCTCAACAATTCTTCCGTCAGGAGATATTCCTGAAAGCATCATACCATTCTCAGTAAGAACTTTTCTGTAATCATTATTAACTTCATATCTGTGTCTGTGACGTTCATGTATAAGCTCTTCGCCATAGAGTTCATAAGCCTTGCTTGTTTTATCAAGTACACAAGGATAAGAACCAAGTCTTAATGTACCGCCGATATCATCAATGCCTTCCTGGTCTGGCATAAGATGTATAACAGGGTGAGTTGTGTTAGGATTAAGTTCAACACTGTGTGCGTCGTCATATCCTATAACATTTCTTGCAAATTCAACAATTGAAAGCTGCATTCCCAGACACAATCCTAAGAATGGAATATTATGTTCTCTGGCATAACGGATAGCTTCAATCTTTCCTTCTGTACCTCTGTCACCGAATCCACCTGGAACTAATATGCCAGATACGTCAGAGAGAAGCTCATCAGCAGTTTCAGGAGTTACAGTTTCTGAATCAATCCATTTGATAGTTACATCACATGAATTATATACACCACCATGCTTTAATGCTTCTACAACACTGATATAAGCATCATGAAGCTGGATATATTTACCGACTAATGCAACAGTTACCTTCTTAGTAGGATTCTTCCAGGCCTTGCACATCGCTCTCCATTCATCAAGGTCTGGTTCTGGACAGTCAAGGTGTAAACATTCACATGCTACCTGTGCAAGATGTTCTTCTTCCATCGCAAGAGGTGCATCATAAAGAATCTCAACATCTAAGTTCTGAAGTACATGAGACTTAGGTACATTACAGAAAAGTGCTATCTTATCCTTGATACCAGCCTCAAGTGGATGTTCGGTACGGCACACAAGAATATCCGGACGGATTCCCATTCCCTGAAGTTCCTTAACACTTGCCTGAGTTGGCTTAGTCTTCATCTCACCAGATGCTTTAAGATAAGGAATAAGTGTTACGTGAATAAGAATTGCGTTCTCATGTCCGACTTCATGCTGGAACTGTCTGATTGCCTCAAGGAAAGGCTGACTCTCGATATCTCCGACAGTACCACCTACTTCTATAATTGCAATCTTAGTTTCATCAGTTGAATAATCTCTGAAAAAACGGCTCTTTATTTCATTAGTAATATGAGGGATTACCTGGACTGTGCCTCCACCGAAATCTCCACGTCGTTCCTTCTGTAATACAGACCAGTATACTTTACCGGTAGTTACATTAGAATTCTTATTAAGGCTCTCATCAATAAATCTTTCATAGTGACCAAGGTCAAGGTCTGTCTCAGCACCATCGTCAGTTACGAAAACTTCTCCGTGCTGGATAGGGTTCATAGTACCTGGATCAATATTAATATAAGGGTCAAACTTCTGCATGGTTACAGAAAAACCACGGGCTTTAAGCAGTCTGCCTAAAGATGCGGCAGTGATACCTTTTCCTAAACCGGAAACAACACCACCTGTTACAAATACATATTTAACAGCCATCTTTTCCTCCAATCTGAATGTGTAATCAAAAAAATATGCAATATTATACAGCCCTGTATTACAAATTTCCATAGTTTAAAGAAAAAAACTAAGAATATAAAGTAAATATAAACATCTTATTAAACACTTAGATTTTGGTTGATTTATATTTTTTCCTTCTTTATAATGAAAACAGACTTATTTGGAAATGCTTAAGATAAGTACAGTATCATATCAGGAGAAGAGTATGGATAATTATAACAACAACGGTTATGACAATGGTTATAATAATAACGATAACCGCAACAATAATCATAATAACAACAATAATAACAAGAAGCCAAAGAATGTTAACCTTATAATATTCATTATTATAGCGGCAGTTGTAACATTTATCGGACTTACGCTTCTTAGCAATATGTTTAGGAATGCAACTTACAAGGAGATAAGCTACGACCAGTTCATGCAGATGATTGATGAAGATAAGGTAAAGAAAGTAGCATTAGAGCAGGACAGAATTCTTATTACACCTGTTGAAGAGGAGAAACAGTCTGGCATAGCAGGAGTTTCATACACATATTATACAGGGTATGTTAATGATGATACTCTTGTACCACTTCTTAAGAGAAAGGGTATTGAGTTTGAAGGATATATTCCGGATTCGAGTTCTTCAATTGTAGAATTTCTGCTTGCATATGTACTGCCATTTTTATTCATATATATAATCTTTGCATTTGTATATAGAAGAATTGCTAAGAATGGTGGAATGATGGGCGGAATGGGCGTTGGAAAGAGCAACGCCAAAGTATATGTCCAGAAAAAGACAGGTGTTACATTCAAGGATGTTGCAGGTCAGGATGAAGCTAAGGAATCACTTACAGAGATTGTTGATTTCTTACATTACCCTGAGAAATATGCCAAGATTGGTGCAAAGCTTCCTAAGGGTGCACTTTTAGTAGGACCTCCGGGAACAGGTAAGACGCTTCTTGCTAAGGCTGTAGCCGGTGAGGCAGATGTACCGTTCTTCTCACTTGCAGGTTCTGATTTTGTAGAGATGTTCGTTGGTGTTGGTGCATCACGAGTAAGAGATTTGTTCAAGGAAGCAACTAAGCAGGCTCCATGTATTATATTTATTGATGAGATTGATGCTATTGGTAAGAGCAGAGATTCCAAGTATGGCGGTGGCAATGACGAGCGTGAGCAGACATTGAACCAGTTACTTGCAGAGATGGATGGTTTTGATTCATCTAAGGGAATATTCATTCTGGCAGCAACTAACAGACCGGAAGTACTTGATAAGGCTTTACTTAGACCAGGTCGTCTCGACAGAAGAATTACCGTTGACAGACCTGATAAGAAGGGAAGAATTGAGACTCTTAAGGTACATTCTAAGGATGTGCTTATGGACGATACAGTTGATTTTGATGAGATTGCAATGGCAACAAGCGGTCTTGTTGGTTCAGACCTTGCCAATATCATTAATGAAGCTGCTATTGCGGCAGTTAAGAATGGAAGAAATGTTGTTACCCAGAAGGACCTTCTTGGTGCTTTTGATACAGTTGTAGCAGGTAAGGAGAAGAAGGAAAGAGTTCTTAGCAAGAAGGAAAAGCAGGTTGTTGCTTACCATGAGATTGGACATGCCCTTATAAGAGCTATCAAGAATAATTCTGATCCGGTCCAGAAGATTACTATTATACCTCATACTAATGGTTCACTTGGTTATGTGCTTAACTTCCCAGAGGAAGAGAAGCATCTTGAGACTAAGGATGAACTTATGACAGACCTTATATCACTTGTTGGTGGACGTGCTGCAGAAGAAGTTGTATTTGGTTCAGTTACTAATGGTGCTTATGATGATATCAAGAAAGCAACTAACCTTGCCAAGACAATGATTACAAGATATGGTATGTCAGACAGATTCGGACTTGTTGCATTATCAACAGTTGAAGATGAATATCTTAGCGGAAGAGCATCTATGAACTGTGCACAGGCAACTGAGGCAGAGGTTGATGACGAGGTAAAGAAGCTTATTGCGTCATGTTATGAAGAGGCTAAGCAGATTATAAGAGAGAACAGAGAAGTAATGGATCAGCTTGCAAGATATCTGTATGACCATGAGACTATCACAGGCAAGGAATTCATGAAGATATTCAGAGAGGCAAAGGGAATACCTGAACCGGTTGATACTTCATTATTCTCAACATCAGAGAAAGTGGCAGAAAGCGTAACATTTAATGAAGATGGAAGCTATTCATCGACAGTTAGTGGTGAGCCGGAAAGCGATATATGGAAGAATATTGGCAGTCATTCAGACGATAATGAATCTGATGATACAGCTAAAGAAAAAGAAGATGATTAATAATAAAGGGGCATATCACATTGTGATATGCCCCTTATATCAACGCTTATTCTTTTCAGATATGTGTGAATGATATCCTGACGAAGTGCTTTCAATAGATTGTGAAGCAACGTCAGCAGCATCTTTAAGAGCGGTCTGTTCAGACTGTTCTTTAGCAGAACTGATTCTGAATTCAATTTTTTTAAGAAAAACATATGTAAGATATTCACGGGACGGAGTTGGGATAATACATCCATAAATGTAGCGTTCTCCATACAACTGGCTGCGTATGATAAAACATTTAAAATGAAAGTTAAACTGCTTTCCGTTTGCCTGATCTGAAAATGTTATATATGTATTATTATAGTTATATAATAGTTCGTTGCTGGTTGAAAATGAAAGTCCTTTATCACTGACATCAATTAACGTTACCGGAATATCAGTTTCTGTGGTATCTGATGAGATATGTCCCAAAGCCATGGTTGAAATGCGCTGATTAAATCTTCTGTCGCATTCAGAGGCAATGCTGGCAAAAACATTGGTCGAGATTTTGTAGTAAGCAGATGCGAAACCGGTTGATTTATAAGTGATAGTTTCTATGTTAATATTCTTCCAGACTACACGGTTCTTTGTTGCTGGGTCTATGGTATAAAGATTAAATAAAATATCCTTATAAGAAGAAAAATCTATTACAGCACCTTTTGATGTAAAAGGCGCTATGAGAATGTAGCCATTCTTGGATGCAACAACAGAGGAAGGCATCTCGTAGCTGACATTATCTATGGATATTTCAATTGAAATTGGCGCGCCTACGGGAATATCAGATATTAACATAATACAACTCCCTTACATTAATAATTAAGTATAGAATATCATAAAATTGCTGATTAATAAACGAAAATATGTTATATTTTTTTACATAGGGAGGAGATGCTATGAGTTTTACACATTTGCATGTGCATACTGAATATTCATTGCTGGATGGCTCCAGTAAGATAAAAGAGATTACTAAACGGGCAAAGGAACTTGGCATGGACAGCCTTGCAATAACTGACCATGGTGTGATGTATGGTGTTATTGAATTTTACGAGGCGGCTAAGAAGGCAGGAATCAAGCCTGTTCTTGGCTGTGAGGTGTATGTAGCTCCGGGGTCAAGGTTTGATAAAGGCGCAGGACAGAGTGAGGATAAATATAATCACCTTGTATTACTGGCAGAGAATAACACCGGATATCAGAATCTTATGAAGATAGTCTCAAAGGGGTTTACAGAAGGCTTTTACTATAAGCCGAGAGTAGACAAGGAAGTCTTAAGAGAATATCACGAGGGAATTATTGCTACGAGTGCGTGTCTTGCAGGTGAGGTGCAGAGATATCTGTCAAGAGGCATGTATGAGACTGCAAGAGACGCTGCCCTTGAACTTCAGGATATATTCGGAAAAGGAAATTTCTTTCTTGAATTACAGGATCACGGAATAGCAGAACAGCACTATGTCAATCCACAGCTTATGCGTATGCATAATGAGACCGGAATTGAACTGGTATGTACGAATGATGTTCATTATACCTATGCAGATGATGTAGATGCACATGATATATTATTGTGTATACAGACAGGCAAGAAGCTTTCTGATGAAAACAGGATGCGATATGAGGGTGGACAGTTCTATTTAAAGTCAGAGGAAGAGATGGCGGAATTGTTCAAATACGTACCGGAAGCAGTTGAGAACACTCATAAGATAGCAGAAAGATGTAATGTTGAGATAGAATTCGGAGTTACAAAGCTACCAGCATTTGATGTGCCTGAAGAATATGGAAAGAATTCATGGGTGTATCTTAATGCTTTATGTTATGAGGGATTAAAGAAGAGATATCCGGACAAGACCGCAGATGTATGCGTTGAAGATATTATAGAGCAGGCAAAAGCATCAATAGTTGCAGACAGAAAAGATGTTGTTATAAAAAGGGCAGAGGATTCGAATGATATATTCCAGAGACTTTCTTACGAGTTGTCAGTTATCTATTCAATGGGATATGTCGATTATTTCCTGATTGTGTGGGATTACATTAATTATGCCAAGACACATGATATTCCGGTTGGACCCGGACGAGGCTCGGCGGCAGGAAGTCTTGTGTCATACTGTCTTGGAATAACAACGCTTGACCCTGTTAAATACAATCTTGTATTTGAACGATTCCTGAATCCTGAGCGTGTGTCCATGCCCGATATTGACGTGGACTTTGCACCAGAAGGCAGACAGAAGGTTATTGATTATGTTATAGAAAAATATGGTAAAGAATGTGTGTGCCAGATAATCACATTTGGAACTATGGCAGCAAGAGCCGTTATTAAAGATGTCGGAAGGGTTATGGATCTTCCATATGCGATGGTTGATAACATTGCGAAGATGATACCACAGAAGGTTGGTGTTACGATTGACAGTGCAATGAATGGTGACGCAGACAGGGACATTAAGCCAAATGCTGAGTTTAAGGCATTGTATGAAGCTGATGAGACAGTGAGAGATCTTATAGATAAAGCAAAGAGACTTGAAGGACTGCCAAGGCATGCTTCAGTTCATGCCTCAGGTGTTCTTATCAGTCAGAAGGATGTTGGAGAGTATGTTCCGGTTGCAGTTGGAGCAGATAATGTTAAGGTTACGCAGTTTGAAGGTCCTACTCTGGAACATTTGGGACTGTTAAAATTCGACTTTTTAGGTCTTAGAAACTTAACTGTAATCCAACAGACTGAAAAATGTGAACAGCAGATTGACCCTGCATTTTCGGTGGATAATATACCATATAACGATAAAGCTGTATTTGAATGTATAAGTCAGGGCAAATGTGCAGGTATATTCCAGTTAGAGAGTGGCGGAATGAAAAACTTCATGAAAGAGTTAAAACCGGATTGTTTAGAGGATTTAATTGCCGGTATATCGCTTTACAGACCGGGACCAATGGATTTCATACCACAGTATATTAAAGGAAAAGAGAACGCGGGAAACATAACCTATGAATGCCCGCAGTTAGAGTCAATCTTAGAGCCGACATATGGCTGTATGGTTTATCAGGAGCAGGTTATGCAGATTGTCCGTGACCTTGCCGGATATTCGTGGGGCGGTAGTGATAATGTGCGAAGAGCAATGGCTAAGAAAAAGCTTGATGTAATGGAGCAGGAACGTCAGAATTTCGTATACGGTAATGAGGCTAACGGAGTACCAGGCTGTATTAAGAATGGCATAAGTGAACAGACTGCCAATAAGATATATGATGAGATGAAGGACTTTGCAAAATATGCATTTAACAAATCACATGCGGCATGCTATGCGGTTGTGGCATACCAGACTGCATATCTGAAAGTACATTTTCCTGTACAGTATATGGCATGGCTGATATCAAGTGTAACTGATAAAACAAGTAAGGTTGCAGAATATATTCTTGCAGCAAGAGAGATGGGAATTAGTATTCTTCCTGTTGATGTCAATAAATCAGTTGCTGAGTTCGGTGTTGAAGGTAAGAACATAAGGTTTGGATTTAATGCGGTAAAGAGTATGGGGAGACCTACAATTACTGCAATTATTGAAGAAAGAACCAATAATGGCGATTTTCACTCCATGCAGGATTTTATTACAAGGATGGCAGGGGTAATTAATAAGAGAACAGTGGAACATCTTATACTTGCAGGTGCATTTGACACATTTGGTAATACAAGACGGGGCATGATGAATGTCTATGAGAGAATGATTGATAGTGCTGTTAAGCAGAATAAAGATGCTATTTCAGGACAAATGTCACTATTCGATTTCGTAAGTGAAGAGGATAAACAGAGCCTTGAAATGAAAGTGCCTGATATTCAGGAGTTTGAAAAGGAGGATCTGCTTGAACGTGAAAAAGAAGTTCTCGGTGTATATGTAACAGGACATCCACTGGATGAATATACTGGTATGTGGGAGAAGCATATTTCTGCGAGAAGTACAGATTTTCTTATTGATGAGGAAACCGGACAGGCAAAGCTTATGAACGGATCAAAGCAGACGATAGGTGGCCTTATAAGTAATATTAAGGTCATTACTACCGGTTCAGGGCAGCAGATGGCGTACCTTACAATAGAAGATTTTGTTGGAAGCGTTGAGGTAATCATGTTTGCAAGAAATTATCAAAAATATAAAAGACTTTTTGATACGACCAACAAAGTATTTGTTACGGGAAGAATACAGGCAGATGCCGACAAACCAGCAAGACTTACGGCAGACAGTGTTGTGAGCTTTGACAGTGTTCCAAGAAGATTGTGGCTTAGGTTTGACAGTCTTGCTGAGTATGAGACACACAGGGATGAGCTTACTGATATTTTCAAAGAATCGGACGGTAAAGACACAGTCACAATATATTGTGTGGCAGAAAAACAGAGAATAGCGCTTCCACAGAGTCAGTGCGTGAAGGTGACATCAGACCTGCTTTATATTCTTAAGAGTAAATATGGTGAGAAAAATGTTGCTACAACATAAATTTTAATTAACATTGGTAAAAAATTATCAAAAAAAGAAGATTTTTCTTTTATAATGTGGTAACATAAAGCCTGTCTCTTATACACATCTGACGCT
>ENA-OZBR01000311-OZBR01000311.1-human-gut-metagenome-genome-assembly--contig:-NODE-311-length-22823-cov-9.029910_pt1 | contig 22823 bp, 24 predicted proteins | sample MGYA00243981_ERZ653524 | MGnify/ENA primary metagenome ERZ653524 (study PRJEB26926, sample SAMN06165084) | human gut metagenome | biome: ENVO:00009003; feature: ENVO:2100002; material: ENVO:00002003...
CGCGAGTCCGAGCAGCAGGTTCGCGCCGAGTGCCACAAGACCGCCCAGGAGATTCTGTCCCTGGCGATTCAGCGCTGCGCTGCCGACCACACAGCCGAGGTCACCGTTACCTCCGTGCACATTCCCTCTGATGACCTCAAGGGCCGTATCATCGGTCGCGAGGGTCGCAACATCCGGACCTTCGAGCAGGTTTCCGGCGTCAACCTCGTGATTGACGACACGCCCGAGACCGTCGTTCTTTCGAGCTTCGACCCGGTCCGTCGTGAGACCGCCCGTGTTGCCCTCGAGAACCTCATCGCCGACGGCCGCATTCACCCCGCCCGCATCGAGGAGATGTATCACAAGGCTGCCGACCTGGTTCAGCAGCGCGTGCGCGAGGCTGGCGAGCAGGCTGCCTTCGATACCGGCATTCACGACCTGCACCCCGAGATCGTCAAGACCCTTGGTGCCCTGCGCTACCGTACCTCGTTTGGTCAGAACGTGCTTCAGCACTCCCTCGAAGTCTCTGACCTGTGCGGCGTGATGGCTTCCGAGCTTGGCCTGGACGTTGTGACCGCCAAGCGCGCCGGCCTGCTGCACGACCTGGGCAAGGCAATTGACCACGACGTCGAGGGTCCGCATGCCGTCATCGGCGCCGAGCTTGCCCGCCGTTATGGCGAGAAGCCCGTTATCGTTCATGCTATCGAGGCTCACCATGCCGATGTCGACCCTAACACGGTGCTCGATGTCCTGGTACAGGCCGCTGATGCTGTCTCTGCTTCTCGCCCCGGTGCCCGTCGCGAGTCTGCCGAGAACTACATCAAGCGTCTCGAGAAGCTCGAGGAGATCGCCAACTCCCATGAAGGCGTCGAGCGTACCTATGCCATGCAGGCTGGTCGCGAGGTACACGTCATGGTTCAGCCGGACAAGATCTCCGATGCCCAGTCCACGGTCCTGGCTCACGATATCGCCCATCAGATCGAGGAAGAGATGGAGTATCCCGGTCAGGTGCGCGTCGTCGTGATTCGCGAGAGCCGCGCTGTCGATATCGCTAAATAACATGAGCGACGCGAACGAGCTCATCTCATTTATCGCGTCGATGTCGGGGGAGGGCAACCTTCGCGTCGAGGAGAACCTTGGCGAGGGGTATGTCCGCCTCCGCGTTTCGGAGGCCGAGCGGCGCCAGGCAAAGCACGACATTCAGCATGTCGAGGATATCGTCATCGAAATGCTCCGTAATGCTCGCGATGCTGGTGCCGACAAGGTCTATCTCGCCACGACCAAGGAAGATGGCGTCCGCACGCTTGTCTTTCTGGATAACGGTTCGGGCGTTCCACAGGATATGCAAGAGCGAATCTTCGATGCCCGCGTTACCTCCAAGCTCGAGAGCATGAAGATGGACCGTTGGGGCGTTCACGGTCGTGGCATGGCATTGTTTTCGATCAAGCAGAACACTGACGAGGCCCGTGTGGTCACGTCTGGTGTCGACCTTGGCTCGGCCTTTAAGGTGAGCGTTGCGGCCGACCGCCTCAGTGAGCGTGCCGATCAGTCCAGCTGGCCCCAGGCCGTCAGGGATGAGGACGGACGTTATGTCTGTGCTCGCGGCCCGCATAATATTATTCGCGCTGCTTGTGAGTTTGCGCTCGAGGAGTTGTGTGGTTGCGATGTCTATCTTGGTTCTCCGTCTGAGATTGCCGCGACCCTTTATGCTCAGGCGTCAAGTCGGCTCGATACGTCGCGTCTCCTGTTCATTGATGACGAGAGTGAGCTTCCGGTTGTCGATCGTTTAGGCCTTGCCTCTGATGCCGAGGACTTTATCCGTATCTGTTCGGGTTTGGGTCTTGAGATGTCCGAGCGCACTGCTCATCGCATTTTGGCAGGGCAGATTAAGCCCGTTCGCGGTGTGACCGCGCGTCTGCTGCGCGAGCGTGATTCGTCCTCGCATGCGCCGGCTCCTGTCGATCTTGCGAAGGATCGTCGCGGGCTACGTATTGCCAAGGATGACATGGCACAGTTTTCGCGTGCTGTGGAGCGTGACTTTAATGACCTTGCCGCCCGGTACTATCTCAACCTTTGTGGCGACCCAAAGATTCGTGTTTCGCGTGATCGAATCACTGTGACCTTCGATCTTGCCAAAGAGGAATAGTGCCTTTACCGAGTCCACTCGGTACGATACAGTTATTGCAGTTAAAACGTACTTTTAAACGCAGGAGTTTCTTCATGGATTGCCTGAAGGTATCAAGCAAATCATCGCCCGCGTCCGTTGCCGGCGCCATCGCCGGCATGGTCAAGGATGGTGTACCCGTCAACATCCAGTGTGTCGGCGCTGGTGCTGTCAACCAGGCCATTAAGGCCGTGGCTATCGCGCGCGGTTTTTTGATTCCAACCGGTTTTGATATTTCCTGCGCGCCCGTGTTCTCCGACATCCTCATTAACGGGGAGTCGCGCACGGCCATTCGCCTTTCTATCTACGTTCACCAGATCAATCGAGCTGCTATGGATAACGTCGTCATGGATGATGTTAAGCCTGTGGCATAGCTTCTGCTTGCCTCGATTCGCCCCCCCCTCTCCATCGTTAGGACTTATGCACATGGACCAGCGTTCCGTACGCGATATTCTTGCCGGTAAAACCTACTTTATCCGCACCTTTGGCTGCCAGATGAATCAGCACGACTCCGAGCGCGTGAGCGGTCTGCTCGATTCGTATGGTTGCCTCATGGCGCTCGATCCCGAGCATGCCGATATTGTTGTCTTCATGACATGCTGCGTGCGCGAGGCCGCCGATACTCGCCTGTACGGCCAGTGCAATTCCTGTAAAAGCCTGCCGCCTTCGCCTTCGGGCAAGCGTGTGGTTGCCGTTGGTGGTTGCATCGCGCAGCGCGATGGCGAGGGCCTGCTCACCAACGTCGATAACGTCAATGTCATCTTTGGTACGCATTCCATCGCACATGTGGCAGAGCTCATTGCCGAGGCGTTCCTTGATGGCAAGCGTCATATCCGCACCAATGAGCATGAGGATACGGATGCCATGAGCATGCCGTGGCATCGCGAGACCCAGTATCACGCCTGGGTGCCCATTATGACGGGCTGCAATAATTTCTGTACCTATTGCATCGTGCCGTACGTGCGCGGTCGCGAAAAGAGCCGCCCCTTCGAGGAAATTGTCGACGAGGTGACCGGTTTGGTGCGCCAGGGCGTGCGCGAGATTACGCTGCTGGGCCAAAACGTTAACTCATATGGTCGCGATCTGTTTGGCAAGCCGCGTTTTGCCGATCTGCTGCGTGCCGTGGGCGATACGGGCGTGGAGCGCATCTTCTTTACGTCTTCGCATCCCAAGGATCTACTGCCCGAGACCATCGACGCTATGGCCGAGACGCCTGCCGTTATGCCGCAGCTGCACTTGGCCGTCCAGTCAGGTTCGACTCGGATCCTCAAAGAGATGAATCGCCGTTATACACGCGAGGACTATTTGGGCCTGGTCGATCGCATTCGCAACCGTATGCCCGATATCGCGCTCTCGACCGACATTATCGTTGGCTTCCCGGGCGAGACTGAAGAAGACTTTGAGCAGACGCTCTCGCTTGCCGAGACGGTCCGCTATGCCCAGGCCTATACCTTCATCTATTCCAAGCGCGCCGGTACCCCGGCCGCCGAGATTGACGATCCTACGCCGCATGAGGTTATTCTCGAGCGTTTCAACCGCCTGGTTAAGGTTATCGAGACCACGGCACACGAGTATAACCAGGGTGAGCTTCATACTGTGGTGCCGGCGCTCATTGAGGGAACGAGTAAAAAGAACGACGCGGTCCTGCTGGGCAAGAGCCCTAAGAATCAGACCGTTCATGCACCGATTCCCGAGGGCTACAGCATCAATCAGTTGATTGGCAAGATTGTCGATGTTGACATCGATATTGCCAAGACGTGGTATCTGTCCGGATCCGTTGTGGGCGAGCCGCGCTAATGATTTCTCACGGGGCAGGCCTTTCCGCCGTTGCGATTGTCGGTCCGACCGCGGTTGGTAAAAGTGATGTCGCAGATCGTTTAGCGGCTCGTCTTTCGTCCGAAGTGCTGTCGTGTGACGCGATGCAAATCTATAGAGGCATGGATATCGGCACTGCCAAGATGGCACCAGAGGAATGCACGGCGCCTCTACGCCTGGTTGATATTGTTGAACCGGGCGTTGCATATTCTGCAGCGTTGTATCAGGCAGACGCTCGTGTACATGTTGAGCGCTTGCTGGGCGAGGACCGCCTACCGGTGTTTTGCGGGGGTACTGGCTTGTATCTCAAGGCGGCCCTGGATGAGATGGATTTTCCCTCGGGCGAACTTGAGGACGATCGCCGCGCGGGGTATCAGGAGCTTGCCGAGCGCATTGGCGAGGAAGCGCTGCACGCGCTGCTTGCCGAGCGTGACCCCGAGTCCGCCGCGGTCATCCACCCCCATAATGTTCGTCGCGTGATTCGCGCGCTGGAAATGCACGATGATGGCGTGTCCTACGCGCAGCAAAAGTCGCAGTTTAGTGTTCCGCGCGAGCATTATCACGCTCTGTGGTTTGGATTGATGCGTAATCGCGAGGTGCTTTACGAGCGAATTAACCTACGCGTCGATCTGATGTTTGAGCAGGGTCTTGTTGATGAGGTTCGCGGTCTTATGGACCAGGGGCTGAGAGATGCCCTGACTTCGATGCAAGCGATTGGCTATAAAGAGATCATCGATGCCTTTGACGGCGTGATTTCTATGGATGAGGCTCGCGAACTCATCAAGATGCGTTCGCGTCGCTATGCCAAGCGTCAGCTTTCGTGGTTTAAACGCGATAACCGCATCGTGTGGTTCGATATGGACGAGTTTACGATCGATGAGGTCGTTGATGATATCCTTCATCGTATCGAGGCAGCCTAATGGCTCGGTTTCCCCTCGTTCCCACAGCGCCTGAGCCTGAACGTGCCGTTCTTGTCGGAGTTGAGTGGCGCGATAACGCCTGGCCGCTTGATCGTTCGCTTGACGAGCTTGAGCGTCTGGCCCATACGGCTGGCGCACAGTGCGTGGCGCGTTTGTCACAGCGCCTGGTTAAGCCGTATCCAAAATCGTTTATTGGCTCCGGTAAGGTTGAGGAGCTTTGCGGGCTCGTGCATCGTATGGATGCCGATGTTGTTATCTTCGACGACGATTTAACGCCCTCGCAGCAGTCTTATCTTGAGAAAGCCGTGGGCGAACCGGTTAAGATTATCGACCGCACGGCGTTGATTCTCGATATCTTTGGCCTGCACGCTCAGACCCGTGAGGGCCGCCTGCAGGTGCAGCTAGCCCAATTGCAGTATCTGTTGCCTCGCTTGCGCGGTATGTGGAGCCATCTTGCTAAAGAGCAGACACGCGGTGGCATTGGTTCGCGCTTTGGCCAGGGCGAAAGCCAGCTCGAGGTTGACCGACGTTTGATTCGCAACAAGATTGCCGCGCTTCGTCGCGAGCTTAAGCAGGTTGAACAGCGCCGCGATGTCCAGTCAAAGAGTCGTATCGAGTCGCCGGCGTTTCGCGTTGCCTTAGCCGGTTATACCAATGCCGGTAAGTCGACGTTGCTCAATCGCCTGACCGGGTCTGCAGTGCTTTCACAGGACAAATTGTTTGCCACGCTCGATCCGACGACGCGCTCGTATCGCTTGCCCGGCGGTCGTGGTATGACCATTACCGATACGGTTGGCTTTATTCAAAAGCTACCGCATGGTCTCGTTGATGCCTTTAAGTCCACACTGTCCGAGGTCCTTGGTGCCGACCTGATCCTTAAAGTTGTGGATGCCTCTGACGAGGACTACGAGCGCCAGCTCGAGGCAGTCGATCGCGTTCTTGACGAGATCGGTGCTGGCGAGCGTTTGACGCTTACGGTGTTCAATAAAATCGACCTACTCGATAGCGTCGATCGATTGAGTTTCCGTCGTCGCTATCCCGAGGCCGTGTTGTTCTCGGCCCAGACAGGCGAGGGGCTCGACGATCTCGTCGACCGAATTGCTCGTGAGGCGGCTGCCACCGATGTGTTGCTCTCCGCTGATATCCCGTATCGCGAGGGCGCCCTTATCACGCTGGTGCATGAGCAGGGAACCCTTTTGCACGAGGAATATCTTGAGGACGGCGTTCGTATTGTGGCGAAGCTGCCGGCCCGTATCGCGCCGCGGCTCGAGCGTTATCGCACTGAGTAGACGAGCTCCAAAATGCCCAGAATGATGGGCTGATGCAGCAGATAAAAGGGGAGTGCATGACGTCCAAGGCTGGCGAGCGCCGGGACGGGATTGGTGTAGGCCCAGCTTGGGGCGGGATGTTCACATCTTTGAGCGGTACGCGCAGCGAAGTATCCTGTGAGATACATGAATATGAACGGGATGATTGGATAATAGTCGCCTGAAACGAACCAGGGGCCGGGAAATCCTAGCCACGCCAAATAGGGGAATGAATAGGTCGATTTCGGGATGCCCCATGTCGCTGCGAAGAGAGCGAGGCATATCGCAATGCCCCACGTGCTGGGCACTTTCTGAAGCATCGGTCGTGTTACGGCTGCCACAGCGGTACACGCCGCCATGCAATAAATGATGCCAAAGTTCACTGAATCGTCGACCGATACGAGCGTTGTTGCGATCCAGACGACCAAAGCTGCGGCTGCGTACTTGGCCGCTCGTTTAGCATTGTTGCGTGAGAGCGTGCACATCCAACCCGCGATAAACAAAAATACCCAGCTGATGCTGGCGCGCCAGATGTCTTGAAAGACAGTCTGGGTAAACCAGGGCATATCCCAGTCGTACAGGTAGGCAAGATCGTAGCAAGCGTGAAAACCTGCCATTGAAATCATCGTAAACCCGCGGACGGTATCAAAGATGGTGATGCGTTTTTGCATTACGAGAACCGGCGCATTAATCCGACAACCTTACCCAAAATAACGGGGTTCGTCGCATAGATGGGCTCCATGGTGTCGTTCTCAGGCTGCAGGCGCACGCGCCCCTGCTCCTTGTAGAACGTCTTGACGGTCGCCGAGCCATCGATCATGGCCACGACGATTTCGCCGTTCATGGCGCTCTTTTGCTCGCGAACGATAATGTAGTCACCGTTGTAGATGCCGACATTGATCATTGAGTTGCCGTGCACTTCAAGGATAAAGGAGCCCTGGTCTGTGGCGATTTCGGTCGGGATGGTAAAGGTGTCCTCGATATTTTGCTCGGCCAGAATGGGAATCCCAGCCGCGACGCGACCGACGAGCGGCAGTGAGACCGTTCCGCGGGGCGCTGTGGGTTCATCGGATTTGGAAATCGAGACGGAGGATCCGTCCTCATCAAAAAGCTCTAGGGCGCGAGGCTTGGTGGCATCGCGCTTGAGCAGCCCTCGAGCCTCCAGGGCAGAGAGATGAGCATGCACCGTGCTGGGGGAGGAGAGGCCTACGGCCGATGCCATCTCGCGCACACTGGGCGGATAGCCCTTCTCCTGCTGATATTCCTTGATGAAGTCGTAAATCTGCTGCTGACGCTTGGTAATTTTGCGAGCCATCAGGGGATCCTCTCTGCCAATGTCAAACAAATGTTCGATTATTGCTTGACAGGAACAACTGTTCGAAGATAATAATAACCGAACATTCGTTCTCGCGCTAGACATTTTTGTCCGCGCGGCTTGATAAAACTGTTCTCAGCAAAACACGCGAGAGGAGAACATGATGAACGCAACGGATATGGTCCAGGGAAACCTCGCCCTTAAGCTCGAGACGCCTGCGGCGCCGGCTTTCACGGTTGTTAAAGGCGGCCGATCTGGTTTCCAAACACTGCCTGGCAAGCCCGTCCGCAGCCAGTGCGTCGCCACGACTTCGGCCCCCGTTGCCCTAAAGGCTTCGACGATTGTCGCCCTAGCCGTTGCGCTCACGCTCTTCTTTGTACTTGCCACCTCGATCTTCAGCGCTCGTCACGCCGCATATGCCGAGTCGGTATCCAACGTTACCTACGAGACCGTCCGTGTTCAGTCTGGCGATTCCTTGTGGTCGCTAGCCCAGGAGCATCCGATTGAGGGTCTTTCCACGCAGGAGACCTCTGATATGATCCGCAACGTCAATCACCTGGAGCATGGCTCGCTCGATGCCGGTGCGCATCTTAAAGTTCCCGCACGTTCATAAGATTTAAGTACCGTCGCATGGTACCCTTGTAATCGTTTTAGAGGAGGTACCATGCGCTGTCCCAAATGCGGCAAGGCACATACCCGCGTCGTTGATTCCCGCATGCAGGAATCAAATAACACCATCAAGCGCCGTCGCGAATGCTGCTCATGCAATTATCGCTTTACGACATTTGAGCGTTGTGAAGACCCTATCGAGGTCATTAAGTCAGACGGATCCAAGCAACGGTTCGATCGCAATAAGCTGCTGGTCGGTTTGATGCGCGCCACGATCAAGCGAGATATCGACACTAAAAAGCTCAACGAGATCATTGACGATATTGAGGTTGAGCTTCGTTCCCGTACGCTCACGGCTGTTACGTCCCATGAGCTGGGCGATATGGTTCTTAAGCGGTTGGCCAAGATCGATAAAGTGGCCTACATCCGCTTTGCCTCGGTCTATCGCGATTTCAAAGACGTCGATGAGTTTCTGCAAGAGCTCGACAAGCTAAGGTGATTTCATGTCCAACATTACCGTTAACATTAAGCGTCTCGACCCAACCGTCGAGCTTCCCAAATACGCCCATCCCACGGATGCCGGTCTTGACCTCCGAGCCAACGAGGATTGCACCCTCAAGCCTTTTGAGCGTCGCCTGGTCTCCACGGGCCTAGCTGTCGCCCTGCCCGACGGCTACGCCGGCTTCGTCCAGCCCCGCAGCGGCCTGGCCATTAAGCAAGGCCTGTCCATAGTCAACACTCCTGGCCTCATCGACGCCCACTACCGAGGAGAGCTCAAAGTCATCCTCATCAACCTAGACCCCACGAACAACATCCAAATCAACAAAGGCGACCGCATCGCCCAGCTCGTCATCCAAGAAGTCCCCACGGTCAACCTCGTAGAAGTAGAAGAACTAGATAAAACCGACCGAGGAGCCGGCGGTTTCGGTTCTAGCGGCGTCGCTTAGTCGTTTACGTACTGTCCGCTGACCGGCCCGACCCGCCTATATATCATCCCATGCTCAAACATTCTCGCGGGGGCGCTCGTATCCCTCCCGCCCGTCTCTCACACATATCATTCCATGCTCAAACATTCTCGCGTCGCTTCGCTCGCTGCGAAACTGCGCGTGGAACGATATGTGTGAGAGACGGGCGGGCGGTTACTCGCTTGAAAAATTAAAGCCTTTCTTTCTAGTAAGCCGATGCGATAAAGGAAAACCTCCTTTCTCGCATCGGCTTACTATATTTATATTTTTGGTTTTGCCTTTGCAGATTCTGATGGTGGGGAATCTGGTATAGCTGCAAGTACGTTAACGCAGCTTGCCTGTGGGAGGCCCCTATATATCGTCCCGCGCGCAGTTTCGCAGCGAAGCGAGAATGTTTGAGCACGGGATGATATATAGGGGCCTCCCACAGGCAAGCGAACATTAAGACGCTAGCGGATATGCGCGGGTTTTCCGCCCCAGTAGAAGCGGCAGAATGCGCGTTTTCTTTTCTGGGGTTTGCCTACGAGTTCCATGGTGGCGACGGCGATGTCTTCTGCTGCGTGGGGACGGCGTAGTACTTCGCCGTTGATGAGTAGGGCTTTGAGCGACTCCGGATGGTCGTGCAGGTGGCGCAGGGTTACGATGAGCTCTCGTGCCGTGGTGACGTGCATGCTGGCGCCCATGCCGGTGAGCATAGTGGTGTTGGCTTTTTCCTGGCCATATGACTTGCCCAGCAGGATCATCGGCAGATGCGCGCAGAGGCACTCGGTGACCGTGAGTCCGCCCGATTTGAGGATTGCCAAGTCGCAGCCGTGCATGAGGGCCGCCATGTCGTCGACATAGTCCAACACCGTGACGTTCTCGAGCTTCATGGCATCGAAGAGCGTCTTCAGCCGGGTGGCATACTCCACGTCTTTGCCGGGCATAAAGACAAAGTGCATGTCTTCGAAGCTGCGCAGGAAGGGGAGGGTGTGGTCCATCGCCGCGCGAAAGCGGACGTAAGGCTGGGGCAAGCTGGCGCCGGCCATTACCAGCACGACGGTCTTGTCGGTGGGGAGGTTGAACTTGGTTAGCTCTTCCTCGCGATCGTAATTCGTGTCGAATCCGGCGCGAATAGGGATGCCGGTAATGCGAATCTTTGCCTCGGGCACCTTGCGCGGACGCAGCGTTTCAGCCATGAATTCGTTGGCAACACAGAATAGATCGGTGTCCTTGTGGGGCCACCAGCCCTCGACTTCGTAGTCGGTCGGTACGCAGATGACCGGATAATCGATACCCGTAATTACGCGGGCGCCAACGGCAACATTGGCTGCCGTGATGTGCGTTGCGACCACGGCTATGGGCCTACGACTACGAATATATTCGTTGAAGGCGGGGAACATAATTCGCGACCATGCCGTGCCGCCACCCCAGAGAAGATGCCCCGTAAGCGTATATCGCCAGGTCAGGTCGTAAATGGGGCGCGTGGCTCCCGTAAAAGAAGCCGCGGTCTTATTGCCGTCGAATTTAATTCGTCCAAAATCAAGGATATCGAGCACTTCAATCTCAACATCCTCGGGGATGCCATTGGTGCCGCGGATGAGGTCGAATGCCTGAGCAATCGCATTTGCGGCGGCCTTGTGGCCCGAGCCGACCGAGGCGTGCACGATGGTCACGAGGGGTTTTTGCTGAGCCAAGAGCGTGGTTTGCTCCGATTGGGGAGCGCTGTTCGTGAGCAGGGGAGCATCGTCGCTCGTCTGCGTCTGATCCATCGATAACTCCCCTTCGACGTTGTAACATGGATTTATCATTGTAGTGCATGAGTGTCACGTTCACGTAAATTTGGGTATGAGCGCAAAGAACGACAACGTTTCGACGAGAGGACTCTTCATGACTACCGATCAGACAATCGATGTTGCGATTATCGGCGGCGGCCCCGCGGGCTATGCTGCCGCCATTTACGCTGCGCGTGCCAACCTGACGACGACCGTGATTGAGCAGGGCATGTCGGGTGGACAGATCGCCACGACCAATGAAGTCGAGAACTATCCGGGCATTCCGCTCTTGAGTGGCGCCGAACTCGGCGAGCGTTTTCAGCAACATGCAGAGGGACTGGGAGCACAGGTCGCATGGAGCATGGTTTCGGGTATCGATTACGATGCCGATGCAGCGCTGTTTACGGTGCATCACGATATGGGCGATACGCTGTCCAAGAGCGTCATTGCGTGCATGGGTGCCACGCCGCGATCTGCTGGTTTTGTTGGCGAGGATACGTATCGCGGTCGCGGCGTTTCGTATTGCGCGACGTGCGACGGCATGTTCTTTCGCGGCAAGCAGGTCTTTGTCATCGGCGGCGGCAATGCTGCCTGCGAGGAAGCTCTGTTCTTGTCAGAAATCGCCGGCAGCGTGACCATCGTTTTGCGCCGCGATCAGTTCCGTGCCCCTGATGGTGTTGTTCAGAAAGTACTCGAAAAGGACAATATTACAGTTAGGTACCAAACTAGTATTGTTGAACTTTCTGGTGAAGCGACGCCAACGACGATCGCCTTTAAGGACAATGCATCCGGGGAAATTCATACCGAGTCATTTGAGCCTGGCTCGTTTGGCATTTTTGTCTTTGCCGGCACGCAACCCCATACCGAGCTTGTTGAGCATCTCGTCGATTTGGCGCCTGATGGCGGCATTCTAACTGATGAATCTATGGCGACCCGCACGCCAGGTCTATTTGCCGCTGGCGATATCCGTTCCAAGCGTTTACGCCAGGTTGTGACCGCCGTTTCTGATGGAGCCATAGCGGCAACCAGCGCATACGCGTTTCTCCGCGGATAAGTACGATAATATATCTTATGTAAGGTTGCTATCTTTTAACAAAGTGGTTGGGCGGTGCATCAATGTGCAGTCCAACCACTTTTACTTGGCTGCTATGTGGTATCCAAAACTAGATAACCTAGAATACAATATAGAAAACGAACGGAGGCCTCTGATGAACCACGTCAAACATGTTATCCCGATGTCCGATACATCGGTCAGCATTAAGCCGGAGGATATTCAACCGACGGTGCTGCCGGATGCATTTATTCAGTCCGATATGGTGGGTAAACTCAACGCTTTGAGCCTGCCACGCTATGAACAGCTGCCCAATGTAACGCTCTATCGCGATCAGGTTATTGAATATGTTGCGCTGTGGATGGAGCCGCTTTCGATTTGCGTAGAACAGCCCGTTATCACGCCTTCGATGATCAATAACTACGTGAAGGTCGGCCTCGTTCCTGCTCCGGTTAAAAAGCAGTATGGCCGTGAGCAGATTGCGCGTCTCATCGCCATTTGTATCTTTAAGCAGGTACTGCCCATCGCTGCGGTTCAGGCACTTTTTAATATTCAGCGCTTGAGCTACGACGCTCCAACGGCTTTCGATTATGTAGTCGATCAACTTGAGGCATCGATTCATGCGGCGTTTTCCGTCGAGCAGACTCCCGTGCCCGATACCGCACATCAGGTTACGCGCGAGTCACTGCTCGTACGCAGTGCGGTTTCGTCCTTCGTTTCGAAGGCGTACCTGATGAGTTATCTCAAGTTCAATGGGTTTAATAGCTAACCGAGGTATAAAACGGGCGGGATAAAGAGCCACTGGCCCCTTATCCCGCCCGTGCGTTTGTTTAGTTGGAAATTATCGGCCCGATGCCACGCCCATGCCGTAGCCGATGATGAGGCCGTGCATCTCGGCATAGTAAGAATCTAGCCCGTTGCAGGGCATGATAATAGTCTTGGAGCCTGGCCAGCGCTCCACAATGCGGCTGGCAAGCGCCTGGGCTCCGGCTTCGTTCTCAACGTGATCGATGATGACCTCGCCGCCCGTGAAACCCTCGGCCTCCATGGTGTCGACAATCTTGGTGAGCATCTTCTTTTCGCCACGCGTGTGCCCAACGAGTTCAATTTCGCCCGCTTCGCTCGCCGTGCCCAAAATGCGGATATTGAGCTTGTTGGCAATAACGCCGGCCGCCTTGGGGATACGTCCGGCCTTCGCAAGGTTTTCGTAATTGCACAAACTAAAGAGGATCTTGCTGTTCTGCTCCAAGCTATCGAAATAGGCGCAGGCGTCCTCAAAGGAGACGTCCGGGTTACTTGCAAGATAGCGATCAAACAATAAAAATATCAGGTCCATCTTGCCGCCCGCTGCCCGCGAATTGACCAGGTGAATCTGACGGTTGGGCTCTTCGGCAAGCACCATGTCACGTGCGGTGGCCGCGGCATTGTAGCTTCCCGAGACGCCCTCGGAGATGGGCATGCAGATCGTCTTGTCGGCGAGCTTAAAGAGCTCAGCCCACTCCCCTACGCTTGGGCAGGAGCTCGATGATGCGCTGGATTCCGATTGAATGGCAACATTGAGCTCGTGAACATCGAGCGAGAGGTCGTCAACGAATTCACGCTCCCCCACTCGGATCTTAAGGGGTGCAAATGCAAAGGTGGTATGAGGTGCGGTTGGTTGCCGATCGCGAAGATTGCAGCTCGAATCGGAGATAAGTGCCCAGCTCATTGAGGGTCCTTTCTAATTGTTCCCCAACAATTATAGCCATCTTTTTGATTGATTGGATGGCTATCTAGTTTTGAATACTAGATAGCCATCCTGATTTTATGGCCCTTGATTATCATTTTCATTGCAACAGCCTCAGGACTCAGCGCAACGCGTTGCGCTGAGTCCTGAGGCGCGAATCCGGGTAGGCAACCCCAGAGGGGCCGGAATCCCCCGGCCCTCGATGGAGGGAGGCCGGCATGTCCAGACCGAGACCGTCCGGAAGGTCGTACGGGAGGCTCACGAGGCACGAGAGGAACGCGATCGAGAGAATGCTCGACCGCAACCGAAGCGCCCGCGAGATCGCCGCGGAGCTCGGCAGGTCGCCCTCGACCGTGACCAGGGAGGTGGCGGCGCACCGCTACGTCACCGCGCCGCGCTCGCGCTACGGCGAGCCCGCGCCCGAGGACCTCTCGGGGGCCTGCCCCAGGCTCGCCGCATGGCCGAGGTGCTGCAACGGCTGCTCGCACAGGAAGGGCTACGGCTGCTCGAGGAGGCCCAGGGTGTTCTACAGCGCCAGGAGGGCGCAGGAGGCAGCCGACGCCGAGCTCTCGTCGAGCAGATCCGGGATAGACGAGACCGAGGAGGGCGCCGCCGCCAAGCTCGCGGCCATCAGGGGCGGCCTCGCGCGCGGGCTCTCCCCGCAGCAGATAGCGGCGACGACCCCCGGCCTCAGCGCCTCCACCGTATACAGGTGGGTGGACGCCGGCTACGACGGCATGACGAACATGGAGCTCAGGCGCAAGGTCGGCTACAGGCCGAGGTCGCACCGGGCCCCGAAGAGGGCGACGCACCACTCGGCCCGCAGGTCGCACGCGGCGTTCCTCGCGCTCGGCGAGGACGCCTGCGCCGCGGCCTGGGAGATGGACACCGTCGAGGGCGCCAGGGGCGACTCCGCCAGGCTCCTCACGCTCCTGCACCGCCCGAGCCGCTTCCAGCTGGCGCTGCCGCTGCCGGACGGCTCGTGCGCCTCGGTCCTCGCGGCGCTCTCGTCCCTGCGCGGGGTCCTCGGCGAGGACGGCGCGAGGCGCGCCTTCGGCGCCGTGCTCACCGACAACGGGAGCGAGTTCGCCGACGAGGGCGCCATCGCGGCGCTGCTCGGCGAGCGCGACGGCGAGACCAGGCTCTTCTACTGCGACCCCCGGCAGAGCCAACAGAAGGGCGCGTGCGAGAAGAACCACGTGGAGATCAGAAAGCTGCTGCCCAAGGGCGCCGGGGTCAGGTTCGACCGGCTGACGGCGGCGGACTGCGCGCTGCTCATGTCGCAGGTGAACTCCGAACCGAGGGGGGCGCTCGGGTTCCTGACGCCGGCGCGCGTGCTGCGGATGGCCCTCGGGGAGGATGCCTCCGCCCTCATGGACGCGTTCGGGGTGGAGGAGCTGGCGCCCGGCGAGCTCGACCTCACGCCCGGCTGCATCGACAGGGCCAGGGCCGCGAGGGGCGAGGGGCCGCTGGCGGGATAGCCGGCGCGCCAGGGCATGGGCCGGAGGGCCCGTTGCGCTGAGTCCGGAGCGGCTGCGCGGCGGGCTGGCGGAGCATGCCGCGGCAGGGCGGGGACGCCGGCCTCCACAGCCTCTCCACCTGCGGAAACGAGGCGACGGCCAGGTGCCGGGAGCTAGTTCCGCGTTGCGCTAGCTGCGGAAACGCGGGGTCCGTTCAAGCTGTTGCGTTGAGATTGAAAATCAACCTTCGCGCGTGGGCGTAAACTTTTAGTTGGGCAAATCCGGCAGATTGGAGCTTGAAACATGAGGGATATGCACCTCATGTCGCTCATAAAACGTCTCCTGACCTCGAGGGAGAACGTTTTTTAGCGACAGAAGGAGACATAAATATGATCTGGTTTACCAGCGACACCCACTTCGGGCATGAGAACGTGCTGAAGTTCACCGACCGCCCGTGGGAGACGATTTGGCAGATGAACGACGCCATCGTCGACAGCATCAACGGCAGGGTTGCCGTGGACGACGAGCTCTACATCCTGGGGGATTTCTCATTCAAGATGACCGCCCAGGACGCCTACGGGCTGCGCAAGCGGATTGCCTGCAGGCGCATCCACCTCGTCCCGGGAAACCACGACAAGGACTGGACCCAGCCGGCGGTCGCGGGAGCGTTCACCGTGGAGCCGCCGATCTGCGTGCTCAAGATCGACGGGCAGAAGATCGTCCTGAGCCATTACCCCATGGCCGACTGGCAGGGCATGAACCATGGATCGTGGCACCTCCACGGGCACATCCACAGCAGCGGCGGCGCGTACAACGAGTTCAACCGCAAGCAGGGCCTTCTGCGCTACGACGTCGGTTGCGATGCCAACGGGCACTCCCCGGTGAGCCTCGACGAGCTGAGGGAGTGGTTCGCCGGAGTCGGCGAGCCGTGCGGCCGGGTGAAATGGCCCTGGTGGGTCAACGAGACCGGCGACAGGCAGGTCGAGCGCGAGCTGGCGGCTTACAAGCGGAAAGAGGCGATCCGATGACGGTCTATGTGACAGGCGACATCCACAGCGGGCTCGACATGCAAAAGCTCCGCGACTGGGAGCTCGGCGACAGCCTTACCGGCGACGACTATCTCATCGTTGCCGGCGACTTTGGCTTTCCGTGGGACTTCTCTGCCGAGGAATGCGCCGACATCGCCTGGCTGGAGTCGCGCCCCTACACGGTGCTGTTCGTCGACGGCAACCACGAGCGCTTCGACCATTGGGCGGAGCGCCTCATGGAGCCGTGGCACGGCGGGCTGACGCAGCGCCTGTCGGATACTTCGTCCATCCGCCGACTCATGCGCGGGGAGGTCTTCGAGCTCGACGGGAAGACGGTCTTCACCATGGGCGGTGCCACGAGCGTGGACAGGGAATACCGCGTGCCGTATTCCAGCTGGTGGCCTCAGGAGCTCCCGGACGAGCGCGATTTCGATACCGCGCGGGCAAGGCTCGACGAGGTCGGCTGGAAGGTCGACTGCGTCATCACCCATACCTGCTCGACGCGCATGCTCTCGCCGACGCTCTACCCGGACCCAGGCTGGGAGCGCCCCGATGTGGACCGGCTGACCGGATTCCTCGACGAGCTCGAGGACCGCCTGGACTACAAGCGCTGGTATTACGGCCATTTTCACCGAGACGGCAATCCGGACTAACGGCACACGGTGCTGTACGACCGGATCGCGAGGCTCGGGGACAAACTCCTGCCGTGGGGTGCGTACTGATGGCTGTCTATGTGACGGGCGACGTGCACGGCAGGGCCGAGTACGGGTCCAGCAGGTTCGCCTTCAGGTCTTGGCCACTGGGCCGCACGCTGACGCGCGATGACGCGGTGATCGTGGCCGGCGACTTCGGCTTTGTCTGGGACGGCTCGAATGCTGAGAGGTATTGGCTCGACTGGTTCGAGTCGAAGCCGTGGACCACGTGTTTTGTAGACGGCAACCATGAGAACCACCACGCCCTGGCTAATCTGCCGGTACGGGAGTGGAGCGGCGGTCTCGTCCATGAGGTACGACCGCACGTGCTGCACCTCATGCGCGGAGGGGTATTCGACATCGCGGGAACCACGGTCCTTGCCATGGGCGGCGCCGCGAGCAACGACAGGCAGTATCGCAAGGAGGAGAGGAGCTGGTGGCCCGAGGAGATGCCGAGCGAGGAGGAGATGGACCACTGCCGCGCCTCGCTCAACCGCTTAGGCTGGAGGGCCGATTACGTGGTGACGCATGAGGCTCCTGCTGCCCTGGCCAGAGAGCTGTGCCGGGAGCGCGGACGTGAGTACCGTGGGGATCAGCTGCAAACCTTCCTGGGCGAGCTCGATGGGCGGCTCGACTACCGCGCTTGGTTCTTCGGGCACTACCACGGTGACGAGTGGCGTGACGACAGGCACCGTCTGGTCTATCGAGACATCGTGCCGATCGAAAGTGCTGCGCCCGGTTCTCAGTTCTAGAAACCCCCTAGAAATGCTCTAGGGGGTTTCTAGAAAATTAGATGCTATGCGGCCTACTCGATCTTCATCTGGGTCATGACCTCGATCTTGGCCTCGGCCACGGCCGCACGCTGCTCGGAGGCGGCAAGGCGGTCCTTGAGGGCGGCGACCTCGGCCATCAGGTCGCGCTGGGCCAGGAGTGCGTCGTTCAACTCGGCTCGGGCTTTCAGCGCGGCGTCACGCTCGCCGCGCAGTCGCTCGATCTCATCGACCATGGCCACGGCCTCGGCATGGAGTTGGACGACCTGCCTGTCGAGTTCCCGAGCATCGGCGAGATATCTGACGCTCGCGGCATGGAGCTCGTTGTTCTCGAGCTCGAGGCTCGCGGTATCGAGTTCGAACTTCTCCTCTATAAAGGCGACCCGCTCATTGCAGTCGGCCTCAATCTTTTCATTCCGATCCGTCGCCTCGGCGAGCTTGCGGTTGAATTCGTCGAGCTGGGCCCTGAGCAACGCGTTCTCGGTTCTGAGGTCGCCCGTCTCGCGCAGCAGCTTCTCCCGCCACGTCGCCTCGATCCGCTCGACGGCCTCATCGAGGACGGACTTCACGCCGTAGATCTCCCTGATTTTTCTCTCGTCTGTCATCGTGCGACACTCCAATCAACAATGGGCATGGCTCCGCCACGCCGTACGGCTGGGAACAAATACGCGGCCGCTGTTGATTTGTAGTCGTCCTGCGATCGGTGGGTTCTAAAAAGGCGTCTCAAGTCATGCGTTCACGCAGGTTTTCGATTGGAGAAATACCGCACTCATCTAATAGTAGCGCACTCGGATTTATCTTCTGACTCCGACTAACCCGCGCTCGCGGAGGATGCGGTACAGGGTCGATTTCGAGATACCCGTTGCGGCGCAGATGTCGGGAATTGGCGTCTCGCGGGCAAGGTAGAGTTTCACGGCAGCGTCGGCCTTGACGTCTGCGATGCGCGGGCGGCCCCCGACGTTGCCACCGCGGCTCCGTTTGACGGCGATACCCTCGGCCTGGCGCTGCTTGATCAGATCGCGCTCAAGCTCGGCTGTGCAGGCGTGGGTACCCAGCACGAAACGGCCGAAGGCGGTATCGAGGTCGACCGGCTGTTTCAAGGAGGTTAGCTTCACGCCGAGATTTCGGAACATAAGGTCGTAGTTCAGCAATTGCCTGGTCGATCTGGTTAGGCGCTCCCAGGACTCGACTACCACTTCATCGCCGGCCTTCATCTTCTTGAACAGACGCTTCTGTTGAGTTCGGTCGCCGTCCTTGGCACCCGTGACTTTGTCTTTGTAGATATGGCCATAGGGCACGCCGGCGTTGACCAACGCCTCGATTTGCCTGTCTAGCTTCTGATCCTTCGTGCTCACGCGAGCGTATCCGTATCTGGTCATTTTCAGCCTCCTGCCTTGTCTTTTGATTTTCTCATGGGAATGCAAGGGGAGGTTTTGGCACTGGGTTTTGGCACTCGCCGTCCACGGCATCGAGGGTTCGGTTTTCGAGTGCCGCGCGGCATACGTTTTGGGACTGGCTCCAGGACAAACGGGTATAATAAACGTACTACAATGTAATACGTTGATTGGAGCAACTATGGCCATGAGTGCCACTGCCATCAGGTTCGATGATGGCGAGAAGGACTGGATCCAGTCCTATGCGAGCGTTCTCGGCATGTCCTTTTCCGAATTCGTGAGGAACGCCGCCCTCGATAAGGTCGAGGAGGCGGCTGATATCAAGGCGTACAACGAGGCGCTGATGGAGGACGATGGCACCCGCTATTCGATGGATGACGTCATGCGTATGGCAATGGAGGCCGAGTGAGTTTCAGCGTCGAATGGTCTAAGGCGGCGACCAAGCAACTCCTCAGTATCCCGAAGAAACAGCGGCTCATAATCCTGTCCTGGGTTCAGGAGCACCTTGACGGATGTGAGGATCCGCGCCGTGCACCGAATGGAAAACAGCTTCAGGGCACCGATTCCGGTTGGCGTTGGCGCGTTGGTGTCTACCGCATCCTGGCAAGGATCGAGGACGGGAAAGCCGTCATCGAGGTCGTAAGGGTCGGCCACCGCCAGGGTGTCTACAAGAACATGCCGCGGCTATGAGCACCCCAAAGTGCCGCCACGCGGGTCAAGGCTGAAAAATCGACCTCACCAGATGCGTTTTAAGGCGCCTGAAAGCAGATGCCCCTAAGGGTATTCTAGGCATTCCTTTTCTGGGCTGTATTTGCGATTACAGCAAGCCGTCTACCTGCGACTTCGTGGAGTTTGCCGCCGCCCGAAAAAATCGTGTCTGCGCGGTGCGATACAGTAGGTTAAACGCCCCGCGAGGAAAGGAACAGCCATGAGCGACACACAGGAAATCGTTCAGCGACTCGAGCGCGAAATGGCAGACCGAGCCGTTGCGGTTGAAAGGGTAGATGCTTTCAAGGCTCAGTTCAATCAAGCAATCAAGGCCTTCATGGCCGCCGACGAGGCGGTCCGCAGCCTCAACGACCACGACAGCATCGTTGACGCCCAAATCGCAACCGTCGTCGACGAGCATCTTCGTGCTATCGACAGGCTGTGCCGTTTCGGCATCGACGGTGGTTTCGGTGAGAAACATCCGGTCAGGGAGGTTTAAATCTCCGCATGGCCATGGAGTAAAATAAAGAAGGTCGAATCCGAAGCAGTTCCCAGACAATTGGCGTCCGGCCAGACACTTCGGTTCGGCCCTTTCTTTCCAGGACTCTATAACAGCAAAGACCCTGCTAGATGGGCTTTTTTGTGGATGGGTAATTGCAACAGCTGATTGAACTGCAACGCGCTGGGGCCAATAGGGCGAGGCAAACTAGCGAGGCGTGTCGCCGCGAGTGTAATCGTCGCGGTCGACGACGCGGTCGTTCAGCTGCCTCGACACGGCGCCACCGCTGTGCGTCTGGCCCGCGGCACGACAGAAGGAGACACTGTTGGGGCCGATGGGCTAAGACCGTTGCTGACCAAGTGCCATTAGCGGCCATTGGCACATGTCAAGCCAGACTGATTCTGTGGGTATAGGGTGGCATTTCACTGAGGTTGGAAACTCCCGCAACCATTGATTAATTTCGATATGTCCGAAATTAATATTACGTACATGGGTAATAATATTACGTACATGGGTAACAAGCATATATGGGAGCTCTCAAGTAACCGAAGTAACCGATCCGGGGCAAAAAATTGGCAAGAAGGACCCCGGTGAGAAGTTTGGAGGCGAAGATGAGTACAACGAAAGACCTGTTTATTACTCGCAGGTCAATCCTGACGGCAGCCGCATTGGGCTGACTGTCACTAATCACCCCACATGGTGCATTTGCTGATGGTTACAATTCTGAAACTGTAGAATTCCTAGCATTCCCGGATCTGAGTGAATCTGATGTCGAGGCGATTGTGCGTCAACGTGCAGAGCAAGAAGCGGCCCTTATCATAGAAGAGGCGATGTCATCTGATGATGTTGAGCTCTATGCGACACGCGGTCGCCCAAGCTACAGCACCGTATACGGGAGCGTGCAAACGAAAGCCAGCGGATGGCACGACGTTGCTGGGCAGCCCCCGGGGGGCATTCACATCGACGGGAGCGGTTCTGTAAACGTCCAGCGGTATGGCGGCGGTTCGGTGAGTGTATCGGTGCCGCTCACGAATGGTGTCGGAAGCATAGGCGTATCGATACCGCTGGCAAAGCGCGAGGCGATGGCGACTGGGTTTTCCATTGATATCGGCGGCGCTGGCTTTTGGAAAGTAACGGCGAACGTTGAACACAAGGTTCAGCCGTTTGTTGTTTATGAGACCGTCAATGGCGTCAAGAAGGTGTACAAAAAAGCAGCGACGAATAACTTCTTCCGTCTTTCCTTGGGCAAGCGAAAAGTAGGATGACATGATAGGCAAGAGCTATGCAAAGATAGCGATTGTTGGCCTTGTAATCGGTCTTGCAATGGCACTATGCGCATCATTCGCGAAGTATAGGGCCGAGCAATCGTTTATTGATGGCGCTGAAAATGGGTTTGGCATAGACGGGATGTATGTCAACGATGGCGCGACCAGGACGTCCATGGCGATTCTTGCAGGCGAAGACATGGAATGGCAAATCTGTAATGACGATGGCTCTTGTCTGAGTGGTCGTTTGGCCGCAACGAGCGATCCGAATTCGTTCGATCTTCTCGACAATGATGGAGCGAATTGCGGTTCTGTTCACCTTTCATATGCATCGCGAGATGGGATGGACGGCATCCTCTACGTCTCCCACGAAACTGACGATTTCAAGATGCGCAGAACTAACCGAGCGCCGGCTTTTATCGAGGAGTGAGAGTTCCCGTCGGCCTGCCGATCAGGCCACCGGGGTATCGAACCCCGCATCCATCCGTACACACACGGATGAATGCGGGGAGCGTCCGTATGAAGTTGATAATCGAGGAAACAAAGCCGTCCCAGGCAGGACGGCTTTGGTCTTTAAAGGCCGGGTTTTACCCTAGCCCAAAATGGCCAGAATGGTCACCAGAAGAAGAGCGACGATCATAAGACGGAGCTCGGACATAGCGACCACCTCCCCGAAAACTCGGGCAGGGCCAAGCTAGCGAGGCGGGGTACGAGCTGACTGCTTTCTGTTTAATGGCTGTCAATCTCTTCTGCCGTCTCTTTTCGCTTTTACTCAGTAGTTATAGCTAAACGAGTAATTGCACTCAATTGCAAAACTGATCAGACTGCGTTCCGACTTAAAGATTTCTGTTGTCTGGTCCATCTGCCAGATAGTCGTGGGGAACATAGTCAACGTGATGACGCTTTTCAAGTTCCTCGATAAATCGGTCGACCTTTCGAGCATTTTGGTAAACCTTTTCGAGCGTGCGGAAAACAGCTTTCTCGTTGTACGCGGGAAGACCTTGGGCGTTCACAAAATACATCAGCTGATTGAGATTCGTTCCTTCCTTCAATAACTCATGATGGAGTTTTTCAGCTTCCGCGACATTGAAATTGAATGATTCAATCTTTCCGTAGATCGCGCTGCGACGAACCAACTCGCTTACAGAGACGCCAAGCACTGCCGCCCGCTGTTCGATCGCCATTTTTTCTGGAGCGGTCAGCATCACATGAAATGAAACGTCACGTTTCTCGGCGTTCTCGGCGATGGCTTCACCGCACTCGCCAGATTTTCTTGGAGCGTGTTTGCGCTTGCAGTTGTGCAGCGCTTTATTTTTCTCGTGCTCGATTTTCTTTCCGGTCTCAAGGTCGTCGAGAGAAATCGAACGGCTAATCAAAACGGAGCGGATTAGTTCAGCTTCCG
>ENA-OZBR01000313-OZBR01000313.1-human-gut-metagenome-genome-assembly--contig:-NODE-313-length-22792-cov-26.296389_pt1 | contig 22792 bp, 18 predicted proteins | sample MGYA00243981_ERZ653524 | MGnify/ENA primary metagenome ERZ653524 (study PRJEB26926, sample SAMN06165084) | human gut metagenome | biome: ENVO:00009003; feature: ENVO:2100002; material: ENVO:00002003...
TAGAGCACAACCTTGCCAAGGTTGGGGTCGCGGGTCCGAGTCCCGTTTTCCGCTCTTTTTTTTGAACTCGAGAAACATACCCATTTATGAATTTATATTTAAGATATTTTGATCAGGAGACATTAGTTACTAGTGTTGATGATGCTATTGATTTTTTAAAGAGTATTCCTGAGATTGAGATGGATGCGGAGCTAGAGGCAGATGTTCGTGAGTATGCCGCTAGCGATTTGACGTATCCAAAAAGATATAAGGTACGCCCACGTGTTTATTTTATTGTGATAAAGACTACGGCGCAAACTATGCAGGATTTTAAGGATAAGAAAGCATTGCGTACTCCTACTCCTGCAGAGAGAATGGAGAATCCTGTTGTTGCCAGTTTGGCTCAAGAGGCTCCAGGCTGGTATGAAGGATCACTTGATTTCAAGCGTGTTGTGATGGTACCGGCTACAGGAAAGTTTGAGTACCGTGATACTCATTTCGTTGCGGATGTTAAAGCTGAATCAGGTTTGGATTGTTACAATCGCATCGTAGATTATCTGCGCGATTGTGTAGATTCACGCAGCCAGTTCCCATCTGCAAAAGGTAAGAATTTCCATTTCCGCTATCTGGGAATGTGGAAATAAAATATTCAGAAATTTAAAAGATTCGTGTCATGAACAAGGTTATGCTAATTGGTAATGTAGGTAAAGATCCTGACATTCATTATTTCGAAGCAGATCAGGCAGTAGCTCAGGTCTCTCTCGCAACTACAGAGAAAGGATATACTTTGCCTAATGGTACCCAAGTGCCAGACCATACAGATTGGCACAATCTTGTTTTTTATCGTGGGCTTGCAAAGGTAGTAGAGAAGTATGTGCATAAGGGTGACCGCCTTTATGTGGAAGGAAGAATCCGCTACCGCTCCTATGATGACAAGCAGGGTAGAAGACAATATATTACAGAAATCTATGTAGATAATATGGAGATGTTGAGTACTCGCCCTGCTACTAAAGAACAATAATTATTAATTTTTAGCTCAGAAATTGGATATATCCACCATAACTGATGCCTTCGGTGATGTGATGCTGATGCAGCCTTCCGCCGGGGTTATTGTAGCTGCTGTACTTGCAGCTATATTGTTAGGCATGTCTGCTTTTGCCAGTGGTTCCGAAATTGCTTTTTTCAGTTTATCACCAACTGATGTTGCGGAACTTGAGGATGAAAAGACTGATGCCGATAAGAAAATACAGATGTTGCGTGATGATTCTGAACGTACGTTGGCTACCATTTTGATAACCAATAATTTTGTGAATGTCACAATCATCATGCTCCTTAATTATGTATTCGCAGGAATCGTAGAGTTTGGTCCTAAAGCTTATTGGCTTCAGTTCCTGATTATTACGGTTATTCTTACTTTCTTGCTTTTGCTTTTTGGTGAGATTATGCCGAAAGTGTATGCCCGCCAGGATCCTCTGAAGTTCTGTCGCCGGTGCGTAGGGGGAATTCTGTTTGCCAGAAAGTTGTTTTGGCCTTTAGAAACGATCTTGCTGAAAAGTGGAATTCTTGCAGAAAAGATTATACAGAAGGAAAATCATGTGCTGAGTGTTGATGACTTGGAACAAGCTCTGGAACTGACAGATAAGAATGATATCAAGGACGAGCAGAGCATGCTGAAGGGTATCATCCGCTTTGGCGATGAAACAGCCAAGGAGGTGATGACCAGCCGACAGAATATTGTTGACCTGGATATCCGTAGTTCTTATCCAGAAGTATTAAAGTGCATTGAAGAGAATAATTACAGTCGTATTCCTGTTTATCAGGATAATACAGATAATATTCGTGGTGTACTGTATATCAAGGACTTATTGCCTCATCTTACGAAGTCTTCCAACTTCCGTTGGCAGAGTTTGATTCGTCCTCCTTACTTTGTTCCTGAAACCAAGAAGATAGATGATCTGCTTCGCGATTTCCAGGACAACAAGGTTCATATCGCCATTGTGGTAGATGAGTTCGGAGGTACATCGGGTATTGTTACTCTCGAAGATATTCTGGAGGAAATTGTAGGTGAAATCAATGATGAATACGATGAGGAGGAGAAGTTCTACTCGAAATTAAATTACAACACCTTTGTTTTTGAAGGTAAAACGCTTCTTTCTGATTTCTGTAAAATCCTGAATGTAGATGACGAAGAGTTCGAGGAGGTTGAGGGTGATGCTGATTCTCTGGCTGGTCTGCTCTTGGAAATCAAAGGCGATTTCCCAAGTATGCACGAGAAGATAGATTATAAGAACTATACTTTTGAGGTTATGCAGATAGAGGAGCGTCGCATCAGCAAGATTAAGGTGACGGTACATCCTTTGAAAGATAACGTGGAGGATTCTTCTAAGTAATCATCAGTATTCATCAATATCAGAATATAAAAAATATGGCAGTTGTCAATATACGAGAAGTTTATCCGGGAGTGAGTCTTGGTTTATGGCAGATGGATGAAACTGTAGAACAGTTGTTCGAGCAGTATTCTCATCTGCAGGCTTACCGCTCTCAGTTGGAAGAGAAATATAAGAACGATGGCAGGAAACTGGAGTTTCTTGCCATTCGTGCATTAATGTATGAGATGCTCAAGACGAATGGGGCTTCCAAGGGCTTGCTTTCTCATGCAGGTGACATTACCCACAACGAGGCTGGCAAGCCATTGTTCCGTGGTTATCATATCAGCGTTTCGCATACCAAGGGTTATGCTGCGCTTATCCTTTCCAAAAATCAGGAAGTGGCGGTGGATATCGAATACTTCAGCGATAGGGTAGAGCGCATCGCATCCAAATTCCTGCGCAAGGATGAGAAGGCGGAAGATCTGGATGCCAAGCTGGTGCATTGGTGTGCCAAGGAAACGGTCTTCAAGTTATTCTCTGAAGAAAAACTGATGTTTGAGGATATGCGGGTGAAGCCGTTTGATACGATGGCAGATTGGTCGTGTGATGTGGAGAATCTCAAGAGCGGAAAGATGGCGCATGTAGATTTCGAGTTAACCATGGAATTTGTATTGACTTATGCTGCGTTGTAATATTCAGTCCATCTTCCTGGCATTCAGTCTGTTGGCTGGAGCACAGGATTGGAAAGTAGTGAGAGAGAATCCTCAGAAAGCTTTTCCGAAAACCGTGGCTGCGGGCAACTACAGTGGCATTGCTCATCTGCATGATGATATCTATGCGGTGGTAAGCGACAAGTCGGATAGTGCCCTGTACTTCAACTTTCGGATTCAGGTGAATCCCAAGACCGGCGAATTGGAACAGGTAGAGAACCTTGGGGTTACCGAGAGAACAGATGGAATGCTGAACGACGGAAAGTTTTGGCAGGGGCAGGAGAAAGGCTTTGACCACGAAGCCATCGTGAAGGCTTCTGATTCTACCTTGGTGATAACAAGCGAAGGATATTGCCGTTTAAAGGAGTATCCTGTTCTGCCTACTTCGGCTAATGCTCCCAAGATTAGCTATCAGCAGAACCTTTGGGAGAGCAGATGGCCTTCTTCTGATTTTTATCCCAATTATAATTTTGAGTCTCTGGCTTTTGATTCCGTCCGTCAGTATCTCTGGACGATTCCTGAGAGCACGCTCCGCAAAGACGGACAGCCTGCTACTCCTCAAAACGGATTGGCCAACCAGCTTCGTTTGATGAGGTATGATTGGGGAAAGATAAAGGAAAATCGTAACAAGGAAGAGTATAGCGAGCAAGTGAGTAGCAAGAACCCCTCTCGTTACATGACAGCCTATGCCTATCAGATGGATCAACCTTCTACCCATAAGAAAGCAGATATCTATGTGATGGGGGTGAGTGAGCTTTGCGCCTTGCCCGATGGTCAGCTTCTGGTTTTGGAGCGTGAGGCCTTTATCCCGAAGATTAAGATTGGGGCTTTCTGCAAGTGTAAACTCTATCAGATTAATCCTTTGAATTCTGAGGAGTTTGCTTTGAAAGAGAAGTTTTCATCAGATACTCCTTTCTTGAAGAAGAGATTGCTCGCGGAATGGAAAACCGGCTTGTCACTTTCCAAGCGTTCCTTTGCCAATTACGAAGGTATGTGTCTGGGACCCAAGTTAGAAGATGGTTCCCAGGTTGTCATCCTGCTGTCTGATTCGCAGGATCAATATGCGGGAGTATTGAAAGACTGGTTCAAGACGATTGTCATCAGAAAGGAATAAAGATGTTATGTTGTAATCCTCAATCTCGTCCATAACCATCTAGGAATGAGTCGCCAGAGGAAGACGAGGATGTCATATCTCCAGTCTATCACCTTAACTTCCTTTCCGTTTTCGATGGCACTTACGATATGCTTCGCCACATCTTCCGGTTTGAGTTGCAGCGGATAGCTGCTGCCTGCGATAAGGTCGGTCTTTACGAAACCTGGTCGGATATCTGTGATGGCGATAGGGAGATGACGCATCCGTGCCTGCTGCGACAGGCATTCCAGATAATGGTTCTGGAATCGCTTGGTGGCAGAGTAGGCTGGGGCGGCACCGAGACCTTTGGTTCCGGCAATGGAAGTGATGCAGGCAATGCGGGCTTTTGAATTGTTCTGATGATGAGTAGCAAACCAGTTGAATGCCGTATCTACCATTCTTGTGAATCCTAAGCCGTTGGTTTCCACAGTCTTCAACTCCTTTTCTATATCCAGCGTATTATTCTGCCAGCCAATGCCGGAACTATGGAAATACAAGTCCATGCCTCCCAATTTTTCGATGAGTTCGAGAAACTGGGCAGGAGCATCGGGAGAAGTTACGTCTATTTGCTGGTAGCAGGTAATGCCGCTCTGCGAAGTCAGAGCCTGCAATCTTTCAATTCTTCTTCCGGCTATCCCCACCTGCCATCCTTTTGCAGCAAGCAGTTTTGCCACTTCCATTCCGATGCCCGATGTGGCACCCATTACAATTGCTTTCTTTGCCATATAGTCCTATTATATAAGGTGAAATCTTGATAGTTCTATTTATATAAGGTGAAGTTTGGTCTAAATTTATCTAAATATCTAAATCGCTTTTACTCTTCAGCAAGTCTTCCGCCTTCTTCACGCTTCCAGCTTTCAGTATCAGTTGCTTCACTTTCTCGTAATCCGTATATTCCGGATTGCGTTCCATAAAGATGCGGCAGGCACGGTCGATGAGTTTATGATTGATAAGCTTGGCGTTCACCATCTTGTTGCCTTCCACCCGTCCTTGTCTTATCTGAAGAGAAGTGCTGATCATATCCAGAATCATCTTCTGCGAAGATCCGGCTTTCATACGGGTACTTCCCGTTACGAATTCCGGTCCCGTGATGACCTCTACAGGATAATCTGCAGCCAGGGCGATAGGAGCGTGGGGATTGTTGACGATGCATCCTGTAGGAATACCTGCCTCCTTGCAATGCTGCAAGATGGAAAGCACGAAGGGAGTAGTGCCGCTTGCCGAGAAACCCAGCACGAAATCCAGCTTTGAGATATGTTTATCGCAGAGCTGGTGCCAGCCATTCTCCAGGTCGTCTTCTCTTGATTCTCTGGTTTGTGTAAGGCAGCCGATGCCTCCGGGGAAGATGGCTTGTATCTGCGAACCGTCGATGCCATAGGTGTTCTGCACTTCGATGGTATCGAGCGTAGCCAGTCTTCCGCCCGTTCCGCAACCGGCATAGAAGAGTCTACCACCCTTCTTCAGCTGCCCTTCGATGGCGGAAATCAGTTGGTTGATGGCAGGCAATGCTTGTTCTATTGCCAGAGCCACCTTCTTGTTTTCTGCATTGATATGAGCGGTGAGTTCATCCACGCTCATCTTTTCCAGATGTTCGTAGAGCGAGCTCTGCTCAGTTATTCTCTTTTCTTCTTTATTTGGCATATTACTTTATCTTTAGGGGGTAGATTTAATGTAATGAAGCCTAGATGGTCGCGGAGGCTATGGCTTGCAGTCATCTAGAGAGTTCTATCATGATGAGACCTATCATCCGATGGGCTCCTATTCTTCAGCCAGGAAATAAACCGGCGCATTCCGGGAACCTTCTTTTATCAGAAATCCGGATTTTTCCAGTTTCTTCAGCCAGTTGAGTGCTGTCTGTTTACGGATATGAAATTCCGCTTCCAGTACTTTTCTGTTAATGGAACGGTTATGCTTCAGATACTCTCTTATTTTCTCCTTCAATGTATCTTCAGAGAAAGGGTAGGAGCGGGAAGTATATTGTGATTTCTCGAAATGGGTATTATATTTCACCTGTTTCAGCAGGTCTGCATTGGGGCGAAACTTGATGCCTCTTACGCTTACATATTCAGCTCTCACTTTATTGTCGGGTTTCAGGTCATCCATATCCAGATCTACCGAGAGCGAGAGATAACCTATTTCCGGAATGTTGACACGTCTTCCATCCTGCAGGTCTTCTTCTATGATATCACGCAGTTTCATGAGTACGGACGAAACTTCTCCTTCTCCCAGACAGCTATGTCTGGCGATTCGGCTGATCATCTCCTTGTCAGTCATAGCTGTTTGCTCAAAGATATGGGCGAATCGGCGAGTTTCTTCATTTCCTCCTGCATTGGGAAGATAATGGATTTCATATTTTATAGCCATCGTATTCTTCTTTCTGTTTAGCGATACAAAGGTAATCTTTTATTCTTAAACTACCAAATAAAAATGGCACTAATATGGATGAGTGGTTTGATAGATACGAATAAGCTGTGTTATTGATGTGGGTGAGAACTGCTTTTCAATAGGAATAAGCATCGTAAGAAGCTTTTATAAGTTGTCGTAAGAAGTAGGATAAGTTGTTGGAACAGTAAGTATATGTTGCCGGGAAAGTCACTTCCGTCAGTCGCACAACAGCTGTTGTGCGCTTGCATATCAGCTGTTATGCGCTCGCACACCACGTGTTGTGCGAGCGTAAAACAGTTGTTGTGCAGTAAGTAATGATTAAGCGTCTTTTACGGTTAATTATCTGTAAATAAACAATCCAATAGAATTGTAATCAAATAAAAATATGTATTTTTGTATCCGAATAGCGTATTTAAAAAGAGATCCGATGGCTTGCTGAATCGGAGAACAGATAGAAAGAGTAATATTCAGAATAGCTTATGAATAAAGAAAAAGACGATTTCTTCCTCCATTCCAATGAGGTGAATCATATCAACAGAGAAGATTACGATAAGATTGAATTATTGGTGAATGCGGCAAAAGCTTTTGCCCGCAGCACCTACCAGTGTGTCTATATCATCGACTATTTTCATCAGGACTTCATCTATGCATCAGATAACCTCGCTTATCTCTGCGGATTGGAACCCGAGCAATTGATGGAGGCTGGCTATCAGATGTATATCGACCATGTTCCGGATGCCGACCTGCAGATGCTACTCGAAGTGAACAAGAAAGGTTTTGATCTTTTCAACGAATTGCCTGTGGGCGACCGTCTGGACTATACCATCTCGTACGACTTTCATCTTACCAATGGCAGGCATAGCCGATTGATTCATCATCATCTCACTCCGATACTTCTTTCTGATGATGGAAGAATCTGGCTTGCCCTCTGCACCGTATCGTTGGCGGCAACCGATGAACCGGGACATATCATCATGCAGAAAAATGGTGAGCGTAGCTATTTTGAATATTCCACATTGCGCCACAAGTGGGAAAAGAAAGAAGGCATAACCTTGAGCGAGACAGAGAGAGAGGTTTTGAGATTGTCTGCCCAAGGTTACACGATGAATGATATTGCCGACCGACTATGCAAGTCGGTGGATACGATAAAGGCTTGCAAGCGCAACCTTTTCGCCAAGATAGGCGTGAAGAACATTGCCGAGGCACTGTTTCATGCCACAAACTATCAGATGATATAATCGCAATCATATCTCTTCCAACAATGGTGAGAGATAGAACTTGGGGAAGTATTTCACCTCCTTGCCTTCCGCAAGGTTTACGAGGATGTTGGCACAATAGCCGGCGGCAATGTATGTCCCGATGCCCAGTTGCGGGAAAGACTCCTCAGAATAATGCCTGATGGCTTCATCTATCCAAGGCACGGGCATCTGCCAGAACATACCGTACTGCGAGATATACTTGCCCAGTGAGCAACGGAAATCATCCGTTTCTTTTTTCACTACTTCGCTGAATGGATAGCCTTTCGGTTTCTCTACAGCGAGAAAGGCAGCCTTGCCAAGATTGACGGCATGGATAACGGTGATGCCATGCTCCTTACATTTCTCATCGAAAGCGAAAGAGGCTTCGTTGTCATGCAAGCTTGCATTCACCGCATACCGGATGCCCGACAAGTCGCATGCATCCACATCTTCCATCGTCAGCGTATCCTTTTCTATGCGATAGATTTGAAATCCATCTGTATGCCGAGAGCTTTCATGGAAGTCATGGTGCAAAGCACAGGAGGCTATCAAGCCTCCCATGTCTGCGCCACTAATCAACAATTTTATTGGGTTGTTCATTTATAGAGAGATTTATTGTCATAACACCATTACTGGATACTGCAGCCAGACAGATTACATTCTGTTCTTCTGGCTTTCTCCAGCACCTGTACCCTTATACTTGCTTCTTGCAGTGTTGAACTTATACCGTACAGTAAGCGAAACTTTGCTTGTTGACAATCCATCATACACCATTTCCTTTATTTTGCCAAAATGAGCAATCATATGGCTATCGTTTGTCCCGAACAAATCATAGATGAAGAGCTGAAACGACAAACGATCCTTCAAGAAAGCCTTATACGCGGAAATATTCGTGCAAAACATTGGCTTGTACAGATACTGGTTCTTCTCATGACCTTTCGTGATATACGACATCATCAACGTAAACATTCCTAATTTGGTGTTGAGGGTGTTGTTTAAACGGAATGAAGCCATTGGCTTATTGAGCGATTTCCCATCGTGCGTCTCCATATCAAACCATTGCTTGTCAACGGATGCGGTAAACGAAGGATACCAGATGCCAAACGAAGGGCGCAAGTTGATGGATGCAGCTACGTCATTATACGAATTCCCATTTACTGGCTTCATCAAGCCTATTGCAGGATTATCCTTATAAGTCTCCACTGTTGGCATAATTGGATGTGAAGTATGACTGTAGGTCATGTCGAATGTCAACCATTTGTAAGCCAACTCGTAGTTGAGATTTCTGCTTATCTGAGATACCAGAAATGGATTTCCCGTTTCATACGTGTATCGGTTATCATACTGAATGCCGCTGCGCAAATTATGATAGGAAGGACGATTAATGTCGGCTGCATAGCTCAGCTGCATCTGTACCTTGCCCACAGGCATCGATAAGCTGAGCGATGGGAACCAATTGCCATACGACTTGCTTTGTCCAGGCACATACTTGCCATATTCATAGTAATTGAAGTCGATGTACTCGTATCTCATACCTGCCTCCAAACTCAGATTACCGAAATCTTTTGAATAGGTCAAGAATGAAGATGTCATACTTTCTGTAATACGGCTGTCGTCATCCGCTACCAAGTTAGTTGGCACCACTTGATACTTTGAGCTACGATGGGTATTGGAATATTCACCACCCAAAGACAAATTACCTCCTAATAATGGGTAAGAAAGCACCAGTTTGGAAGCGAGCAGGTGATAGTCCTTGTTAGTCAAGCTATGAGCCGTTTGGCTTTGTGCATTCATCCCCACTTCCTGGTATTGCTCTTTGGTAACATCGTTCTGGTATTCCTTCGACCATAGCCAATCTGTATTGAAATCGATGCAGAGCTTACCAATCTTTCCTACATAGTAAATATTGCTTGAAAGATTATTCTTCTGCCAAAAGAAATCAGCATGACTATCAGAATTTTCAGACAATTCTTCGTTTTGCAATATAGAAGAACTCATATCGCCGTTCCATGTTTGCTTAGGATTTCTAAGAAAACCAAAGTTGGCACCTATAGAGTTGTTGGCATCCAACTGGTAGCTGGCATCCAAGCGAAAGTTCATGGCTTCGATAATACCTACTTGTCTTATCTCACTTTTCTGGTTCCAAGTCTTGTCAAGATAAGTCTTCTGCTGAAAGTCTTTATTGTCTGGCTGGTATTGTCTTGCTCCAAAGGCGTATGCGCCTAACTCTAATCCATTCTTGCGATAGTTCATATTCAATTGGCCAAATCCACCGAAGTTTTTCTTCTCATCATATTCACCAGTAGTCTTCGCATCGAATCCGAAACCCTCGCCCTGTATCTTCTTAGTTGTGATACGGATGACCGCCTTGGTGCTGGCAGCGTAACGGGCACCAGGGTTAGTGATGACTTCCACCGACTTGATGTTGTCGGAATGCAAACGATCCAGCTCGCTCTTGTCTCTCATCTGTCGTCCATTGATATAGATAACAGGCTCACCGCGTCCGAATACCTTGATGCTGCCATTCTGGGCAGAAACGTTAGGGATGCGGTCGAGCAGGTTCTCCATAGTACCTGCCTTCTCAAGTACGGATCCGACAACGGTTGTCGTCATTCCGCCATTCTTCAGGATAGTCTTAGGCAGGGATGACTTCACGACAACTTCGCCGAGCATCTTACTGTCTTCTTCCATCTTGATAATGCCCATATTCTCACCTGTGCAATCCTTGCAGATTGTCTTATAACCTACGGAGGTCACCTTGATGATTCCGCCGTTGCAGGAAGAGTCGATGGCAAAGCTGCCATCCTCTCCACTCACTGCGCCCTTGACGAAAGCCGAGTCTGTTCTATTCAATAATACTACATTGGCAAACGCCAAAGGTTCTCCCTTGGTATTCATCACCTTGCCGGTGATATTCTGCGCCATCATCGGAGTCATAGCCGAGAGGCACAACGCTGTGGTAAAAATTACTTTTTCCTTCATATTGCTACAGTTTTGCTTGATTTTTTATTTTTCTGCTGCAAAAGTATAGCTTTATAGGAAAAAGCCTTTGACACAAAAGTGTATTTCTCAAGAGTGCGGTTTAAGAATTACACTTTTGTGTATAAAAAGAAAGGATAAATAGCGTTTGGTGATAGATTTTTGATGAATTTACCTTATTTTTCCATCACCAAATCAGCGAGCACGATGGCGGATTCCTTCTCATCCCTCGGTGCATCCTTTGACTTCCATGCCACGATGAAGCGGATTCGGGCAGCGGTTACCTTGTAGCCTTTCAACTCCCATTTGCCTAGTTTCTCTTTCATCTTGATGGAGAGCTGGGCTATGTCTCTGCCTGTTGATGGGAGACAGAGGCAATGGTCGTGATAGGTTAGCGGCATACCGCTTCTCAGGCAAAGGATAGCGTCCTTGTGAGGCTTGGAGAAGCCTAGGTTTACATCCTTGTGTGAGAGCTGAAGCACTATTTCTTTGGGCTCATCGTAGGCTTGGGCATCATAGAGATGCTGGGCACTTTTCAGACTGTCGAAGAGATTGCCGTTGGTGTGGATGGTTAGTGTACGCTTGGCACGGGTCATACCCACATAGTATCGGCGCAGTATGTCATCTGTAGGATGCTCGGGATGGGTAATGAGCATCAGTACATGGTCGAACTCATGGCCTTTTGCCTTGTGGATGGTGCTGACCACGATGTCTGATTTCGAGATATCACAGAAATCTTCTACTGATGATTCAAACACGAACTCCCTCAGGTCGCTGTAATATTTGGCACGATTGGTCTGCTCAAATATCTGAAGGCTGCGGCGCAGATATGGCAAAGCCTGGCTGCTGGCATACTTTTGGACTGTCTGCTGCTTGGCTGCTTCCCAAATATCATCAGGGATGATAGGGGATTTCGTTTCCTTGATGCCTTGGTCTATCTTCTTCAAGAAGTATCTTACCTCTGCCAGATTCCAGAAACGCAAGCCGTCCATTGATTGTACCAGCTTGGCCTTGATGTTATGGCTGTGAAGAAGAGCCAGCATAATGACAGCCTCCTCATTGGTCTGCGTGAGGATGCTGATGGTGTCGTTCTTCTTGCGGGAAGATGCATCGGCTTCTTTTGAAGCGTTACTTCCCAGTAATCGCGTAACATCTTCTAGGATAGGCTGATACATATAAACCTTTTTCTCCAGAATCTCGTATGGATGCTTCACGATTCTTACCTCTCCATCTTCTTGACTCATGGAGATGATAGGGGTAGATTTGATTCGTTGGCGGATGTTGCGGGCAAAGTCGTTGGCAGTATCCACGATGTGGCGAAGGCTGCGGTAATTCTCGGTCATCTCGATGAAACGGCTGTGTTCTGTCTGGGTCAGTTCATAGAGATACCGCGAGTTGGAACCCCTAAACTCATAGATGTTCTGGTCATCATCGCCTACAGCTATCACCCTCATCTCTTCGTTGGCTTTCATTAGAGCTGTGACAAGGGCATAGTCATCCTTGCTCATGTCTTGCGCTTCGTCGATAACGAGCACGGTCTTGCTGATGCGATTGGGTTCCACTTCTCCATTGTTAATCATTTCGGCGGCTTGCTTAACCACATCTCCAGCCTCATCCAGATTGCCAACTCTGCCCAGCAGGTCGAAACAGTAAGAATGGAAGGTCTTGATTTCTACGAAATGGGCGGCATTGCCGATGAGTTGCATCAGGCGCTGCTTGAACTCGGTAGCGGCTGCACGAGAGAAAGTGAGCATCAGGAGTTGTTCGTGCTTTACATCTTCCAAAAGCAGGAGAGAGGCAAGCTTATGTACGAGCACACGTGTCTTGCCGCTGCCAGGACCGGCAGCGACTACGATGCAGCGAGACTCGTGGTCGTCGATGATTTCCTTCTGTCTCTTGGAGAGCATTCCGAAGAGTTTCTTATACTTCGAAGGTGTTACGTTGCGCTCTATCTCAGTCTCCCGGTTGCCCTTGAAGTACTTTGAGATGAAGCGTTGGTAGTCCATCTGGAAGTAATCCTGCACATATTGCAGGGCGGCGTCGTAATCCCTTACCATCAGGTTGGCATATTCGCCCACGATGTGAATCTGCTGAATCTTCTGCTTGTAGAATTCGTTGAGCATGCGATAATCCTCCTGCTTATAGCGCAGGCGAAGTTCCTTGGTGCGCTTAATCGCCATTGCATTGTAGAGTACCAGGAATCCTCCTTCCAGCTTCATGGCTCCTATCTTGGAGAGATAGAGCAAGGCTTCCTCCACGTCCTCCAACTGCAGGGAAGAGAAGTCGGAGAAGAGTGACTGGCTGCAGGATTTCAGATCGTTCAGAAGTTCAACTACCGAGAATTGAAGAGGCTTCTCTTTTGAATCTACAGAAGAGCTATTGTTGCTCTCTTCTGTTATAGTTTTACTTATTTCCTCAGCCAGGCTGTATAGTCTTTCGATGATGAATCGGCAAACCTCAATTCGTCTTTCGAATCGCTTGATGATGGTCTCTATATCCTTGTCTCTTGTCACGATAAGATTGCGGACGCCGTCTTCCTTCTTGTGCGCATATCCCTTCACTGCCAGGAAGTATAGCAGTGTGCGGATTTTCTTTTCGGTTGAAGTGTTGATGCCGTCGTGTACGGCATTGTCATTGAGTTGTTTGTATGTGATATGCAGCGATTCATCCGGGATATGTTCCAGAATGTATCTTTCCAGTTTGGCGAAGTTCTCCAGCATCTGCTGAGGCTTGCGTTGCTTGTCGCTGATGTCTTGCAGATAGGCTGATATGTCACGGGTATCGGCAAGGATGCCTTCCTGTCGCATTCGGTCAACGGAGGAGATGACGTCTCGCTTACTGAGTCCTAGGATGTCGGCGAGGTAATCGATGCGGGATTCTGCCTCGCTATCCTGTGCCTTGGCTATATGCTTCTGGGTGATAAGCGACTTGATGATGCGGATGGCATTCTTCATCTCATCTTCCGAGAACAGAGGTGATTCGGTGAGGCGCAGTCTTGCCTCGTCCATGTTCTTGACGGTGATACCTGTGGCATAGACATGCGGAATGTTGTTGCCACGCTCTATGTATCCGCTCTGTTCTAGAGCAGAAAGGGCGGTGCGGACACGGGTTTCTATGTCGGATACCGAGTCATCCCAACCGGCTTGACGGGCTATCTCCAGTGCTGAACAACTTACATGTGGACGCTGCTTGGTAAAATCCTTAATGGCTTTCCATACCTGTTGTATCTCGCTGATGCTCAGTTTGGTTTGGTTGAGCAGAATGAAGTGCTTGTCCAAGTCCTCGTCGCTATAGAGTACATAGCATTTGGCATTGAGGTGTGGGTCTCTTCCTGCACGTCCTGCCTCCTGTACATAGTTCTCCAGAGAGTCGGAGATGTCGTAGTGGATAACCAGCCCCACATCGCTCTTATCTACTCCCATGCCGAAGGCGGAGGTGGCAACAATGATTCTTACCTTATCACTCATGAAGGCATCCTGATTGTGTATCTTCTCATCGGCATCCATCTTGCCATTATAGGGCAGGGCGGATATGCCGTCACGTGTCAGTTTCTGGGCGAGTTCCCGGGTGCGCTTGGTGCGGGATACGTAGATGATGGTAGGGCAATCTGCTTGTTCCACCAGTGAACGCAGTAGATTGTATTTGTTGCCGTCACTATCTACGTGGATAACGGAATAGTGCAGGTTGGTACGTGAGGCTGATGAGGCGAAGAGCTGGAGGTCGGTGCCCAGCCAATGCTTGAAATAGTCGCAGATGTCCTGCACCACCTTCTGTTTTGCAGTGGCGGTGAAGCAAGATACGGGTATCAGGGTTTGACCATGATTGCGGGCCATTGCATCCTTGCCAAACTTACGTTCCTGGTATTCCTTGATAAACTTGCCGATGTATAGGTAATCCACCCGGAAGTCTTGTCCCCATGCAGAGAAGCAGTGAGCTTCATCAATGACGAATCTCACCACATGCCGTGCCATCAGAATGCGCTCGATGGTTTTGGAGCGCAACATCTCTGGTGCTATATATAATAAGGTGGCATCTCCGCTCTGCACTCGTTCGATGGCTAGGGAGCGGGAGATAGGGTCGAGGAGACCGTTGATGGTTACGGCATCGGTGAAGCCGCGGTCTGCGAGATTATCTACCTGGTCTTTCATCAATGATTGCAGAGGCGAGATAACCACAGTGAGTCCATGCACGGTTCTGCCATCCATCAGGGCTGGCAACTGGAAGGTGAGCGATTTGCCGCCACCCGTAGGAAATATCGCCAATAATGACTTACCATCCACTGCTGCCTGCGATGCCTGTTCCTGCAGCGGTTCGCCGTCATAGGTACGGAAGGCATCATAGCCGAAGAGTTGTTTCAGGTTGTGATGAATGTCGAGCATGCGGTTGCAATACTCGCAGCCATCGGTGCATTGGGTATGGCAAAGCATATAGATGATATGTTCTACTTCGGGATAATGGAAGAGTACCCAACCTGGGGTTACAGATTGGTAATCGTCTGTGCCTATGAGAGCCAAGGCGTATGCCAAGCCGCAAGGAGACTGGGCTGCAAGAGCCGGAATGTCGGCATGGGCGCAAATATGATTCTTGTATTCAGAAAGAATGAATTCTGAAACGTCTATCATTGCATCATCCTTTTCGATGGCTCCCACATACATCAGAAATCCTCTGAATTCCTCTTCATTCTGGAGCAGCAAGGTGAAGATTTTCCTCCTCCTTTCTGATAATTGATTCCATGCAGCGATTTCGTCCATCAAAAGCTCCTTGGCTTTCTCGCAGTCGTTGACAGGATTATTCATCTGCTCGCTCATCAGTTTGTCGTCCTTTACCAAATGATGGTAAGGACGCTTGGGGAAGAGGAGCGGGGAGAGATAGAGGGTATCTATCAGTATGCCGTTGAGTTGGAGATAGCGGGCATCGTGATGAATGAGGTTATGACCGCAGATATAGTCAACCTTTCCTTCTTGCAGGAACTTGTTCAGTGCCGTCTGTGATGCTTGGTGAAAGTTGGCTCCGTCATAACGCAATGCTCCGATGTCATGTATTTTATGGTCTTTCAGTCCCACTTCGGTATCCACGAAGGCAATGTTCCTGCTTCTGGCATCTTCCTTCTTGATGTCAGAGCTTACGGTGAGATTGTTTTTCCTTCCAAAGAGGCGACTGAATATTGACATAATCTTCGATGTTTATATTTACACCGCAAATGTACAATTATTATTTGATATATGCAAATAATCAAGTGCTTTTATCTTCTTTGAAAGCTGTTTTTATACAATTCCAAGAGGCTTACGAGGATATCTTCAAGGCAGATTAATATGCACCTAAAACCTTCCAGTCGTCTATGAGTTTGAACAGTCGGGGCATGGCTGGCTTGTAACTGTCGGGATAGGTGAGGGAATAAACGAAGAGTATTCTGCCACTTTTGATGAATTTATCATAATGACTGTAGCCATCTACTCTTACTCCGTTTTCATAGACAGGACCGGAGAGGATGAATGCTTTATTCGATGCCTGCATCGTCCGCTCCGAATGAAGCTTCTGGGCTAGAGAATCGGCACAAGCCTGAAGGGTGTTGCTATAGTTGGGGGTAACGTAACTCTCCAGGATGATGTTGGCATGATTGGTGAATGAGAAGCGGGCATAGCCCTGGTATCCCGATAACGAAGTATCCTCCTGTTGGAAGAAGCAAGGATATTTGATAACGTAGCCGAAGTCAGGATCATTGTATTCCTTCATGGGCGCCATCTCTACTTTGGTCTTGAAATCCGCCATCGGTGTATGCTTCTCTTTTGTAACCTCATGTTGATAGTTGATGATGAAGTTTATCATCATCAGCAAGACAACTGCTATCAAAAAAATCTTCTTCATATCTTTGCCACTTTTATATTTTAGCTGCAAAGGTATGAAGAAGATGGGAAACTGCCAAATAATAAGTATGACATTTGACTGACATTTCTGAACTTATCTGATAATCAGTCGATAAGACTTGCCTCTTTCCGACTCAATCATGAGGTTGCTATTCTGCTCAATCACCGGTTTGATACGGCGAATCAAGGTATAGAGCGTTTCGCTGGCATCCGGTTTCTTGGGCCAAAGAGCATCACAAATCTCCTGTTTGGAGAGTTGATGATGCGTATTGTTGAAGAAGAGTTGCATCAGCTGGTGCTGCATCGGAGTAAACTTGATGGCTTGTCCGTTTTCCTGATTGTAGAAGGAATCCTCGTCTTGGGTATAGCACATGGTGCCGAACATATCAGCCTCATGATTCCAGGGTTGTTTTCTGCGATGATAGTATAGCGATGCAATTGCCCAAATCATAGCCATGAGGGTAAGCGTCAAAGATGTCCGCTGGTTGCTCATACTCAAAACATCTGCCATCGAACAGTTAGCATAACTTTGGATAGAATGCTCGTTGAGGAGCATCTGTTTGCTGCTGAGCAGGTTGGCGCTATTTACCAGCTGGGAATTGTTCTTGCCTCTTCTTCTGTCTTCCATCACATAGCAGAGATTACTGGTCGACTTCAGCAGGTCGATGCTGAGATGTGAGCGGTAGCTCTGGATGGTATCAGGCGTAATCCATTGATATTTATTTTCCTGAAGAGTCAGAGCCAAAGCTTTGTTCATATCTTGTACAATGGCATACTGTGCCTTGCGGTAGTTGCTTACGCTGGAGAATGCCGCAGACATCACAAGGATGGCAAAGATGAGGATGGAATGATATGCTTTCAGTTTCATATTATCTATTCTGTTTAAATGATATACTGTTTAAAGATTCAAATGCAAAAGTACAGAAATTCTATGAAAGATGGTATAAAACTAGATATAATATTCGTTAATTGATAAATGTCAGACTCATGTCAGTCATATTTTTCGCTTCGGTCTTCTCTTTTTGATACCTTTGCAGCAGAAAACAAGTTTTAGAAAAAGTATATGATGACAATGAAGAAAAGTAAATTGTTAACAGCTATGGTGATGCTGTGGGCATTGATTTCTTGTGCAGAAATACGTGCCCAGGAGATCCAGAAGGTATCGAATGATTCTATAGCCTTGCAAGAGGTTGTTGTGAAGGCGGCACGAGTGGTCAACAAGGAAGATGGCAAGTTGATATTCCCAAGCGATATTCAGAAGCAGCGTTCTTTTTCTGGTTTTTCGCTTTTAGGAAAGTTGGCTTTGCCTCATATTAGGGTTGATGAGGCTGGCCGTTCCATTTCTTCTACCGATAATAAAGGAGAAGTGCAGATTCGTATCAATGGCATTCTCGCCAATATGCATGATGTGCAGATGCTGGATGTAGCTTCTATTATGAGTGTAGATTATATCGATAGCCCTGGTGTAAGATATGGAAAGAATATTGCATACGTGATAGATATTCATACCCGCAGGGATTCATCGGGTGGCAGTTTGGGTTTCAACTTGACCAATGCGCTAACTACCAAGCTCGGTTCGAACGATGTCTATGCATCTGTCAATAGGGGCAAGAGCCAATTGAATATTTTATATGAGCAGACTTATGTGGATAATAAGGCATCCGAATATAATGAGGATGCTCAGTATCTTCTACATGATGGTTCTGAGTATCAGATATCTCGAAAAATCATGAATGGGGCAACTCAAAATTATGGTAATACATTGCAGTTGAAGTATAATCTGGCTGATTCTGCATTATATGTATTCCAGACAACGCTTACCACGGATTTCAGCAATCAGCCTTATACATCGAATGAAATGTGGTTTTCTGAATCTGGAAAGCCTGCGTATCCTGTTTACAGAACCAGCAAGGGTAGGGATTTTACTCCTGCTCTCGATTTGTATTTCTATCATCAGCTGGGCAAGCATCAGTCTTTGTCGGCAGATGTTTTGGGCACTTATATCCACACCAAAGGAGCCTATTATGAAGGTGAGGGCGACCCCTATCAATATCAGGTAGATGGAAAGACCTATTCGCTCATAGCCGAGGCTATCTATGAAAACCGGTTGAAACCCTTTACTTTTTCTGCAGGAACCAACTTGAACTGGAAATATATGGATAATCAGTATTTGGGTGATGTGGTTAGCGAGAATGGTATCCGTTCATTGGGTATTTATGGTTTTGCACAAATCAAGGGAAGTTTGGGACAATTCAAGGAAGGAATATCCCGTTTAACTTATGTGGCTGGCTTCGGGTTGAGTAATCAGTCTTATCGACAGGGAGATGAGGAATTTAGTTTTTGGCTTTGTCGTCCGAAACTCACATTGGCTTATTCCTTGACATCTTCGTTTCAGATCCGCTTGGGAAGTGAATTATCACAGCATATTTCGCAGATAGCTATGATTTCGGATACCCGTATTCGAAAGAACAGTATGGAATGGACTGTGGGTAATCCTTCGCTTAAGCCTAGCAGTAGATATGAGAACTGGGTGGTATTCTCTTTCAGTAAACCAAGGATAAATACTGATTTTACCTTGAATTATCGCATCAATCGTCATTGTGATTTGGCGAAATACACCCGCACGGAAAATGATCAGTTTCTTTATTCCCAGACGAATCAGCCCCATTGTAATATGTTGTATCTTACGAATGATACCCGGTTTGACATTATCCCCGACCACCTTATATTCTCTGTGAATGCAGGTATTTACCGTTTTTTCAATAAGGGCGATGAGTACAGTTATTGTTATACTGCTTATAATTATGGTGGAACATTACAGGGATATTGGGGAAAATGGACAGTGATGCTGTATGCTGATAACGGTTGGAACTTTATGGAGGGAGAGAACATCGGGCATAATCCACCTTCATTGGCAACCTCAGCCAGTTATCATATAGGTGATTTCGATTTTACGCTCTATATGCATAATCCGTTTATGGCTCATCCGAAATCCTATTCTGCAGAAATCGTCAACGCATTACTCCGTAAGCAGGTTCGTGGTTATGACAATTCGGGAGGTAATTTGCTCCGTATCGGTGTTGCCTGGAATATCAATCGGGGAAAGGAATACCGTAAGATACAGCGGAATATCAACAATGAGGAGCGAGAAACGGGTATCTTGAAATAGTTGGCTTTACTTTCTATATGGGTTGCATGGGCAACAGCCGGAATTTATTTCTTCCCTTTATTGATGATATAAATTCCGGCAGTAGCCAATGCGCCTGCTATCAGATACTTCCAGTAGAAGGTTTCGCCTAGACAGAGACAGGAGGTGATGGCTCCTACTACGGGGATGAGCGAATTGTATATCGCTACCTTTCCTACGGGATTGCAGCTCAATAGTTTGTTGTAGAGAGCGAAACTGATGGTTGAGATGGCGATGAGCAGCAGAAGGATGGTGATGCCCCAGAGGCTGATGACTGGCAGATAGCCACCCATTAACAATGCAGGAATCACCAGCAAGGCTCCACCGATGCTCAGCGAATAACCGGTTCCTACGAAAACATCCACTCTCTTGCTCAATCCTCGGGTCAGCAGGGAAGCACTGGCTCCACACAGGGCGTTGAGGATAATCATACCATCGCCCAGGAAAGTGAAACTACCGCTTTCCTTTCCGCCAAGGTTCAAGGCTAGGATGCCTAGGAATCCGATGATGCAGCCCAATGCCTTTTGCCACGTCATCCTGTCGCTCTTGAAGAAGATACAGGCAAGGATAACCACCGTGAAGACGCTCATAGAATTGAGTATCGCCGAACGTGCTCCTGCATTATGCGAGAGTCCGAAATAGAAGAAGGCATAATGAAGGGTGGTGTTGAGGAGTGCATAGAGGAGAAGAAACCAGACATTCTCTTGAACAGCTTTCTTCTTGAATCCGAATTCACGGTGTGAACTTCTTGCGATGGCAAGGATGATGATACCGGAGATGAAGAAGCGGATGCCGGCAAAAAGCATCTTGCTTCCGGTCATGTCTGCTGTAATCTGATATTCCTCCATTCCCATTTTTATCAATGGGTAAGCCCATCCCCACGAGATAGCAGCTGTAAGGGCGAACAGGCTTACCCATACCGGTCGCTGAAATATACTGAGTGTATTTGTTTCTTTCTTTTCCATTATAATTTAATTGGTATTCCCTTGCTTCTGTGTTTGCTAAATGGCAATCTACAAGTCCCCCAGATGCCTTTCTATCGGAATTCCTCGGTTCTTGTCCTTGTCATCCTTGTTGGTGTCTATCCAGTTGCGCAGGGTATCCATGGCGATGCGGGTGGCATGGCGAAGCTGATCGCCATCCTTCAGTCTGCCCACGATGATGCTGGAGAAGATGTCGCCGGTGCCCGGGAACTGAACGGGGATTTCTTCGTAGGGCAGGAGGAAATACTCTTCTGTAAGATGATTGAAACCTACCACGGCATGCTGACCCTCTACGATGCACGAGGTGATGAGCACGGAGTGGGAACCGATGGCTCTCAGTTTATCTATCAGTTCATAGGCTTCCTTCTCCGAGATTCCCTCTTCCTTGTATTCCGAATCCGTCAGCAGACAAGCCTCGGTATAGTTGGGAAAACAGAGATGCGATACGCTCAGCATCTCCTTCATGCATCTCACGGTACTCTCACTGGCTCCACCATAGAGCTTGCCGTAATCGCCCATCACGGGATCCACATAGATGTCGGTGCCCAGTGCTGCCTGTTCTCTGCAATAACGTGCCACCAGCTTAGCCTGACGCTCCGAAGCCATGAAACCCGTGGTGATGGCATCAAAATGAATGCCCAATTCGTTCCACTTCTGCAAGGCTTCCTCGATATACGAAGTGCATTCCAGAATGGCATACTTGCCGTATGGGAAGGTGTTACTGATGAGCATGGTGGGCAGATTGAACACATCGAGTCCCATATAAGAGAGGATAGGCATCTGAACAGCGGCAGATACCTTTCCGTAGCCACACATATCGCTGATAATAAGGATATTACTTTTCGCTTTCATTCTTTCTTTTTTCTACTTGCTTTTCTTTCTTATCCTGATTATCTCTTAATAGCTGGCTGTACACTTGATGCCCAGTGCCTCTACACGGTCCTTGATGGCATCGAGAACTTCCTTTGGTGCCTTTTCCAGCAACTTGTCTGGTGTTTCACGGGCGATGGTATAAACCATTACCTGCTGAGGCTGGATGTCTTTCACTGCCTCCAGCCAAGGAGCTACGAAATGCTCGCTGGTATTGTCCAAACCGTCACCTCTCAGGAACATGGTCTGGATGATGACGTGCCCCTTGAACATCTTCAGATATTTGATTACATCCTTCACGTCGTAGTTAGGCTGCTGAGGGCGGTCCAGCTTCTTGATGTAATCCATATCCACAGTATCCAGTTTCAGGATGTTGTTATCCACGAGCATCAGCGCCTCTCTCACTTCCTCCTTATATATATAGGTGGCGTTGCTGAGTACGGATACTTGTGCTTCAGGGAAATATTTCTTGCAGAGTTCCATCGTATCTTCCACGATTCCCTTGAAGTCAGGGTGTCCCGTAGGTTCACCGTTTCCTGCGAAGGTGATGTCGTCCAGAGGCTGGTTGTTGTCGTGGCGTTCTTTCAGAACCTTCTCCAATCCTTCTCTTACCTCCTCGCGGGTAGGGCGCTTCTTCTTAGGACGGAAGTCAGCGTTGAATCCGCATTCGCAATAAACGCAGTCGAATGAACAGACCTTGCCATCAGATGGCATGAGGTTGATGCCCAGTGAAACTCCCAGACGACGGGAGTTTACCGGACCGAATATCGGTGATGGATAAATAATCGTTGACATAATCTTATTCTCCTTTATCTAATCTATTCTTTATTTTATCTTGGTAATACCTATTTTATACCAATCTTATTTACTTGTTTGTAATTTGGTGGGCAAAAGTACTAAAAAATGTTGGAATGAACAAATAAATCAACTGAAAATCGATTTATCCTTACCATTTGTCTTCTATCTCCGATAGATTGTGTACTTTTGCATTCCAATCCGGGGAGAATCTTGGTGATTTCGATTCGGATTTAAAGAAAAAAAGGTTCTTCTCAAATTTTAGTACAAAGCCCCATATTTTATATGAAGGAGCAATATT
>ENA-OZBR01000319-OZBR01000319.1-human-gut-metagenome-genome-assembly--contig:-NODE-319-length-22594-cov-4.574249_pt1 | contig 22594 bp, 21 predicted proteins | sample MGYA00243981_ERZ653524 | MGnify/ENA primary metagenome ERZ653524 (study PRJEB26926, sample SAMN06165084) | human gut metagenome | biome: ENVO:00009003; feature: ENVO:2100002; material: ENVO:00002003...
CGGCAGCGTCAGATGTGTATAAGAGACAGGCTTACCAAAGCTTCCGAAACGCAGCCAATCTTCTATTCCCGCAACATGTCACTCGGCATTAACCTGATGCTGGAGCTTGCAAAGAAGGCGGCAAAGGTGCTCGGCGACCAGTTCGACATTGAGATCGTCGAAAAGCACCACAATCAGAAGATTGATGCGCCGAGCGGCACGGCTTTGATGCTTGCCGATGCGCTTGCTTCCGTGCGCGACGGCGAAACGCAGTATATGTACGATCGCCACGCACAGCGCAAAAAGCGCGAAAAGAGCGAAATTGGCATTCACTCCGTGCGCGGCGGCACCATTGTCGGCGAGCATGAGGTGATCTTTGCGGGCAACAACGAGGTCATCACGCTCTCCCATTCCGCGCAGTCCAAAGAACTGTTCGCGGTGGGCGCAGTAAACGCAGCGGTATTCATGAGCGGCAAAGGTCCCGGCCTTTACGACATGTCCGCTTTGGTTTAAGAAAGGATGGAACAGATCATGGGCACAACCGAAATCAGCACGGTCAGCAACATCACACTGGTCACCCTGCAAGGCAGCCCCGCCACCACAGGCTTTATGGCTGAGGTATTCGAGCGCATCGCGGAGCTCGATATCAACATCGATATGATCTCCATGCCCCCGAACCACGGTGCAAACGCCGGCCTTTCTTTTACCATTTCTGACCAAGACCTCATCGAGGTGCTGTCTTTTGCGAATACGCTCAAGACCGAGACCGGCATCAAGGTTATCGTCAGCAGCGTGAACCATAAAATCTCCGTCTATGACCCGCAGATGAAAAACACGCCGGGCATGGCAGCCAGAGTGTTCAGCGCCATCGCCGCAAGCGACGCCGACATCCGCCTCATCACGACTTCCGAAGTCGAGATCTCCCTCCTCGTCACGGAAGCGGACTACGACACCGTTTTGGAAGCCATCGAAGAAGCGGTCAACGCGAAATAATTTTTAGACAACTATAAATACGAAAACAGAAGGTCAAGTCTCTTATCCGGCTTGACCTTCTGTTTTTGATTGATAGCTTCAACGATACCCAGTGCCATTTCATAGTATTCTCTGATTTTCACTTCGCCGTTCGGCTGATCGTGTCATATATATGGCATATAAAAAACGAGTGAACACAAAAGCCAAAGCCGCTGAATACACTCGTTTTTATGGTGCGGGTAGCAGGGGTCGAACCTGTGACTTTGAATTAGGTTATGGGCAACTGTCGTTGCCTCATTGTATCGCAACGCCAAAACAATTCACCGGATTGTTTTGGCTGCGACAGATAACAGCCGCGTGTGGTTGTTGTGAGTGGTGGAACAGACTTGTACTCAATTTAAAGTGAAACATTATTGAGGACACACTCGTAAACCAACTTTTTGCTTACGGTTTTTCTGCTATCGCAAATATACCCGCACGTCTGAAACTGCCCATACCGTTTGGCATAACATATTTGTCGTAATAATCGCAGATTTCAAGAAATTTCTTGTCCATACTGATTTCATTGATTTTCTTATGCACTTCTTGAGCGGAATTCTGCCGATAAAGATGCAACAAATACAGATGCGTTAGACTACCAATGCTGCGACATTCCAAAACATTCATCCCGTTTTTGTTCAAAACATCCCTTAATTCATCAATATCATAGGCTTTTAATTCAGCAATGGATGTAAGTTCCTCAGCATTGTCGTAGTTCTCTTTGTTAAAGCAACCTGTTTCCATTATGTCCTTTACGGACGGGTGAATGTAGTGCAGTTTACTAAGACTATAGTTCAGCCATGTGACTGTCATACAACTTTTGCTAGAAACCGAAAGCATTACCTTTTTTCCGACTCTGCATATTTCAGCAATTACATCTTCTGCCTTGCTTCCAGAGAATGAAATTGCCCCGTCAAAACATAACACAAGGTCAAATTCATTATTCTCGAATACATCCAGACAACAAGCATCGTGCTTAATAAACTGAATGTTTGTTAAACCTATCGCTTTATCTTTTGCCGCCTTAATCATTTCATCAGATAAATCCAAATGTACTACATCAAAGCCCATTCTAGCCAAAGGTATGGAATAAACTCCTGTTGCTGCTCCTACATCCAAAATTTTATGAACCCCTGATAAATGGCTTTGAATTGCCTTGAGCCTCAAAAGACGATTTATCATTTCATCGTCATAATCAACTTCTTCCGTTTTGGACATTTCATCCCAAAATTTCTCATATTCGGTCAATTTATTTTTATTCACTCCTTTAAGTTTGGTGATTAATTAAACTACAATTTATTGCCCTCATTATATCATTTAATAAAGCACTTAGCAAGATGACAAAAAGTCCGCCGTAATTCTATCAAAATTACGGCGGACTTATGGTGCGGGTAACAGGAGTTGAACCTGCACACCGAAGTACCAGAACCTAAATCTGGCGCGTCTGCCAATTCCGCCATACCCGCATATTTTGTTGACTAAACTATTATACCGTATTCTGAGGAAAAATCAAGCCCAAACAGAGAAAAACCCGGAAAGAGTTTCTCTCCGGGTAATTTCTCTTGAGCAAATTACTTATGCCTTCTTCTGCTCTGCGAGCGCTTCTTCCAGTGCGAGCGCGAGCTGATCCGGGCAGGAGGTGTTCTTAAAGCCGCACTTGATGCCCTTGCAGCGCTTTACGTATTCGTCAACGGTCATGCCGACCGCAAGCGCTGCCACGCCCTGCGTATTGCCGTTACAGCCACCGTCGAATTTCACGGAGCGGATAACGTCGCCGTCGAGCTCTACATGAATGCCTCTGGAACATACACCTTTCGGTGTGAAATCATACTTCATTTTGCATTTCCCTTTCATTCAGAAAATAATTTATCAAATTCGGATTCGGCCGTCGTGAACGTGCCGACCGGATTTTTCTTTGTCGTGTAAAAGCCGTGATAATCCGTGCCGCCGGTGACGGCAAGGTCATACTTTTCGGCTAAGCGCAACATTTCCGCTTTATCCTCCTCCGTGTTGCGCGGGTGATAAACTTCAATGCCGCGGATGCGGTGGTTTCTGCACAGCTCGCGCAGAAGATCCATGCTGTGGTATTCGCTCGGATGCGCCAAGACCGCGATGCCCTCTGCGGCATCAACCGCATCCATCACGGTATCGATATCGGGATAATCCACCTTCTCGTAGGCGATGCCCGTTTTGGAATCATAGAGCTTCTTAAAAACCTCGCCGAACATCTCACTCGCGTAGCCGGCGTCCATTAACGCCTGCAAAACGTGCTGCTTGTAGATATTCGTCGAGCCCTCCGCGCGGCGCAGAATCATCTCGCGCGGAATCGCATACAGGCGGCAGACTTTATCAACAGAGCGTAGCATCGCCGCATGGCGGCTGTCCGTCGTTTTTTGCAGCAGCGGCAGCAACACTTCGGGCCTCTTCGGCTTATAGCACAGGATATGCGCTTTGCCGTGACGCTTCGGATCTACGGCGGAAATTTCCACACCGGGAATCACCGTCACGCCCGCTTCCCGCCCAAGCTCCAACGCGCATTCGCAGCCCGCCATGGTATCGTGGTCGGTGAGCGCGAACGTCGTCACGCCGCGGAGCGCAGCAAGTTGTATAAGCTCCTCAAGCGGCGTGGAGCCGTCCGAATATCTTGTGTGGCAGTGCAGGTCAATAGACATTGGTTTTCTCCTTTCGCGGCTTTTCCGGCGGACGCGTCAGCAGCTTTTCGGCTGTGAAGCGCCGGAACCCGAAGTTGAATAAACACAGGTCGATCACAACGATGATCGCTGTCAAAATCAAAAGCGCAATACTGTTCAAGCGATACAGGCCCATGATCTGCCCGATGAAAATGAGCAAAATCGGCAGCACGATATAGCCGGAAATTTGAATGGATTCCGCTGTGGAGCGTGCTTTTACGGTCAGCATCGCAGCAAACGCAACGCCCAGCACCGTGATGGCCGGCGAGAGCAAAAACACCAGAACGAACCATGAAAGGTCAAAGAAAAACGGCGCTTTCAAAACCATATCGCCGATAGCCGTGACGACAAAGAACAGAATAAACGAAACCGCCGTGACAAGCCCGGAAGCCAAAACACTGCTTGCCGCCTTCACCTGCAAAAAGCGGCGCACGCTGAACGGCGCAAACAGAAGCGTTTCCATTGTGCCGTGTGCCCGCTCGCCCGCAAACGTGTACGAAGCCGTAATGATTGCCGATAAAAGCGGAATGAGCATAAACAGCATCGGCGAGATAAACGCCGTGAAAATGTAGAACATCTGCGCGCGCTCGTCCGTCCCCTGCGGAATGTTATCGAGCAGGTTTTTAAACTGCTCCACACCGGAGGATTCCGGCGAAACCATAGCGGAAACGAACAGGAACAAAAGCGGGAACGCCACCGCAAAAACGAGCGGCAGTGCGATAAGCAACGTCAAGATCAGCCTGCGGCGGCACAAAGCGGAAAGATCCTTCATCATGAGTGCACGTTCCGCTTTGGAAAACAGCTTATAAAACAGCTTCTTCATGCGGTGTCTCCTCTCCCGGCTTTTTCACAAACGCGTAATAAACATCCTGCAATGTGGGCGTACACACGGATGCTTCGTAAATGCCGACATTCTCCCGCACAAGCCCGGAAATAAGCTCCGGCATATCGGCTTCGGATTCGATCGGCTTTTCCCACGCGCCATCATGCAGTGTGAAGTCCTCCGGCATCTTCTGCGTGTCGCTCACGCGGATCACCGCCATGGGCGTCAATTCAGAAGCGGCTGTAAGCATCGAAAGGTCGCCGCTTGCCCGTAAAAAGCCGTGCTCCAACACCGCAAAGCTTGTGCAGATCTCCTCCGCGCTTTCAAGATGATCGGTGCAAAGCAGCACCGTGGCGCCGGTTTCCTTTGCGTAATCCGAAAGTGTACGCAGCACCATTGCGTCCGATACCGCTTGCTCGCCGCCGGGCAAACCGTCCGAAAACACGATCTGCGGGCGATGCACAAGCGCACGCGCCAGCGATAACCGACGGCACATCTCTGTGGAAAACGTGTAGACCTTGCGGTCGCGCGCGTTCCAAAGGTCAAGCTTCTTCAAAAGCTGCGCCGCAAGTGTACGGGCTTGCTCCTTGCGCATGCCATACATGGAAGCGAACATCAGCAGGTTTTCCAGAGCGCTCATGCTGCCAATGCAGGCCGCCGTATCGGTAACGATACCACTTTTCGCGCGCAGTTTGCGACTCTCTTTCACAGAAGAAAGTCCCAGCACCGTGCTGTCGCCGAGCGTCGGGCGCACAAGACCCGTTAAAAGGCGCAGCAGCGTCGTTTTGCCGGATCTCTCCGGGCCGAGGCAGCCGACGATCTCCCCGGCTTCCACTTCAAGGTCCACGCCATTTATCGCAATGATGTCGCCGTATTTTTTCGTTAAATTTGCAGTTTGTATCGCGATCATCTGCTCACCGCCTCTCAGCGCACATCGGAGGTGCCTTTTTCGCGCAGATAGGTTGATTCCAAATCAGCCATGTGCAGCTTCACGGCGAGCGGATAGCGGTCAAATGCCAGGCTGATGGCAAAGCTGCCGCCCTTCGCCGCGTCGTCAAAGCCACCCATATGCCAGCGGATTGCCATGGCCTCCACGGGCTTTAGACGCATAAAACGCTCGATGAGGTAAACGGATTTTTCACCGTGACCGAACGGGAATGCATCGTCCACCGTGTAAAACGGACGCTTTTCCCACTGCCCGGTCTCGTCATTTTTCACGTTGCGCGTGGAGGTCTTATAAAACTGCGATTTGCACACGTCGTGCAGCAGCGCACATATCGCAAAGCTTTCTTCACTGTCGCCCTCGTCAAACCAACGCTCGCGCATCGCCTTGTAGACATTCAGGCTGTGCATCACAAGGCCGCTTTCGCAGGCACAGTGGAACTTTGTGCTTGCCGGCGCGGTGTAAAAATCGGTGGTATCCAGCCACGCCAAAAGCTTCTGCGAGCCCTCGCGCGTGATATTCTGTGTATAAATGGAGATAAATTCCTCTCTGTACGGATTCGACATGCTTGTCCTCCCGTAGATAAATTTCAAACTCTGCGTATAGTATAACACAGAAATCGCGTGTTTTCAAACAGTTTCGCGGTTTGTAAAGAAAAAGAAAGGTCATCGCAGCAAATGCCGAAATGACCCTTCCGGTAAATCAATGATTGCCCGCGCAGCCGTGCTTATCTTCCCCGCAGCTATGGCTGCCGCAGTCATGACCGTCCTCGTGGTGATGGTGTGCACAGACGGTATCCGGGTTATAGAGCAGTGTGCCGTTCAGCAGCGAATTGACCGCCGTGTCCGCGCTGCCGGAAACACCGGGATACAACTCGATGCCCGTTTCTGCAAGCGCCGTGCGCGCACCGCCGCCGATGCCGCCGCAGATGAGCGCATTCACGCCGTGCTGCTTCAAAAAGCCAGCCAGTGCACCGTGGCCGCTGCCGTTTGTGGGCGCGACCTCTGCATTTTTAACTTCGCCGTTCTCAATCTCATAGATCTTAAATGCTTCGGAATGGCCGAAATGCTGGAAAACCAGTCCGTTCTGATACGTTACCGCGATTTTCATGTTCATGCTTCCTTTCAAATCAAACATCCTATTTTCTGCTACGTGCAGAATATGCTCTGTCTGCGGCTGTGCCGCGTTTCGGCATTTGTCATATTCCGCACGGCTGCACCCGCCATGCTGCGGTGTGCAGGGCAACTGCTCTGCAGAAAACGCCATGCGAGAGAGCTGGCTGCTGAGTTCTTTAAGCGCCGCGCGATTGACGGTGTAGTGCATGAAATAACCGCACTTTTCGCCAAAAATGAGCCCCGCTTCACGCAGAACTTTTAAATGCTGTGAAACCGCCGCTTCCGAAATATCCAGCTGTCTTGCCAGTGCACGCACGCAACAGTTGCGGCGCAGCAAAAGGTGCAGCAGTAAAAGGCGGTTTTTATCTGCCAGTGCTTTGAACATCATAGCCGTTGACCCCATAGCGTCCTCCTGATTAAGCATTTGCTAAATTAAATTATAGCACGAATTTTAATTAAGTCAATACTAAATTAAATTTTCGCCTGTAAAAAAAGCAGCACACCGAAACGATGCGCTGCCAAAAACTTTTATGTACGGTCATTCAACAGAACGGAAGCCCTTGCCGATGATCTCGCTCGTATTCGTGATGAACATGAATGCCTTTTTATCGACGGAACGGACATACGCGCGGAGCTTCACAGCTTCACCGCGTCTGCACGCAACCATAACGACCTTGCAGCCCTCATGCGAATACGCGCCTGTGGCATCCACAATGGTCGAGCTGCGGTTCATCTTGTGAATGATGTAATCGCAAATCTCCTCCGGGTGCGTGGTGACAATGGAGAAATATTTGCAGAGGTTAATACCTTCAATCACGGAATCGACCATGAACGCTTTGATAGCAAGACCGAGCAGCGAAAACAGGCCTGTGCGGATATCGAATACAAACGTCGCGGAAAATGCGATGAGCGCATCGCTGACGAGCAGCGCTTTGCCGATATCAAGACTCGTGTACTTTTTGAGGATCATCGCAACAATATCCGTGCCGCCGCTCGAAGCGTTGCAGTTAAAGAGGATCGCCGAGCCGACCGCCGGCAGCATCATGCCGTAGCACAGCTCGAGGAACGGCTGATCGGTAAGCGGCTTGGAAAGCGGAATGACCTTTTCAAACAGCCACGTCAAAAACGAAAGCAGCATGCTGCAATACACGGTAAGCATACCAAAACCGCGTCCTAAAATGATAAAACCGATGATGAGCAGGATGATATTGATAATCCACATGATATCCGCCGTGGAGAACGACGGAAAAATACGACCGAGCAGAATAGAGATACCGCTCACGCCGCCGGTGGAGAAATTATTCGGAAATTTAAAGAAATAAATGCCGATGGCAAAAATAAAGGTGCCGAACGTGATGAGCAAAAATGTCTTTAAATTTTGCTTTGTAAGCTTTTCTTTAACGTTTTGGATTGGGTTATTCATACTACGCCAACTTTCCTCATTGCAGGCAAGCCGCCTGTTTTTAGTCCGTCTGAGATTTTAACACAGCAAACACCAAAATTCAACAGGAAAGCACACAAATGAATAATTGATTTTTTCTCCGTCATTTTTTGCAAGTTGCGTCTTTCAAAACTTGCTTTACATATGTTTCGAGCGCGTTTTGATACGCCGGAAAACGTTCCCGAAGGGAAGCGGCAAACGCCTCGGACTGTATGAAATCGCAGAATTTGTCATACGGCAGAAATTTGTAATCGATCGTTTCATTCGCCTGCAGCGTGATTGGGATATCCGCGCTTTCAACCGTTGCGGCATACACGTAAAACACCGTTGGGCCATGCGTCAGACGCAGCAAAAAGTTATGATGCAAAAAGGAGAGCGGTCGAAACCGTTCTCCTTCTTTGCTTTTTAAAATCAGATCAGGCTGCGGATGTAATCTGCCGCTTTGCGGATATCGCCCTCAGGGTCGTCGCCGACTTCACGTTCGATCGTCAGGAAGCCCTTATAGCCGATGTCATTCAGCGCCTTGAAGTACGCCGGGAAATCAACGTCGCCTTCGCCGAGCGGAAGCTCAATGAAGGAAGCGTCGTTCAGCATGTCGGATTCCTCCATGCCGTACAGGATCTCCGGGCTGACATAATGCAGACGCTTGCCGTCTTTTGCATGTGTGTGCACAATGTAATCCTTCAGCGTGTAGACCGCCTGAACCGGGTCGTCGCCCGTGACCATAACAAAGTTTGCCGGATCAAGGTTGACGGAAACACCCTTGGAATGGAGGCCGTCAAGGAACCCCTTCAGCGTTGTTGCAATCTCCGGGCCGGTCTCCACGGCGAAGTGTGCCTGCATGGAGTCTGCATACGCCGCAAGCTGGCCGCAAGCATCCTGCATGATTGCATAGCGCGGGTGGCTCGGGTCGTTCGGCACAACGCCGATATGCGTTGTGATCACATCGGTCTCGAGGTCCTTTGCAAGGTCTACGATGCGTTTGGATTTTTCAATGAGCTCCGGGTTCAGCTTCGGGTCGTTGAAGCCGTGGCCGAGGTCGCCGCACAGCGCAGAGATCGTCAGGCCGTGATCCTTCACGCGCTTCAAAAATTCGCGGCGTGCTTCTGCGTTCATATTCTCGGGCGCCATTTCGCCTCTGGTTGCGTAAACCTGAATGCCGGTCGCGCCGACTGCAACAGCTTTATCGAGAGCCGTGAGCGTATCGGTGCGGAAGCCGTCCATCAGAACGCCGATAGAAAAGGGATACATAAGCAATTTCCTTTCTTAATGCACAGGGAGCTTAGCCCAGCGTGATCTCTTTGTGCTGCTCGGAGGAATCGTAAATCGCCTGCATCATCTGTGCCGTGATGATAACGGTGTCGATGTGAGACGGCAGCTTCTTGCCGGTCTTGATGCAGTCGATGAATGCGTCAATCTCATTCTGGAAGTGGTCGCGCATCTTAAAGACAGGCTTATACTCCGTGAGTGCACCGTACTCGGAGCTGTAAACAGTGAAATCCTTGCCGTACTGGAGACGGATGCCACCCTTATCGCCCATGAAGTCGATGTAACACTCGTTTTCGCCGATGTTCTGCGCCCAAGCGCCGTGCAGAGAGATAACCGGGCCTTCGGTACGGATCATGCCGACAACGGAGTCGTCCACGTCGTAGGTGCCGTCGTACTTCGGGGGGCCTGCCCACATGTCGGTGTATGCGTAGCCCTTCATGTCCTTGCCAAGCTCGCAGAAGGCTTCACCCGTAACGGTCTTAACCTTCGGGTCGCCGCAGCAGTACATAACGATATCAAGGTAATGTACACCCCAGTCAATCAGAGCACCGCCACCTGCAATCGCCTTTGTGGTGAACGCGCCGCCGAGGCCCGGAATGGAACGGTGCGCACGGAAGCTGGCATGTACATGGTAGATATTGCCGAGCTTGCCGTCGTCGATATACTTTTTGATGAGGTTAACGCTGTCATTGAAGCGGTTGACAACGCCGATATTGAGCACTTTGCCGGTCTCGTGCTGAACCTTCTGCATCTCAAGGGCTTCCTTGTAGGTTCTTGCAGCCGGCTTCTCGCACAGAACGTTCTTGCCTGCGCGCAATGCATCAATGGAAATAGTCGGGTGAACATTGTTCGGGGTGCAGACGGAAACAGCTTCAACTTCCGGATCTGCCAGGACATCGTGATAATCCACAACAGCGGTGCCGCAGCCGTACTTTTCAACGGCAGCCTGTGCGCGCTCCGGGATGATGTCGCAGAAATACTTGATTTCTGCCTCCGGGTTGTTCATGTAAGACGGGATGTGTGCTGCATTTGCGATCGTACCGCAACCAATAACGGCAACTTTCATTGGAATACAACTCCTTTAAGAATTTTCTGCGGGCTGCGGAAGGTTCTTTTTATCCTCCTCAGCCCATTTTTTATATTCACGCGGCGCCATGCCCACATATTTTTTGTAGGCGCGGCTGAACGCATGGATCGATTTGAAGCCCATCAGCTCGGCGACTTTTGTAACGGAATATCCCTGGCGAAGATACTCGTTTGATTTTTCAAAGCGCCGCTTTGTGTGATAGGATTTCAGGCTTTCGCCCGTAAACGCAGAGAACTTCTGCGCAATATGGGTATAACTGTACCCAAACTCCGCACTGAGCGCGCTGAGATTTTCCATGGACTCAAGGTGCACATCAATGTAATTGATGACATCGTAGACGAGCTTTTCATCGGAATTATTGCTGCCGCTCAGCAAGTAATTTTTGTAGAACTTTCGGCTGAAAATGCGGTATACACCGCAGATGATTTCCTGCATGTACGCTTCAATCAAAAGGTTCGAGAGTACGTCGTCCGAAATGAATTCGGAAAGCACGCGCATGAACGTGTCCTGTAAGCTGACCGCGTTATGAAACTGCACCTGCTCGTTCGTATCAAAAAAACTCTTAAGCTGTGCAATCTTCTCATTTACGATCGGCTCCACAAAATCAAAGCCGAGATAAAAGAAACGCAGCGGTTCGATCTCCGCCGAGATGATGTTGTGCATCTGTCCCTTGCGCACAAGGAGCAGGTCACCCTTCTGCATGGTGTACACCGTATCATCTACATAAAATGCACCGGTGCCGGAAAGCACGTATGTAATCTCATAGACCGCCTGCTCGTGCTCAAAGGTCTGGTAACCTGCTTCGCAGCTTAAGTCCCCAATCTGATACAGAACATATGGCCCGTACAGCATATCCATACCGGCGTATGTATTATCGAAGTGAAATTTTGCCCGATTGACCGGCATTGTGGTATCGCCTCTGTGTTTACGCCCTTATTATAATGAAAGAGCGCAGGAATGTATTTGATATTTTTTGCAAATCAGATGGTAAAAAACACAACTTTACCAGAAAATCAGCTTTTCTTCGCCTCTTTTTCAATGGCATCGAGTTCCCGGCACAAATGGCCGAACAATTCGCCGCTCACAACATTTTCGGTCTCGCCCGTCATGTTAAGCGTCACGCGGTCCAAAAAAGAGGAAAACGCTTCAAGCTCCTCTTCCGAAAAGCCCTGAAACGCCACCGCGTCGATCTGGTCTAACCGCTCGCGGCACATGGCACAGACCCTTTGCCCTTCTTCAGAGATATAAAGCCGCTTGCAGCGCAGGTTTGCTGCATCCACTTCTTTTGTGAGATACCCCGCCTTCTGCAAGCGCTTTGTAGAGAGCGCAATGGAGGCCGGGCTGACGCGCAGATGGTCTGCCACCTGCACCTGTGTGCACCCGGGATTTGCCGCAATGAAATCCAGTACAGGCATCTGGCCGAAATACAGGCCATGCTCCTGCGCCCCACGCCGATGTGCAAGCTGCTGCACAAGCTCCAGCTTATGTAACTTTCTCATCAGTTCATGCAATTCCATAGCCGCACTCCTCATACACCTCTTTGATATTATTATAACCCTGCTGTTAAATTTGTCAACCCATAGTGCCGTTTTCCCGTGCACTTCGGTTCAATATTCTCCTTTACACGAATGCTTTATTGTGCTATACTGTTAGCAGCTTGATTACAACAATTTGGAAGGGGTCTTAAAAATGAATGAAACGATTCAGGTTTTGATGAACCGCAAGTCCGTCCGTGTTTTTGAGGATAAAGAGATCACACCCGAAATCAAAGATATTATCCTCGCCGCTGCCATGCGCGCACCGACCGGCGGCAACTGCATGCCGTACTCCATCATTGACGTGACGGATCAGTCCATTAAGGATAAGCTTGCCGAAACCTGTGATCATCAGCCGTTCATTGCACAGGCGAAAATGGTGCTCATTTTTCTGTGCAGATTACCACCGTTGGTACAGAAAGTTCAAAATGGCGGGCTGCGAGAACATTCCCGCGCCGGAGCTCAGCAACATGGTGCTTGCAACGGAAGATGCCGTCATCGCCGCACACACAGCCTGCATCGCCGCGGAAAGCCTCGGCATCGGTTCCTGCTATATCGGCGACATTGTGGAGAACTTCGAGATTCACAAAGAGCTTTTAAACCTGCCCCCGCAGGTCGCGCCGCTTTGCATGCTGGTCTTCGGCTATCCCACCCAGCAGCAAAAGGAAAGAAAGCAGACAACTCGTTTTGCAAAGAGCTCCATCGTGTTTGAGAACCGGTATCGTGAGCTTTCTGAAGAAGAGCTGCTCGAAATGATGCCAAACGACCGCACAAAAGCGTTCTATAACCGCAAATATGTTTCCGATTTTGCGCAGGAAATGGTGCGTTCCACAAAAGAGATCTACAAAAACTGGAATTCCAAGGAATAAGCCATGCTGCATATCGGTTGTCATCTTTCTGCCTCTAAGGGCTACTACGCCATGGGCAAAACGGCACTTTCCATCGGCGCGGATACGTTCCAGTTCTTCACGCGAAACCCGCGCGGCAGCCGCGCAAAGCCGCTTGATCTGAACGACGCACAGAAGTTAAACGAGTTAGCGGCGGAAAACCACTTTGCCGTGCTGCTCGCCCACGCGCCGTATACAATCAATCCCTGCTCCGCAAACGAAGATACCCGCACATTCGCCCGCGAAACGATGCAGGATGATTTGAAGCGTCTGGAAGCCACACCGCACAATCTCTATAACTTCCACCCCGGCAGCCACGTTGGACAAGGCATCGAGACCGGCGTCACACAGATCAGCGAAACGCTGAACGCCATTTTATCTCCCGAACAGACCACCACGGTTTTACTCGAGACCATGGCGGGCAAGGGCACGGAAGTCGGCTCTCATTTTGAGGAACTCCGTGAAATTCTGGACCGCGTAACGCTCTCCGACCACATGGGCGTGTGCCTCGATACTTGCCACGTGTTCGATGCCGGGTATGACATTGTAAACGACCTCGACGGTGTGTTGACAGAGTTTGACCGCGTGATTGGGCTTAACCGCCTGAAAGCGGTACACATTAACGACAGCATCTTCGGGCTTTCCTCTCACAAAGACCGCCACGCAAAGATCGGCGAGGGCAAGATTGGCACGGAAGCGTTCCGCCGCATCATCAACCACCCTGTCCTGCGCCGCCTCCCCTTTTATCTCGAAACTCCAAACGAACTCCCCGGCTACAAAGCCGAAATTGAACTTTTAAGAGCGATGGTTGAGGAGAACTAAAAGCATAATTCACCATAACACTCTAAGCATCCAGGCCGCGTTTGTACCGGCTTGGGTGCTTTTAGTCATTTCACTTTTACTCCCACAACCGCAGCAGTAAATTCCTACTAACTAATAGTGAATATTTCCCGCAAAGCTTTCCCTTTTTAGGAAAGCCTCACAAAATATTTGAAGCGCTCAAATGCGTGCTACCACACTTGTGAAACTTGATGCTACGCACCAAGTGAAATACAATTCGCCCTTAACGCGCGCAGTGCATTTCACTGCGAAGCAATTTCACAATAACCGCAGGTTATTATTTCACTCGCCGTAAGGCGAATTTCACAGAAAAAAAGTCTTTGTCAAAAATGACAAAGACCTTTTTTTCTGGCTATGATTCAGATTGGAATTTTTCTTATCATCCAGAGCCAGAAGAATCAGGACACGTTTGGATAATTTATGGTAACAGATTTTGCGTTAGAAATCAGCTTGCCGTCACACTAGATAAATTGACATAGTAATAAAACTATATTTTGTTCATTTTCTTTCTTTCCAGTTTACCCCAGTTCAGTTTGTTCTTCTTGTATCTCACAAATGCAGTCGCACGGACAAATGCCAGAGAAAAGCGGAGAAAAGTTGTTTCAAAAAAACAAGCAATAATAGCAAGGATCAGTTCTCGAAAAGAAAGCCTCTGGTCAATGGTATAGATTCTTGAAAAATATGCAGTTAATGTGAGTAAAATACCATACAGGGCATAGCAGGCAAGAAATACCAGCATAAATTTCACATTCAGCATATCCATCACCACAGATAAAACCATTGTAAGTACACCCAAAAGTTCAATAAATGGTGACAATAATTCGTAAAGCAGAAAATAAAGATAGGATAAAAGTCCTACAGCTCCGTACCGTGGGTTTGCCAGCATTTTACGGTGTCCCCACATACACTGGAACAATCCTCTCTGCCATCTTTTCCGCTGCTTGCACAATTCACTTAATTTTTCCGGAGTTTGAGACCAGCAGATGGCATCCTGTGCAAAATGAATCTTATATGGCTTACGATTCATGCGGCTGAATTCATGAAGTCTGACTACCAGTTCCATATCCTCGCCCATTGTACTGTTGTCATATCCGCCTACGGCAATCACTGTTTTTTTCTCAAATAATCCAAAAGCTCCGGATATGATCATGTTTGCATTGATTTTATCCAACAGGATACGTGCTGCCAGAAAAGAACGGTCATATTCCAGGGATTGCATTCTTGCTATTATATTCCTGGGCAGCCTATATTTTATCACATGACCTTTTTTTATGACAACACCATTGGCTGGGCGGACACTTCCACCAACGGCTATTACATTTTCGTCCTCCAGAACCGGGCGAACGATTTTCTCCAGCGAATCATACTGTAAAACAGAGTCCGCATCCATACAGATAAACCAAGGATACCTGGCTGCATTGATTCCGGCATTTAAGCTGTCTGCTTTTCCGCCATTCTTCTTGCGGATCAAAGTAATGGGCACTTTCTGGTTCGGGCATTCATAAACCTCTTCCTCAGACTGGCATTGGATCAGATGACGGATCGGGCGTTCCACTCGCTCCATATGAAATGCATCAATCAGAACCTGAGATGTTTTGTCTTTAGAACCATCATCTATTACTATAATTTCATATAGTTTATAATCCAGGTTGAGAAGTGAAGTGACTGTATCCTTCACCGTAACCTCTTCGTTATAAGCCGGAACAAGAATGGAAACCGGTATGTAATAGCTTTGCCACAGTTTATTGTGCAGCTGTTCAAGGCGGTATGATTTGTACAGCTCAATTGCGCCTGCTACAACCGACAAAAACAAAAAGCTGGAATATCCAATCAGGTATATAATAAAAAACAGATTGATACATTCCAGAAAAAAACGAAATGCATCGGTCATAAACCCGCCCCCCTTTGTGCTTTTACTGCATCCAGCTGGTACTCTAACATTTCTTTTGCGTAGCGGTCATTTCCCTGTAAAATATCAGCTAATGCATCCCTATCTGTATTCAGAACTGCAAGGCTTTTTGCAGCATTGCGACGGACATACCAGTTTTTACTGGAAGTCTCTTTTTTCAAGATTTCCAGTGTCTGCGGTCCGGGATACACAGCAAGAGCAGAAATACAGGCATTCTGCAATTCCCAGAACCCTTCCTTTTCTTCTTCAGCGTGATGAAGCAGAAAAGAAACACTTCTTTCATCCTGATATCTGCCAAAATAGCGGACACATGCGATTTGAATTTCCATATCCTGGCTTGTTTCCAGCATAGACAGCATTTCATCCTTCCAGTTTGACGATGCATATCTAATATAATCCAACAAGCTTACCTGCATCCTTGGATGAAATTCACTCATTTTTTTCCAAAGGAGTGGTATCAGTTCTTCTTTTCTATCGAAGGAAAGAAGTCCATCTGCAAGTATTTTTTCATGCGGAAGCAGCTGCTCATTTGCATCCAGAAATGTCAATGCCTGCATAACCGCGTGTATATCTTCTGAACTGTATAATGCCCGCAAAGCATTCTCCCTGCAATAGAGACTTTTATTTCCAAGCAGGTCAAAAAGAAATGGGAAAACAATTTCCTTAGCCTGGAATTTCGTCATGTGAAATATGGCAAATACATAAGCCAAGCAGGCCTTTTCCATATCCGATTTTCTTTCATAAACCGGTATCAGTTCTTCCATCAGCCGACTTACAGATGCTATTCCCTGCTGGAATTGTTCCGGCATACTGTTTTCAACTTTATATAATGCTTCACTGAACGTCAGAAGTCTACTGGTTGAATGAAGCTCTTTAACCAGCCTTTTTTCCTGCTTTTTATTTTCCGTTATATTTTCTAAAAACAACTGTCTGTATTCTTCGCAATATCGTTGTTCCCTCCTTTTCAGAACACAGGAACGATATCTTGAGATTATCTCTGTAAAGCAGTTAAACAGGATAATCCCCACACAGACAATAAAATAAAAAGCAATCACAAGCTGTGCTATCATTCGTATTCCTTTCCTGTCCAGTATGTCTTCAGAACCTGGTATGCTTCTTTTAATCTTTCATGGTAGGGTACTGTATTCTCCCATCCTTTCAGTTTAAGGCATCCCATCTCGATTGTATTTCCTTCTCTGCCGAAACCTATAAACATCTCTTTGATTTCCATTGCTTCAATGCCATAATTTCCGTCATAATAATCATCATGGATCTGCATTCGGGACGGATCAGAAAAATTCAGCAGCTGCCATGGGATTCTAATTTCCACATCATCTCCGTTACAGATAAAATCCGCCCTGGAATCATAAGCAGATGCAGATGGATTTCCATTACCATAATACAGCTTTCCGCTTTCAAAGGTTTTTAACGGTGTGGCAGCATCCTGATACTGACCAATAACATCCCGTAATACCATGCAGATATTTTCGAATACAGCGCTGTCCTTGGCTGGTGGATCAATATAAGGATCTTCTCCTGTAATATCTTCCTCATAATTGGCATGAATGGGATTATACCGATCCTGAACCAACAGACGAGTATTATCTTTTCCATTTAAGATCAGTACAAAATCTGTAGGTCTTTCAAATTCTGCTGTGCAATTTTCCATACGGGTACTGCCTGTTTTAGGAGTCGTATCAACCGGAACATACAGCGTGTCCTTTTCCAGATCAAAGTCCTTTTTATGGAGATATAAATAAACATCGGAGGCATCATACTTCACACTGATGAAAGAGCCGTCTTCGTATTGGATCACCATATCTTTATCCGTCCATTCGGAAGTATCCCCGTCCACGTAACAAACACTTTCTTTTTCCCCACAGTCAAATGCCAGCAAGCCAAAATGCTGATCATTTGTCTGAGCATCTTCCCAGTAAATATTACGGCTTAAATCTACAGCATACATGGTATTCCAGGTATGCTTGAACCATTCATCCTGCCAGGAATAGACACAGCCTCCGGAAAGTCCGGCAGCCATAATGTCTTCATAACAATCTACCAGAATCTTTCCCTGTTCTTTTTCAGAATAGTATCCAAGTCCTCTGCTGGTCACCGGATTCTCCTGAATCTCACCTCGTCCTGTAGCTGCACCAAATTCAACAGCCAAAACCGGCATTGTATGATGTTCGTTTAAAAGTCTTAAATATGCCCGATAAGTATTCCGTTTTCCGTCAGGAGTGATACAGTCACTAAAGTCAATCTTTTTATCAGACAAGCTGTTCCATGTTGTGTATTCCATACAGGAAAAGTAATCCTGATCATATGGAGATGCACTGTAGCTGGCAAACTGACCTGATATAAATTTATCAGTTGCAGTTATATGTTCTGTGTCGATCCGGGCACATTTCCGGAAATATTCTGCAATCTCTTTAGGATAATCAAAGGGGTCTGTTGCATTTCCACTGGAAAAGGAGATCAGACGCTGCTCATCATATCTTGTTGATTCATAGTGCAGCATCTTGTCACCTGTTTCTGCAAGCAGGGATTCAAAGGCAGAGGCATCTTTTGAAGCAGTAAGATAGGTTCCTTTATAAGGTTCCATATCCGGATATTTCTCATCTGTATATGCAACTGTTGTATCTTCCCATCCATTTCCGATAATATATCCCAGCACCCATTTCGAGACATCGTGTAAATAAAGTCCTGTACTTGTATCTGCATCATTATTGATGATAAGTCGTTTTCCATGGATCACATCTACAGTGACCAGGCAATTATCCAGAAGCTTTCCTGCAAAGGAGTCGGCATATGCATCCACTCGGGAGTTCTGTATATAATCATTTACCCAGATTCCCTGAAGTAAATACAACGGCTCCTCATGTTGGGAATTGTATTCATAGAACGCTTTATAAAAAGACGGATTCTGGACAGAATAGACTCTCAGCGTATTTGCTCCTGCTTCCTGGATCAGCTGAAACCAGTGCAGATAGGTTTCTTTGGTGATCGCATAATCTGTAGACCATTCACCAGGAATACCGCTTCCCATATCAATTCCCCTGACTTCAAATGGTTTCCACTTATCTTTGTCCTTTATAAGTATCTCTTTATTCTCAGTCCGGACAAATGTGTTTACATGATTGTCCCGGCCTAAGTCTACATAAAATCCGCCATAAAACACAGCTACAAATCCAATAAACAGAAGCAGAATGATGGCAGATATGCCGATAATAAATCGTTTCATATTTTAATCATTAACCTCATTATACTGCTTTACACGGGAGGATGCTGAATACTGACGCAGAGTCTCAATGTTTTCATCCAGCCATTCTCCTCTGTTTCGCAAGTAACCTTTTAACTGTCCTTCAGCGGCAGATCTGCTGTCCAAATTTCTCGATACCGGAACCAGAAGTCCCTTTGCCTGCTGTTCTACACTTCCCCATCGTGCATCGTTTCTTGCAAGAGCTGGTGCGATAAAATCAAGGGTTTCATCGATATAACGATAAAGTGATTCCTCACTTAACAGACCTTTTCGCAAGGAATGATATCGCTGGATGATCCGTTCAGTAAAATCCTCATCTTTGATAAGCATTTCAAACCATAATCGGTTGTTCAGGAAAAATCCTGTATAAGGAAGTTCCTCCTCGAAATAGTTATTGCAGGCATTATTAAAATCCCATACACACATACGATACAGATTATCTGTTCCCTTATAAATATAAGTGGAATAGTTTCCGGCATCTGCATTACTGGAAAGCTCATTGATTATAAAGTAATCTACAAAGCTGTCTACATCTATCATAGAAGTGTAGCCATGTTTTTCCCTGTCATAATCATATGAATACAGAGTTTTTTCAAAATCTGAAAAATCCTGCCGGATTTCTTCCGTCAGTCTGTCATCCCTGTTCCTGCTTCCGGGATATTCTATCTGCAGCTGGAATGGGGTTTTGTAGGTATACGTTGTAAAGCTGTTTAAAGCTTCTTCGCCCGCATGCTGATGATCCAGGCGAAGTAGGTATCCGGAAAATGTGCTGTTTTTGGCATTTACACGAAGTCCCAGCCTGGCGCCATCTTTTCCGCCGGTTATCACTTCAGTCATTACATATAGACCTTCATATTCACCATTAAGAATTACTTCGCAGAATCTTACATTTGGCGCATAAGACATCATTTCTCCGGCAAGATTGTAAAACATATAATTTCGTATGGCTGTTTTATCGAGCCAGGGACCGTATAATACCCATTCATGGTGCGCATCCATTCCCATAATGGAAAGCGGATTGTTTTCCCCTTCTTTATCTACAAGTCTGATGGCATAGCTTGGCTTATCAAACGCTCTTGAGGAATTACCTCTCATTCGTATGCGGATTGCAGAAGATACATCTGCCGTTTCATTTGCATGATGGTACTCTTTGCTGTCATTTCCGATTATATCCATCTGAGCAGCAATTGTAGTTTCCCCATCAGCCGCACATGTATAAATGCGGTTGTTTCCATCATCCTTAATGGGTCTTCCCGGGATTTCCACCCCATCTGTATCAATTTTGACAATCGGAAGATATGTACACAGACCGCCATCCGCAGGATCCGTACATGGTTCCTGGGGAATTTCCTGTTCATGCTGATGAATTCTCTCTGTTTTTCGGTAGTCCTTATAAAACAATGGCGCAAAAACGGCAATCAGAATAACCGCAAAGCAGCATGTAAATCCTATTATTTTATATTTCATATCAGTTATAAATCTCATCGCTTTGAGCTACAATATTAACGCTTTCGATTTGTCCAAGGTTATAGAAATCATCTGTTAAAGCCGGATGCTGTTTCTGAACTTTTTCCAGTATTTTTCTGGATAATTCATAAATGTACTCAGCATTCTCGTCTGTCGTATTTTTTACCCGAAGAACGGCACCCGTCCCAAAATAACGAAAGACCTGGGATTCTATATTTTCACAGCGGCTTCTTTTTGCACGGATGATCAAAAGCATACGGTTATCACTGCGGATTGCTCCCACGATAAGAAAGATAAGAAAAATAGCAGAACTGCCTACTGCAGCAACCAGATAATCTCCAACTCCACAGCATATTCCCACTATGATCGTCCAGAAAATATATACAGTATCTCTGGAATCTTTTATTGCAGTTCGAAAACGCACGATAGATAATGCACCGACCATACCAAGCGACAATGCAATATTGTTTCCTATGACAGTCATAACTGTTCCTGTCATAACCGTCAGAACGATTAGTGTTACTCCAAATTTTTTGCTGTAAATCGTTCCCTTATGTGAGATCACATATGAAATAAAAATAAGCAGACCAATGACAGCACTTACCAGAATATGCATTGTAATTTGCTGCCAGGTCATATCCCCCTGCTGGGTAAGCAGGTTATAAATTGTCTCTTTCATTCCCATTCCTCCTAAAATCTGTAGTCACAGCCAATTTGTCTTGCCATACAGTATTTGCTCACGGAAAGCTCGCTTTTCTGAACGGGCAGAAGCATATGCTTGATATAGCTTAACAAAAAACCGTTATATTTTACTTCCAACACTGTAGCAAAAGGAGACATTACACTATTTAACACCAGATTTCTATCAAATATATTGAAATTTACTTCATTAGCCCGTATTCCAGAATCAAAAGTTATTCGAATAGAATTTTCCGGCGCGATAAATGCAAATCTGTCATATTCTACAACTGTCTTAGGACGGTATGCCCACATTTCCATAATTGAATGACATTCCTGTCCAAACTCACTGCCACTGTTTAAAAGTACAGAATAATCACCCTCAATGAGAGCCTGTGCTTCCCTTCTGGATAATCTTAATGATCGCTTCCGCTGATAAGGTCCCTGCTTCTGCTTCATTTCAAACAGTGCAAAATCCGCATCAGGACTATATACCCGCAAACGAAACTTCCTTCTTAACTCCAGACCATCTTCCTTTTCCTGAAAATCCCGATTTGACAAAGAATCAAAGTACAAAGAACGTACCGGATAACCATTCGGTCCATTATGTGAGTCAGCATGAACCACGTTTGACAAATAATTCCGAAGTTTTAATGCTTCTGCCTGATTAAGCAGAAATTTTTTTTCTTCCCGCAGAACATCGCGCATAGTATTATTTCCTCCTTCCTTTGCTTTTTAGTAAATACTACAATAGTATACATCCATAATTTTTTTTGTCCATATATGGAATAAAACTTTGTGTAGTTATGGATTTTCCCGAACCATTTGCACCTCTGAGCAAAAGTCTTCCACCGTAAATCGGAAACTCCTCTATATCATATACCCAAAAGTTTACAAATCCAAGCCTATTCATTTGCCAGCGTTCCATTTTTATTCCTCCTTGAAATCCTTAGGATATCGTCCTGCCGTTTTGTAGATTCCATCACAAAGATAGTATCCGTCCTCGCTTTCTTCCGCAAGCTGCCACTCAAACATATATTTTTTCACAAGAAAAGTAAACTTTTCATTTGACATATCTCTGAGTTCCTTGCTAAGACCTTTAAAAAATAACTCCTTATATTTTAGTATAGTGAGTTCAAACTCTGTTTCTGTCAAAAATATTTTTGAATTGTTTATCGTTGCTATATCTTCTCTTATTTTGCCGCACATAAGTGCGATAAATCCAGAAATAGATTTTTCCGATGGGTGTATCTTTCCAAAAACATTATCTTCGCTTATCATATAAAAAGCCGCACCAGTATGTATATCTAGTCTTCCGCCCACGTATTTGTCAAGATGTTTGTATATGTATTGTCTTTGATTTATCAGATAAATACTATCCATATCATCATCGCTGTCCCAATACATCGAAGGCTGCAAAAGAAGCCTTCTGTACACTCTGTTTGTTCTTACCATGTCTGTCTCATCATCGGTATAAAGAGAGCTTCTGTTCTCAAAATCATGATAGTCTGTATATTCACTTATTGAGCTGTCATGATTTACCGAAAAGAACTTTGAAAGTCCCGTATTCTCATAAAGTACCTCTTTGCTTTGATCCTGCTCTGCCGCTTCGATCTGTCTCTTATACACATCTGACGCTGCCGACGAAGCTAGAAGTGTAG
>ENA-OZBR01000343-OZBR01000343.1-human-gut-metagenome-genome-assembly--contig:-NODE-343-length-21873-cov-12.809744_pt1 | contig 21873 bp, 14 predicted proteins | sample MGYA00243981_ERZ653524 | MGnify/ENA primary metagenome ERZ653524 (study PRJEB26926, sample SAMN06165084) | human gut metagenome | biome: ENVO:00009003; feature: ENVO:2100002; material: ENVO:00002003...
CGGCGACTGCGGCGTTGATGTGGACGACCGTACCACCTGCGAAATCGTGGGCGGCTGCGCCGATCGCCTGGGAAATGGCGCCGTCGGCGGACAGCAGGCCGCCGTTCCACACCATGTGGGCGAGCGGAGCGTAATCGAACGTGATCCACAGCGCCACGAAAATCATCCACGTGGAGTACTTCACACGTTCGGCGATGGCGCCGCAGATCAACGCGACGGTGATCATGGCGAACGCGGACTGGAAGGCCACGTCCACGCTGACCGGGTAGTTGTTGCCGTTCAGTGCGGCCGATGTGAAGACGCCCTTATCGGAAACCATGGTGTCCTTCAGCAGGAAGCCGGTTGCCGGGTCGCCGAAGATGCCGCCGACCGAGGTGCCGGCGTAGGCGATCGACCAACCCCACAGCACCCACATGATCATCGTGACGGACAGTGCGGCCGCCTCCATGATCATCATATTCAGCACGGCCTTGGCGCGGACCATGCCACCATAGAAGAACGCCACACCAGGCGTCATGAGGAACACAAGGGACGCGGAAGTCAATATCCACGCGGCATTTCCAGAATCAAGCTGGCCCATGTCACCCTCCTCTTTCTTTCTCTATATTTGGTTCAACATTTCCGTCCCCATCGTGTGGGGCTGACAGAACGATATGGAACGCCGGCCGCGTTTTGAAAACGTTACGACGTGTTACGCCAACGTAACGCCATCCGCGCGGAACGTCAACCTACGCCGAAAAATGGCGGAATTCCAACGAAACTGGCGGTACGGAAATATGGAAGGCATAATCGCCCGGCAATCGCAATATGAAATTGCGACGGTGGACGGAAGCGGCGGGCAACGCTGCGGACGGAGTAAGTTGGGTAGCTGAAACTTACGGAACACGCGTGGCACGCGACGAGAGAACGCCGCGTACGGCGAGCGCGTGGCATGTACACCGAACGCGCGGTGCGGCGAACGTATGGCGCGCGTAACGAGAGAGCGGCGAGGACCATGGCAACGTTCATCATTTCACTGTGCGCCATTTTGATGCTGACCACGGTTTCCGGGCTGATCTGCCGCAAAGCGCAGCTGCCGGAAGTGATCGGGCAGATCCTCGTCGGCATTCTCGTGGGCCCTTCGCTGCTGGGCGTGATGCACATGAGCGATTCGCTGTCATTGTTCAGCGACCTCGGCATCATCATCCTCATGTTTTTGGGCGGTGTCGGCTGCGACTTGCAGTTGCTGAAGAAATATTCGAAGGCGGCGGTCATCATCGCGTGCATGGGCGTGGTGTTCCCCGTGGCGGTGATGGGTGGAGTGAGCCTGCTGTTTGGCTTCAAGCCGATTCCGGCTGCGTTCATCGGCGTGGTGTTCTCCGCCACGTCCGTGTCGATTTCCGTGGCGGTGCTGAAGGAAGCCGGACTGCTTGATTCGAAGGAAGGCGTGTCGATTCTCGGCGCGGCCGTGGCTGACGATGTGATCGGCGTGATCCTGCTGTCCGTGATGTGCACGCTCGTCAACACCGGCAGCGTGGACGTGGCAGGGCTGGGTTTGATTCTGCTCAAGCAGGTGCTGTTCTTTGTGGCGGCTGCCGTGGTGGTGGTTTGGGTGGCGCCGGCGCTGATGACGCTGGCTGGCGTGCTGAAGGCGCCGTCCGGCATCGCGGTGATGGCCGTGATCATCTGCCTGGCGATGGCGTGGGCGTCGAATCTGGCCGGGTTGAGCTACGCGGTGGGCGCGTTTTTCGCCGGCATCGCGGTAAGCAACAGCGATTACGCGGAGGACGCGGACCGGTATATCGAGCCGGTTGGAGACACGTTGTTCGTGCCGGTGTTCTTCGTGGGCATCGGCCTGCAGACCACAGGCGTGGATGATACGAAGATGATTGTGTTCATTGCGATCATGACGGTTCTCGGCGTGATCACGAAGGTCGTCGGCTGCGGTTTGGGTGGCCGCATGGCCGGTTTTGGCGGCGCTTCGGCGCTGATGATCGGCGCGGGCATGGTGCCACGTGGCGAGATGGCGTTGATTACCGCGCAAATCGGCTTCAACGAGCATGTGCTCGGCAGCGAATACTATTCGACGATCATCTTCATCATTTCGCTGGTGACGCTGGTCGCGCCGCTGCTATTGAAGCTGACGATCCGGAAGGTGCCGGGAGTGGGGGCTGGCGCTGCCGGTACGGCTGGCGCTGAGCAGTAATCGCAATACGAAAACCTCCCGCCACGTACGGAACGTGACGGGAGGTTTTCGCTACGGAAATCGCAAATCCGGAAAATATGGGAACGTCAGGCGAGGATGCCGTCGACGAAGCCTTCCGGATCGAACGGGGCGAGGTCGTCCGGGCCTTCGCCGAGGCCGACGAGCTTGACGGGCACGCCAAGCTCCTTCTGCACGGAGATGACGATGCCGCCCTTGGCGGAGCCGTCGAGCTTGGACAGGACCACGCCGGTGATACCGATCGCTTCGGCGAACACCTTGGCCTGCGTCATGCCGTTCTGGCCGGTAGTGGCGTCAAGCACGAGCAGCACTTCATCGACCGGCAGGTTCTTTTCGGTGACGCGGCGGATCTTGCCGAGCTCGTCCATGAGGTTCGCCTTGTTCTGCAGACGGCCGGCGGTGTCGATGATGAGCACGTCGACGTTCTCTTCCTTGGCCTTGGCGCCGGCCTCGAACGCGACGGACGCCGGATCGGCGCCGTCCTTGTCGGAACGCACGACCGGAACGCCCACCTTCGCGCCCCAGGTCTCCAGCTGGTCGGCCGCGGCGGCGCGGAACGTATCGGCCGCGCCCAGCATGACCTGCTTGCCTTCGGAGACAAGCAGACGGGAGAGTTTGCCCGCGGTGGTGGTTTTGCCAGTGCCGTTCACACCGACCATGATGATGACGCTCGGCTTGTTCGCGCCTTCCTTGTCGGCGTTGAGACGGCGGTCGACGTCGGTGCCGACGAGCTTCAGCAGCTTGTCCTTCAGCGCCGCACGCACTTCGGCCGGATCGGACTGGCCGGCGATGCGGGCGTCGTTGCGCAGTTCCTCGACGAGCTGTTCGCTGGCTTCCGCGCCAACATCGGCAAGCAGAAGGGTGTCTTCGACGTCCTCCCAGTCGGCTTCGGAAAGCTGATCCTTGGCGAGGATGTTGAACAGGGCCTTGCCGAACGGATTGCCGGACTTGGACAGGCGCGCCTTGAGGCGCTGCATGCGGGTGCCGGCAGCTTCAGGGGTTTCGACGGCTGGGGTCGCGGATTCAGTTACGGCTGACCCGACCGGAGTTGGTTCAGTTGCCACTGGCGATTCAGGTGTGGCAGACGAAGTCGCGGATTCCACTTCCGTCGCTGCGGATTCCGCGGTTTCCTTGGTTTTCTCAGCGTTTTCGGCACTTGCGGCGGCAGATTGCGCGGCGGACTTCTCCGTAGCCAAACGAGCATCGGCCTTCGCCTTCGCCGCTTCCGTGGACTTGTCCACGGCGGACTTGCGGCTCTTACCGAACCACCATCCGCCAATCGCAAGCAATGCCGCAATAACAACAACGGCGACAATCGCAATAATCACATTCGTATCCATGACTCCAGCCTAAAAAGCGCAACGGACACGCCACTCATCTCTGCCAGGGCAGGCAATGGGGCTATCCACGGGACGTGAAAAACTGGGCAATATGGCCAATACATCCAGAATGACGTCGTACCAGCGGCGCGAACAGCTTATCGAAATCGGTCGGTCGCTGTTCGCGGCCAAGGGATTCGAGGCGGTGAGCGTCGAAGAAATCGCCGCGACCGCAAAGGTTTCGAAGCCCATCGTCTACGAACATTTCGGAGGAAAGGAAGGCCTGTACGCCGTGGTGGTGGACCGCGAAATGCGCGCGCTCACCGACGTTCTCATCAACGCGCTGTCCGACCCGCAGGCGCATCCGCGCCAAATCGTGGAACGCACCGCGCTTGCGCTGCTCACCTACGTGGAGGAGAACGCCGAAGGCTTCCGCGTGCTCACGCGCGATTCGCCGAAAACCGACCCGTCCAACTCGTTCAATTCGCTGCTTGGAGACATTGCCGTACGCGTCGAGGACATTCTCACCGACGCGTTCAAACGCCAGCATCTGCCGGCCAAAAGCGTGCCGTATTACGCGCAGATGCTCATCGGCATGACCGTGTACACCTGCCAATACTGGGCCGACCAGCGCAAGCTCAGCAAGGAGCAGCTCGCCGCGCACATCGTGAACCTGGCATGGTATGGGCTGAGCCGCATGGAAGCCAAGCCGGAACTGCGCTACGAAAGCGAAAAGGCCGCCCGCGAGGCGGAAAAGCAGGCCGCGCGGGAAGCGAAGGCGATCGCCAAGCAGGAGAAGCAGGGCAAGAAGGCCGCGAAATCGCAGGAGAAGGCGGTTGCTGCGGGAGATGACGCGACGGACGGGACGACCGTGACGGACGGATCGCAAGCAGTAGGCAAATCGCAAGCGGCAGACGAATCAAACGAATCAGACGAGACGAACGAATCGCAAAAACCGCAAAGCCCGCACGAATCGCAAAAACAATCAACAATTGACGAAAACTGACATACCGTCACCCGAAATGACCCTAGGGGAAATTTCAGGTGCAGATTGCGTATTTCAGGGTGCCGTTTGTGCGCAAAACCGCGCCCCGGAACCGCACATGGTGCTACGTTAGTTTCGTTATGCTTTTGGCCGGAGCGGTCGGCCAGCCGCACGGCCCGACACGAGCCCGATCCGAGGAAGAATATGCAGGAGAAGAAGACGCTCACCTTCGTGGTGCCCGCGTACAACATGACGGAATACCTGGAACGGTGCGTCGAATCGTTGATCGCGTCGAAGCGCAACGACGACATCGAAGTGCTGATCGTGGATGACGGCTCGTCCGACGGCACGCTGGAGATGGCGAAGACGTTCGAGGCGCGCAATCCGGGAATCGTGCGCGCGATCCATCAGGAGAACAAGGGCCACGGCGGCGCGGTCAACACCGGCATCGCGGCGGCGAGCGGCATGTACGTGAAGGTCGTGGACGCGGACGATTGGGTCGGCCCGGAATCGCTCGAACAGGTCATGGCCGTGCTGCGCGGCGAGGTCGGCAAGGACGAGCCGCTCGACATGCTCGTCACCAACTATGTGTATGACAAGGTGGGCAAGCGCAACAAGCACGTCGTGAACTTCCGTCACGCCATGGAGCCCGGCAAGCGGCTCACTTGGGACGATCTGGGACATTTCGGCCTGACCGAATACATTCTCATGCACGCGCTGATCTACCGTACCGCCGTGGTGCGCGAATCGAAGATGCAGCTGCCGGAACACACGTTCTACGTGGACTTCATCTACGCGTACCAGCCGTTCCCGTGGGTCAAGTCGCTGCAATACGTGGATACGCCGTTCTACCACTATTTCATCGGCCGCGACGGGCAGAGCGTGCAGACGGACGTGATGATCCGACGCGTGGACCAGCTGCGGCTCGTCAACCAGTGCATGGTGCGCGCCACCCCCGAACGAGGTACGGTGCCAGACGGCCTGTACCGCTATATGATTCATTTTCTGGCGATTCAGAGTTCCGTCGCGAGCGTTTTCATGATTTTGTCGCGCGATCCGGAGAATTACGAGAAGAAGAAGGCCATGTGGGCGGATATCGAGGCGTATTCGCCGACGATTTACAAGGACGTGCGTAAGAAGGCGATGTCGCGCGCGCTGAACCTACATGGTTCGCTCGGCCGGTTTGTGATTCGAAAGGGATATTTCGTGGCGGAACATGTGGTCGGGTTCAACTGATTTCGCGCGGGTTTCGCGGGTTTCGCAGGTTTCGCGCGATAGAGGGTTTACGCGATATTGCGTGAGTATTGCGATTATTGCGATCGGCTAGGCGCTCCTGTGTCCGTTTCTGGTGATTCGGACACAGGAGCGCTTCATTTTGATGCCTGTGTGTCCGATTCGGGAGAAACGGACACGGAAAGCACCAGCGGGCTTAGTTCCAGCGATCCGACATGGCGAAACTGTTGTGCATGAGATTGCTGGACGTGTACAGCACGTCGCCGAGCAGCTTCGTATTGCGCGATCGCAGGTATTCCGCCATTTCGTCGTTAGCCGCCGCAAGACGGGCCGGAACAGATGTAGGACTAGCAAGCCCATCGGAACCGGAATCAACCGCAGCACCAGACATAGAACCAGAACCGCCAACCGCAGAACCGGCACCAGAACCAGCGCCACCAGCCCCAGTTGCCGACCCACCAATCGCAAGCGCATCATCCGTACGTTCCACCAGACGGTGGCCGAAGGAACGGACATCTTCCGAGAAGCCCTCGACCGCGTTGCTGGTCTCGTAGAAGTGCGCGTCGGCGAGCGTTGCAATCAGGCGGTTCGTCCAATACAGGCAGTCCGTGGAGACTTCCGGCGTGGTGTCGCGCAGGTAGGCGGGGGTGTCGTCGACGTTCGCATAGAACGGGGCGGACGTGGTGAACGCGCCGGAACCGTACGAAATCCACATGATCGAACGGCTTTCGACGGGCGCGTACGGGCGAATCTGCATGGCCACCATGTGTCCGGTGCGGTTGATGCCGATCGGACGGTAGCGATGGCGGCTTTCCTCAGTTCCCTGCGTGCCGTACGGGTCATACGGGGTGCCTTCGAAGTGCGAACCGAGCAGGAAGTCGACATCCTCGACGGTCACGGCATTCTCCGGTTCGAGACACCATGGAATATCGTCCGATTCAGGGGTAAGGTTTTCCGCGTCGGCCGGATCGAGATAGCGGTACATGTACCAGGCGCGTGGCGTGTTGTAGATGTGGTCCTTCGCGGTGGCGGTGCCGAATACGATACGCGGGTTGCAGTGGCCGCCGTTCATGCCGCCCTGCGTACCCGCCGCGCGCCCAAGATGGTGCGTTTCGATGAATTCCTGCAGATCGGCGCTGCACATGAATTCGCGCGCGTCGCTGAAGGCGTCATCAAAATCGAAATAGTCGATGCCAAGCTGGTTGGGGATGATCGCGCATTTGTCGTCCGGCACGCGGCGGGCGATCCAGTGGTGGCCGCCGATGGTTTCGACGTACCAGATTTCGTCCACGTCGGAAATGATGATGCCGTTCGATTCGTACGTTCCGTACGTTTCGAGCAGTTCGGCCAGACGTTTCACGCCTTCGCGCGCGGTGTTGACGTACGGCAGCACGAGGGTGATGATGTCTTCTTCGCCGATGCCGCCTGGGGTTTCCGGCTTACCATTGGCTTCGTCGGCCGGCTGCAGTGCGACCAGCGGGTCGGCGCCGAGCACGCGCTCGTTGACGGCGATGGTTTCGGTGGCGCTCATGGCCACGTTGCGTTCGTTGACGCCAGCTTCCGCAAGGATTCCACGATTTGGAAGCACGTTCGGTACGATGCTGTACCGGCATGGATTGTCGGGAAGGTCGATTTCAACGTGGCTCAGCACACTGCGGTAGTGCCGCGGCTGCTCCTGCGGTGCGACGACTACGAATTTCTTGGGATCGTAACGTCCCGAACCAGAGTCGTCATCTCGGGCGATGATGGTCGAACCGTCGTAACTTGCTTTTTTGCCTACAAGAATTGTGGTACATGACATGGTTTCGATTGTAGGCACACCAACACTCCGAAGGCCATTTCGACGCCCGTCCGACGCCCGTGGTGGCGATTGGTCCGAATATGCTGTATACTATGTTGCTGTTGCCCCTCTAGCTCAACGGTTAGAGCAGCGTCCTTTTAAGTCGTGGGTTGTGGGTTCGAATCCCACGGGGGGCACAGGTTCGAAGTCCTGGAAGCCGATGGTTCTCAGGACTTTTCATTTGTTTCGGGATGAGGTCTCAGCACTTCAATACGGAACGCACCATATCGCGCACCCCCCTTTCGCTCACGAATCGCAATTTCGGTCGATTATTTCGCGACGTGCGCCGAAAAGTATGGAAAATAAGGCGATTTATACCCCCTACCGCACTATGCGGCACCACCTTTCGCTCACAATCGTAAGAAAACGAGCGAAATCGCAATATGTGTTCCGAAATGAACAGCGAACAGCCCGCGGGCGATTCGCGGACGGACCATACGCATGCAACCGGCGTGGCGCAATCGACGATAATGATAGACTCGAATATATCGAACATTTGTTCGTATAGATTCGGTATTACGGGAAATTCCCCACTATATACAGTGGGCGAACGTACGAAACGCCACTACGGGTAGTGTATACTGATGAACGGCCCGAGCAGCCGGGCAAAATCGAAAAACGTGGCCGACAAGATCTTCCGCACCAAAGGAAGCCGATTGCATAGGGAGGAAAAGTAATGACCGTGACCGTCTTCACCAATCCGAACAATCCTCAATGCGAGGCCACCGAACAAGAGCTTTCCAAACTGGGAGTGCGGTACGTGGCGGTCGATTTGACGCAGAATCCGTCCACATTCGAACAGATCAAGGACGCCGGCTTCAAGCAAATTCCGGTCGTCATCTCACCGAATTCCTCATGGAGCGGACATCGCCCCGACCTCATCCGCCAGCTGGCGCAAAGCATCGCGGCGTAGGCGCGGCAACAGCAGTCAAGCATCCAGACAGCCGGAAGGTACGAATCCCAAACGGCAATAATCCGGAAGAATCAAATCCCCCGCGGCAAAACCCGCAACAAAACCCCACTGCAATCGTCCGAAATCGTTCAAAATCAGCCACCCAAAGCAAAGCGGCCAGCCGGAACATCGCCCGACCAGCCGCTCAGCAAAACCCGCAAAACGCAAAAACCAGCCTACATACGACCGGCAGTGGACGGGTCGATCTTCATGGTCTGGAATCGGTGGGCCATGAAATCGTCATTGAAATACGTGGCGAAGAACTGCGAAACGGGCGAATTCTGCGCAACCCCAGCCATGCGGGAATACCAAGCATCAAGGGCCATCAGCGTCATCACACCGTCGACGAAAAGGAAAATGAAGCAGACCAGCGTCAGCGAATAGCGAATCTTCCACGGAATACGCTGGATCAATCGCAACAATCGCGGCAAAATCAACTTGACCCAAATCAAGCCGAGGATACCCCAGAAGAACATGTATTTGCCGGACGTACGCCCGTCAATCGAAAGCCATTGCCCCGTGTAATCCCATGCGCGAATGCCGAACGCGGCCTGCATGAACCAGCTGGTGAAATATTCGAACGCGCCACCGATCACCGCGCTTGAGCAGAAAATCAGCAACCAATTCGACTGCCACAAATGGTTGAGCAACACGGTGACGATCACCACGCCGAAACCATAGATGGGCGAGAACGGCCCCCATAGGAAGCCCGCACGGTCCTGGTATTCGCCGAACAGGATGAAATGGTAGATGGTTTCGATCACCAAACCGAACACACAACCAATGGTGAACAGCCAGAACAGATTGAAGAAATCCAGCGAAATATAGCCTTTGCCGGTCAGGTCGCGGCCGGCCATGCCTTGGGAGGCGGCGTTCTCATACGCGCTGCGGGCGTCCATGCGCCGCAACGCGAACTGCAGCCGGCGCTCCTCCCGCAGCGATGGGTCGGCGGTGATGTGCAGGGCGATCAGCACGACAAGCTGGACAGCCGGGCTGACAAGGTTCAGGCCAAGCCCCTTCAACGCCAGCGACAGCAGGCCTTCGGCGAGCGTAAGCGGAATCAGCAGGTACGTCCATTGCGCGATGTGCCGGCGTTTGTTCCTGAAAAGCAGCACGCCGAACACCGTCAGGCACGCGGTGGTGACCATCAGCACGACCGCGTGAATCGCCGACAGAATCGTGGTGAGGCTCAGCGCGTCGAACGTCATATCGCCGGAAAGCACGGCCTGCACGACGTACAGGCACGACAGCACGATGATCGGCAGCGTCACCACGCCTTCAATAAGCATGACGATGCCGTAAATGCGAACGATTAACGGCAGACGACGGTCAGCGGGATTGCCGACTTCGCCAGTGCCCTGCTTTCCGCCTTCTTCGATAGCCGCGATTTCGGTTTCGGCGGCAATCGCCTTGATTTCTCCATCCGTCTTGCCCGCGGCGGAATCCTCGGATCGTGATTCAGATTGTGCGGTTTCGCTCATATGCCGCTCCTTCCTTCAGCCCACGCTACCAAACGTAGGCAATATCCGCCGCAAGAAAAGCGGTTCAGGTGCGATTATTGGCGGACGCGAGCAAAAGAGGGGGACGTCAGCTGGCTGCAATCGCCATTCGCACACCACCTTTCGCTCACGTCCGCAAGAAATGGCGATGTATAGCGCATCGTGAGCGAATGGGGGTATAAATACGGACGGAAAATAGCGATTTATTACCACCTTTCGCTCACGGACATACAGAAATGGCGATTTGTCACGGACGTGAGCGGAAGGGGCTACGTCAGCCGGCGATGGTTTTGCCGAGGCTTTGCCGCAGTACTCGACCCGATTTCCGTCATCCATGAAACGCGATGGCGATTGTCCAAGAGCACGGTATACGATACGAACCGCGTAGCGCTACGGAACACGTATCGCCATATAAGGGAATTGATTCGCCAAACCGGAGAGACAATGCACAACGTACTGCAGATCCTGCGCCGTGACTTCAAACGATTGGTCACCGTACCCGCCGCGTGGGTGATTATGATCGGCCTGATTCTCATTCCCCCGCTATACGCATGGTTCAACATCTACGGGTTCTGGAATCCCTATGGCAACACGGACAGCATCAAAGTGGCCGTGGCCAACATGGACGAAGGCACAGACAACGCGCTGCTTGGCAAAGTCAATCTCGGCGATCAAATCGAAGGCACGCTGAAGAGCAACGACCAGCTCGGCTGGGAGTTCATGGGCAAAGCCAACGCGATGGAAGCGGTGGAGTCGGGCGACTGCTACGCCGCAATCGTCATCCCTTCCGACTTCAGCGAAGATCTGGCCAACGTCGTCACCAACAGCAAGCATCGCCCCACGCTCGAATATTACGTGAACGAGAAGGCGAGTCCGATTTCACCGAAAATCACCGACCAAGGCGCGACCGTGGTCGACCGCACCGTCAACAACACCTTCGTCTCCACCGTCAGCGACGTGCTCGTCAAAGCCGTCAACTCGGCCAACGGCACCATCAGCGGCAACACCAACGCCATCGCCAACGAAACCATCGGCGAACTCGACAACACCAAGCGGAACGTAGGCACGATCCGCTCCGCAATCGCGGATCTCGACACCCAGTTAGCCAATGTGCCACAGCAGACAAAAGCAGCACGCAATGCCCTGAACGACGTGCAGCTGGCCGCGGCGAGCGCAGGCAGAGGACTAGCAGGCGCATCCACCGCCATCGGCACAGCGCAAACCCAGCTCAACACGCTTTCGTCCAACGCCAACAGCGCGCTGGAAACCGGATCCGGACTTGTTTCCCAAGCGACGGCGCAATCCACAGCCAGCATCAACCAGATCTCGTCGGCGGTATCCGCGGCAAGTGGATCGGCACAGCAGGCGGTGACCGGCATGCAAAACATCACCGACAGCAATGCGAAACTGCTCGAGAAGCTCAAATCCGCCAGCGACAACGCGCAATACCAGCAAATCATCAGCAAACTGGAGAATACCAACAACACGGCAGCCGGAACACTCGCCGACCTCAAAACCCTGAGCGAGAACACACAGGCCACAGCCGGCAGCGTATCCAAACTGTCCACCGATTTCAACATAGGCACGCAGAACTCGCTCAAAAGCGCAGGCATGGCGCGCAACGCCATCAATTCAGGCGCACTGCCGCGACTGAATTCCGCGCTGGGCTCGCTGGCTGGGACGGCCGGAACACTTGCCGGCACCGTGACCAGCCAGGACAGCGTGGTCAGGCAAACCAACATCGTGCTCGACCAACTCGACCAAGTGGCGTCAGACGCCCGCATCGGCCTTGAGCAAACCGACCAGCAGCTGGCGAAGATGGAGACGAAGCTCACCACCGTCAGCACCGACCTGAAGGCGCTGGGCACTGCGGATCTGCTCGCATCGTTGACCGGCAGCGGTTCGCTTGACGCGGATAAGATCGCCTCGTTCATGGAGTCCCCGACCGTAATCGACACGAAGAACGTGTATCCCGTCAACTCCTACGGCTCCGGCATGGCTCCGCTGATGACCAATCTGGCACTGTGGGTGGGCGCGTTCGCCTTTGTGGTGATCTACAAAGTGGAGGTGGACGACGAGGGGCTTGAGGGTCTCGATCCGACCGCAACCGAAAAGTATCTGGCCCGATACCTGTTGCTCGGCACGATGGGCGTCATTCAAGGCGCGATCTGCACCGTTGGCGATCTGATACTCGGCGTGCAGACGGCTTGCGCGCCACTGTTCATACTGACCGGCATGATCACATCGCTGGTATATCTGAGCATCACGTACGCGCTGTCCACCACGTTCATGCATATCGGCAAGGGCCTGTGCGTGGCGTTGGTGATCGTGCAGATTCCAGGCGCTTCCGGCCTGTATCCGATCGAGATGATGCCGAAGTTCTTCCGCATGGTCTATCCGTTCGTGCCATTCAGCTATTCGATAGACGCATTCCGCGAGACCATCGCCGGCTTCTACGACGGCCATTGGACCAAGGCGATCGGCACGCTGCTGCTGTTTGCCGGCATGGCGTTCGTCATCGGCCTGGTGGTCCGTCCTCTGTTGGTCAACCTCAACCGACTCTTCGCCCGCGAAATCAAGGAAAGCGACATGATTATCGGCGAGGAAGTGGAGCTTCCGGAACGCGGATACAACATGTCCCAAGCCATTCAGGTGCTGGCCGACAAAGGCGGCTACCGCGAGGTGATCGAGGAACGCGCAAGTCGGTTCGCGGAACTGTACCCGAAACTCAAGCGCGGAGCTCTGGTGATCGGATTCGTAGTTCCGGTAACTCTGGCGGCGGTGTTCTCGTTCACCAACGGAGAGAAAGTGGTGGTACTGGCCACGTGGGTCGTCTGGATTCTGCTCATCATGGGCTTCCTCATGGTCATCGAATACATGCGCGATAATCTGAACCGTCAAGTGGAGCTCGGCCATTTGAGCGATGAATCGATCCAATCCATGCTGGTGGAGCGCCAAGCGGCACGCATCCGTCGCAAAAAGCGGGCGCAACAGGAACGGCGGAACAGACTGCTGCGCAAAACGCGGAGACGCACCAGCGGCAAACGCACGACATCCGATAATCGCAATACCAGCGTCATCAAAGAAACGACGGAAAACGTGACGGGCGTCAACCACAATGAAGATGACGGAATCGCCATACTGGTGCAGAAAATGCAGAAAATGCAGACGACCGGTCCAAGCGCCGCCGCGAACGATGCCGCCACGGACACCGCCGAGACCGCCGAGACCGCCGAGACAACCGAGACAACCGAAAACAACGAAAACAACGAGGAAAGGAGCAACGCATGAAAACCATCTGGAAACTGTTCGTCGGCGACATCCGGCGAATCACCAGCAACGTCGTCTCCATCATCATCGTCATCGGACTCGTTGTGATCCCCGGCATCTTCACATGGTTCAACGTGGCCGCCAGCTGGGACCCGTTCGCCAATACCGGCAATCTGAAATTCGCCGTAGCCAATGAGGACGACGGATACCGGTCCGACCTCATTCCAGTGAAGATCAACATCGGCGACCAAGTGGTTAACACGCTGCGTTCCAACGATCAGCTCGACTGGACCTTCACCACCAAAAAAGAAGCCATCAACGGCACCAAATCCGGCAAATATTACGCAGCTGTGGTGATTCCAAAGAACTTCAGCACCCGTATGATGACGTTCTTCGCATCCGATGGCGACCACGCCGAAATCGCCTACTACAACAATGAAAAGAAGAACGCCTTGGCTCCGAAGATCACAGGCCAAGGCGCCGATACGGTCAGCGCGCAGGTCAACGAGACGTTCTCCGAAACACTGACCAGCACCGCGCTGAGTGTGGCATCGCAGCTCGCCAACCAACTCGACAAGCCAGCCGCGCAGGAACAACTCACGCAGTTCAACGGCAATATCAGCGACTTCGCGGAAACGCTCACCGACGCTTCCGGAACGCTCCGCACGTTCAGCACGCTGACCCAAAGCGCACGGCATCTGCTTGAGTCCTCCGACGGTCTGATCGCCAATGTCAGCGGCAATGCGAAAAGCGTAGGAACAACACTCAAGCAAGCCGGCAGCGGCGTGGAGGATCTGACGGGCGCGTTGAAGACCGGCACCACCGCGCTGGGCACGGCTCTGACTGATTCCGCCAACAGCTTCACAGCCATGGAAGCAGATGTGGACAGCCTATTCGGCAATGCGGGCACGCAGGCCGGCAACACCGCCAACGCATTACGCAACCAGGCCACGAACATCAGCAAGCAGGCGCAAAGCTACCAGCAGATCTATGATTCGCTCGACGCGCTCAGCGCAAACGAAAAGCTGCCGGAAGCGGTGAGGAACGCCATCGACCATCTCAAAACCAACGTCGGCACCACCATCACACAGCTCAACGACCTAGCATCGGCGCTGAATGGCAGCGCCGACAACATCGACGCCAAAGTAAGCGATACCACGGCCGAACGTGCGGAGATCAAGAAACTGGCGCAGCAGGCGGCAACGTCCGTCAGTGGCATCAAAACCGACTATGAGAGCCAACTGAAACCGCAACTTGACGATATCGCCACGTCCATTACCAGCACCACCACCGCGCTCAATGCCACAGCGGCCGATCTGAAAGGCGCGCTGGGCAATCTGAACGGCACCACCAAGACCGCGGATAAGAATCTGACCGCCATCAGCAGCGTGTTGGATTCCACCGCCGATAGTCTGGCCGGCGCGGGCAAAAAACTGGGCGCATTCACAGGAACATTGACCGATGCGCTGAACAGCGGCGATATGAGCGCCGTCAAAGATGTGCTCAGCGATAATACCGACTCGTTGGCCGCCGCGCTTGCAGCCCCTGTAAAAGTGAAACGCAACGCGGTGTTCCCAGTCAAGAACTTCGGTTCGCAGATGGCACCGTTCTACACGATCCTGCCGCTGTGGGTCGGTTCGCTGCTCATGGCAGTGACGCTCAAGACCACCGTCTCGCGTAAGGTGCGCAAGGAACTCGGCGACCCGAAACCGCATCAGCTGTTTCTCGGACATTACGGTGTGTTCGGCGTGATCGGACTATTGCAGAGCACGTTCTCCTTGGGAGGCAGTCTGCTGTTCCTCCATGTCCAGGCGGTGCATCCGCTGCTGTTCATGCTGTCCGGCTGGGTGAGCAGCCTAGTGTTCTCGTTCTTCATCTACACGCTCGTGGCCAGCTTCGGCAACGTCGGCAAAGCCATCGGCGTGCTGTTTCTCGTCATGCAGATCTCCGGAGCGAACGGCGCATATCCGCTGGCCGTACTGCCGAAAATCATCAGCGGCATCAGCCCGTTCCTGCCTGCGACGCATTCAATCACAGCAATGCGCGCGGCGATCGGCGGAATCTACAGTAACGATTACTGGTTTGCGATTGGCGCGCTACTGCTGTTCATTCCGCCGCTGCTGCTGATAGGCCTGCTACTGCGCATTCCACTGGTCAAGTTCAACCATTGGTACGTAAGCAAGCTGGAAAGCACGAAAGTGATCGCGGCATGATGGACGGAACCACGCAAGAGGGCACGCGGAAGACGGTGCAAAAAACCACGCAGGAAGACGTCGGCACAGTACGTGGCCGACGTGAGCGATTACGGGAGCAAACCGACCGCAAAATCATGAAAGCCACATTGGGGATAGTGATTTCCGATGGTATCGGAGCGGTGACCATCGAAGAGGTCGCACGACGTTCAGGGGTAGCAAAGACCACAATCTACCGACGCTACCGAAACGCCGACGATTTATTGCAACGCATCCAACCGGAAGTTGCCGGACTACCGAATTTCAACGATTTGAAGCCGTCGCGGAGCGGACTGGCCACCATGCTGCGACGCATCCAGGACTGCTTCGACAGCGAACTCGGATTGAAAGCCGTGGGCGTGGTGCTGTCTTCCGACAACGCCACGCTGAAGGCGATCGCAGCACAAGTGCTGGCGCCGGCCGAAGAACGGTTCGTGGGGTTCATGGAACGTGGCATCGCCGACGGAGTGTTTCAAAACCGTTTGGACTACACGTTCCTGTTCAGCACGGTGCTGGGTTCCATGCTGGCTTGCAAAGCGTTGGCGGGGCAGGAAGCCGGAGGGGAACGGCAATCCGGCAAGGAACGCAAGTCTGATTCCTGGGCCGAGAACATGGCCACGTTGCTCTGGCCGAACATATGCGCCGAATCCGCACGGTAACCACAGGAAAACCGTCCACACCGACGCAAGACGGACGTGCCGTGTCGGTTTCAGAAGGAATGGACTATTGGATTGACGCTTCTTGACGCGCCACTTCCAACGCCTTGTTGAAGGCTTCGGAGGTCCAGCTGGCGCCGGCGAGCTTGTCTACTTTGAGATCCTTCAACGGCTTGCCGACCACCGCGTCCGGTACGGCTTTGGCGAAGTCGTTCTGATGCTTTTTGGAGATGGACGTGAACGGATGCCCAACGATTTCCACGGCCGTCACGTTCTGGTCCTTAACGGTCAGATGCACGTCGATGGTATCCTCGCCGACCGGCCCGTACTGGCCGTTGATCGAATAGTCGCCATCCGCGTAGTTGCCGGTGTCCTGCTTGTCGGATGTTGCGGAATTCGCGTCGGCACGGTTTTTGGTGGCGTCGCCGTCGTCTGCCGTGTCGCCGGACGCCTTGCCGTCAGTTTTCGACTTCTCTTCCTGCGATTGCACGCTCTCACCGGAATTGCCGGCGTATTCGTCGTCCATCGGCGTTGCCTTCGGTTCGCCGCATGCCGACAACAGCGCGATACTCGCCGCGGACAGTGCGATGACTTTGATTGCGTTCGATTGTGCGGCGCTCATGCGCGCTCCCCTTCCGTGCCGTCGGCGTCCGCGTCCGTATCTCCGGTTTTTGCGGCCTTCGTAGGGTCGGCGAACGAAATCGCAATACCCCCGTTCTGTGCGCCTTCCTCGGCGGAACCGGTGTGCGCAGGCTTGCCACCGGCCGCCTCGTACGCACGTTTCGCCTCCTCGTCATTCCACTGTTCGCCGACGAGCACACCATGGTTGAGCATGATTTCGCGTTGTGCGCAGGAGGCGACGAGCGCATCGTGCGTCACGACGATGATCGTAGTGCCCTGCTCGTGCAGCTGACGGAACAGGTCGAGCACGATCTTCTCATTCCTCTCATCGAGATTGCCGGTCGGCTCGTCGGCGAGAATCAGCTTCGGGCAGTTGATGAGCGCTCGGGCGATGCACACGCGCTGCTGCTCACCGCCGGACAGCTGGCCGGGCAGGTGATGCGCACGCTCCTTCAATCCCACTCGTTCCAGCGCTTCCATCGCCTGCTTCTCATCGACTACAGAATGGTAGTATTGCGCCACCATCACGTTCTCCACCGCCGTCAGATGCGGCACGAGGTAAAACTTCTGGAACACGAGTCCGATCATGTTCTTGCGCACATCGGCAAGCTGGCGGGCGTTCAAATCCTCCAATCGCCGGCCTTCAAGCATGACGGAACCCTTCGACGGCGTATCCATGCAGCCGATCATGTTCATCAGCGTGGTTTTGCCGGAACCGGACGAGCCGACAATCGCTAGCCATTGCCCTTGCGGAACGGTCAGACTCAGGTCGTCGACGGCGTGCAGATCGCCGTAAATCTTGGAAATGTGGTCGAGTTCCAGCAGCATATGTTCGTTGTCCATGATTATTCCTCCCTCAAAACGATGGCGGGGTCGATACGGGTGGCGCGGCGGACCGGCGGAATGGAGGCGATGACGGCGATCGCCACGCTCAGCAGCAGCGATCCGGCGCCGAGCAGCCAGTCGAAGCCGATCGCGCGACCGAAGACGGTGGCGCACAGCACACGCGCCAGCACATAGCCGATAGCAGTGCCGAGCAGACCGCCGATCAAGCCGTAGATGCCGGATTCCACGTAGAATTCGACGCCGATGGCGCGTGAATCGGCGCCGAGGGCCTTGCGCAGGCCGATTTCGTTGCGACGCTGGCTCACAATGGAGCTGATGGTGGTGCCCACGCCGACAAGCGTCAGCACGAGCACGACGAGCGAGACAATCCAGAACAGGGTCTGCAGCATGGCGATGATGCGGGTGTCGGACGAGGTGATTCTGGTGACGGTCTGCGCTTTGACGGCAGTGTTTGTATTTTTGTTGATTCTGTTGACGATGGCGTTCAACTCATCCCCCATGGCGTTCACCGAGTATTCGACCACGTCGGCGCCGCGCTCGTGGCCCGCAAGTTTGGACACGTCCGCGGTAGTGGCGTAGATGATGGAATCCTCGTTGCCGCCGGTGTCGACGATGCCAGCGATACGGAATTCGGTGCCGTTGTTATCCATGATGTCGGACGAGACGCGGCCATTTTCCGTGGCTTGCGTGGTCTGTTCGCCTTGCGTAGTTTGTGTACTCTGCGTGCCTTGCGCGGACGATTCTGCCGTTTCAGTTGATTCGTCCGAATCGGATTTTGCGGACGCGGAAGAAGACGCTGAAGCAGACGCGTCGGCGGCGCGGTAGCCGATGGTGACGCGGCTGCCGACCTTCACGCCGAGCGCGTCGGCAACGTCGCGGCCGACCATCACGTTGTCTGCGCCGGGCCAGTCGCCCGTCACGTTCCAATGGCGATTGAGCGCGCGGACGGCTTTCACGTCCACGCCGGCGATGGTGTACGGCGCGGAATTGATGCGCACGCTCTCATACCGGTATGCGGCTGATTTCACGCTGTGTCCGGCGCCGATGAGCGCCGTCACGTTGCGTACGGTTGCGGTATCGATGCCTTGCGATTTGCCCGTTGCGGACGCGGGCGTGACGATCAGGTTCGCGCCGTACGCGCGCATTTCCTCGTTCATCTGCTGCGGCACCGCGACGCACACGGATGCAAGGCAGAACAGCGTGGCCGCGCCGACGAGCGACGCGATCACGGCCATCATCGCACGGGAGCGACGGCGGAACACCGCGCCCCACAGCATAGTGAAGAACATCTTGCGATTCGTCATCGCACACCCCCTACGAAAGCCAAGCACAACTCACCTACCATGCAGCACCTCCGCCGGACGCAAGCCCAGAATCGCCCGAATCGACGAAAGCGAGGCCACGAGCACAGTGACCGCCAGCAACACGAAAACCAACACGAACACCATCGGACGCATGGTGATGCCCGAGCCGAACACCACGTGCCCCACGATCTGTGCAACGCCCGAGCCAAGCAGCGCGCCGGCAATCGCACCAACCAGCGAAATCACCGCCGTTTCGGCGAGCATAAGGCGCGAAACCGCGCCGTCCGTGGCGCCGATCGCCTTCAACAGCGCCAATTCCGAACCGCGTTCGCCAATCGACGCGGCCATCAGGTTCGCCACGGCGATCGCGGCGGCAACCAGCGACAGCACGGTCATCAGCACCATCACCGCCTGCGTCTTGTTCAGCACATCGCCCTGCAGCGCGGCCACCTGGCGCACCTGCTTGGCCACCGCGCCCGGCAGCACCTCTTCGATCTGGTACGCGATCGACGACGGATACGCGGTGCAATACCACGTCTCCCACTCGTCCTGCGTGAGCGCGTTCGGATTCTTCGACGCCTTGCGCGCGAGGTCGTTGTCGGGCGTGGTGAGCGCCTTGACTTCAATCTTGTCGATGGAATTCGGCAGATTCGCAAGCGTTTGCGCGGCGATGGACGGCATATAAATGGCGCTGTTGTCGGAATCGCCCGAATCGAAGATGCCGACGATTTTCACTTTCACGCGATTGCGTTCGGTGGAGGATTTGCCGGTTTTCCCGGTACCTCCGTTCGTATTGTCGTCCGCACCGACGGCGATCGTCTTGTCGAGCGTAACGCTGTCACCGACGTTCACGCCCAGTTTCGCGGCGAGCGCGCTGCCGACCATCGCCTGCTCGCTGTCGTCTTTCGGCCAGGTTCCGTTGATTTTCCACCATGAGCGCATGCCGTTCATGCCGGCCACGGTGGACTCGCCGGAGTCCATGTGCAGGGTTTTCGCGAACCACGTGCCCACGATCGGCACGTTGGTCGCCTTGCATTTCGCCGCGGAAGCAGCCGCACCTGACGCACCAGCCGTTCCAGCAGAGCCAGCCGAACCAGCCCCCGAACCGACACACCCCGCATCCGCGTGGATGTTCAATTCCGGCGCGAAATTGGTGATGTTGAACGCCCAGAAGATGGTCTTGATCTTCTGCGCGTCCGGCTCCTTCAGAAACGCGGTCGGGTCGGCGCTGTCCGCCGCAGCCGAGCCGTCGGAAGTGGAACCCCCGTCCGAACCGGACGAACTACCCGAAGCCGAGCCAGCAGAATCGCCGGTATTGTACAAATCGCTCACCACAGCGTCGGACTTCGGCTGCACGACGATATTCGAACCGTACGTGCTCAGCTCCGCGTTGAGCTTGTCGCCCACGTCGAACACCACGCCGAGCATGGCCACGCTGACGGTGGCGGACAGGCACACGGTGACGGCGATGAGCAGACGGCGTTTGAACTGCCGGCTGAACGAGCGAGAGATCATTTTCAGGAAGAACATGGCACCCCCTTACCTTTCTCGGCGCTCACTGGAAATGGCTCGACAGCGCGTCGAGCGTGGACGTTTGGATGACGATTTTGCCCGGCTTGACCTGGTAGTCGAACGGTATCGGGTTGCAGCCGCCTTTGAAGCCGATGGTGGCGAGGTTGATGGCCACATCGCACTTCTTGCAGATGATTTTGCCGTCCTTCTCGTAGTAGCCGGCGTCGCCGCAGTTGTCGCACGCGTCGAGGCCGACGCCGTACGCGCCGCCGTTCTTCTTGATGATGATGAATCGCATGGAGGTGCCGTCCTTCGCGCGGTATTCGAAGCGGTGCAGGTGGCCGTCGGAAATCTGGCTGAATTTGATGGTGGCCACGCCGTCGGCGAGCGAGTAGTCTTCCGGCGGCGACAGCGTGACGACTTTCTGCGTTTGCGCGACGCCGTACGTCAGGGCCACGGTGACGCAGATCATGGCGACCAGGCTGAACGCGCCGGCCGCTTTCGCGCGGCGGCGGAACGCGATATGCGTGCGTGCGATCGCCTCGTTGGCGCCGGTCGGCTTGACTTTGAAGCCCATGACGATGCTGGCGATTGCCGGAATGGCGAAGACGAGCGCCATTGCGATGGTCAGGCTGCGCTGATGGTTGATGCCCCACACGAGCGCGAGGAAGGCGGCGGTCGGGAAGCTGACGATGCGTTTGGATTGGAGGATCTGCGCAAGGTCGGTGAAATGCTGTGCGAACAACAGCGCGACCAACAGCAGCACCGCCGTCGTGAACGACCAGCGGACGGCGGTGGAACGCATCGTGCGGAAGATAAGCGCGGCGATGATCGCGACGGCAGCGCCCAAAACAAAGCCGAGCGCGCGCAACAGCATGTCGGAAGTGAAGATGGGATCGCCCGGCTCGACGAAGATCGTCAGTCGCAGAATCACGTCGGGCAGCGCACGAAAGGTGGTGGCCGCGATCGCAAGCGCCGCAACGAGATTCGCGATGTCGAGCAGCGCGCGGTGGTTGTGCCAGTCGGCGGTGATGCGGCAGGCGAACAGGACGATGACGAACACGGCCACGTCGAGGATCACGCAGCACCACAGGGTCGGATAGTTGACGAACGTGCGTTGCGTGATGACGGCGGTGGCGCGCAGCGCGGCGAATACGACTGCGCCGGCGAATCCAACAACGAAACCGGCCAGCCGCCAGTACGCGCTCAGAGGCTTGTCACGCCCCTCACCGACGGTGAGCATGACGCTCAACGCCATGACGAGCAGCGCCGGCGCCAACACCCCCTGCAACACCGTCACAAACTGCAGCAGCATCCCAAAATCCTTTCATCCAAAAACCCAACTCAAAGAGCCCAACGATTCCCATTCCGCCCCATCCCAACTGTCTCTTATACACATCTC
>ENA-OZBR01000349-OZBR01000349.1-human-gut-metagenome-genome-assembly--contig:-NODE-349-length-21630-cov-5.157265_pt1 | contig 21630 bp, 30 predicted proteins | sample MGYA00243981_ERZ653524 | MGnify/ENA primary metagenome ERZ653524 (study PRJEB26926, sample SAMN06165084) | human gut metagenome | biome: ENVO:00009003; feature: ENVO:2100002; material: ENVO:00002003...
TCTCGTGGGCTCGGAGATGTGTATAAGAGACAGTATTAACATGGATCTTCCGTCCATGTGCTGCTGACCGGGCATTCTTTTTCTTTCTCCCCATTGGGATCTCACCTCCAGTTTGATAGCAAAAAGGCCGCCGAAGATGGAATCCTCATAGCGGCCGTAAATGTAAAAAGGCATAAAAACACCGGATGCTTTCCAGTATCTTTATGCCTTTGTTTTCCTATTTTCCTAGTTTAAAGTATAGCAAAAAACCGATGTACAGTTAAGAAGGAAAAGTTCAAAAACGGTTCGTTTCCGTTCGTAGAGTTCAGTTTTTGCAGAACTTTTTTTCCAGCTGCCGCATCTGCTCCTTGCTGGAGAAAAGCTCTTCTGAAAACTGCTGCAGCCCGATTTTTTTATGATAAAAGACGGCTGTTTTTCCCATATGCTTTCCATTCTCAAATTCGACCGCTTTCAGCGGAATCCGATCCAGACAGTGCTGTCTCACAACGATCTGTGCCTTACTGTCTCTGATCCGAAACGCCGCTGCATCAGCCAGCTTAAGCCACTCTCTTAGAGCTGTATACCTTGCAAGGCTTTCTTCTGCCTGCCGGTCATACATTTCCTTTTCACCCGGATATTTAGAATCCGCAGCCATTTCAAGATCCTGCCTCCACTGCATTTGTGTTTCCTCCACCAGCATTTTTACCCTGCTGTATTTCTGGCAGACTTCTTTTGCAAAATCCAACATATCCTCTTCTGTTTCCTGTTTCATATTCCGTATCACCTCCTCTGATAGTGGCCAATTGTGTCGGCCATTCCAATAAGGGCATTTTCTTTCTCCCGGACTACCGTTCTCCGGGTCAGCAATTTTCCTTCCGCCCCCGTAATCTCCGACTGCTTCTTCCCATCCACAAACAACTGCTCCGCCACAAGCCGGGTCTGGCCGCGCAGACTGCGAAGCCCGATTTCAAAGAGTTCGATCTGCTCACAAACCTCATAGTAAGGCTCCAGAAACTGCTCCGTGCGCTGTGTCTGCACTTCCCGATTCATGGATGCCAGCACCTTATCGCAATTAAGGACCGTGCGTTCCACCGGGTTCGACAATCCGCTTGTCTGCACCCGTTCGGATTCCTCATGTGCGCCCTGTGACAGTTTATAGATGATCTCTTCTTTCGTGTAAAACCACGATTTGGATTCTTCATACTGCTGTCGGAGCAGTTCCCGCCTGCGGATCAAACAGCGGTAGGAATCGGCCAGTTTTTTGACCAGCTCTAGACAATCCACCTGTTCAGGTTTTGCGGCAGATGCCACATTCTTTTCCTCAGCCATAGTTCGTCCTCCTTTCTGACCGATCCAATTGGTTTTTAGCTGGACGCCTCCACGGTGGCTTTCTTCTTTCGTCGCTTGGCTGCTTCCTGACGCACCCGCTCCTGCACCCCTTCGGTCAGCCGGTCCGCATCCAAATCCGTAAGCGTCTCATACCACGGAGAGTGAAAGAATCGCTCCAATCTTTCTTTCTCGTGCATCGCATCCTGGTTCCTTGGATTGACATTCAGCCGGTGAAGCGCCCACTTATAATCCTTGACCGCCTGCAGGATGATGGCATTTGCCAGATTCTCATAGCAGGCCATATTTTCACTGACGGCAACTTTTGCAGCACTTCTTACTCTGCTCATTTTTCAACGCCTCCCATCCTGTCATACCAGGGTGCCGGCACCTTATCCGGAGCAGTTCCGTACTTGAAAACATAGATTGTGTGCCACGCGGTCTCATACAAAAGATCCAGCAAACGGCGGTTTGCTTCCGGCAGTTCATTTGCTTTCTTGATGAACTGCTCGATAAAGTGCTCCCGGTTCGCATTCCCCAGATTCTGGCTCTTTTCCTTTGCAATGACCGCCTCTGCAAACTGAAAACAGATCTTTTTGTACTGCTGGACACAGTCGTATTTCCATGTGAGTGCATCCAGCAGGACCTTTCGTTTTCCGTCCGGAGTGAGCTTGGGCATATTCTGGATCTTGGATTTCTGATACAGTTCCATGGCCTGTTCTTCCTTACAGAATTCCTGCTGCATCCAGATCTCGCTTGCCCGGATGTGGCACATCAGAAGTTCCACCTCATGCTCATAGGCTTCCTTCATCAGAAGATCCCGGTTCATCCGCAAGTCTGCTGCCCTGCGGAGCGGATTCGCCCCAAAGAGCTCACAAAGGAGTCCCTTCTCGCCAATCGGCCGGAACATTGCCCAGGGGATGAAGAATCCCTCTTCGTCTCTCTTGGCTTTCATTGCCGTTACCGGCTTGGACTTTTTATAACGATAATCGCTCTCCTCTGCCGGACGGCGGTCCTCTGCATTCAAAAACAGATACTTTTTCATATTCTCTCCTATCTCCCCAGCTGTGCCTTGACCGCTGAGATCAGTTTTTCCTGTGTCATGTCCTTCTGCTCCAAAGCCGCCATGACATCCTCGTCCACCGTGTCCTTGGTGATGATATGGTGGATAGTGACCACATCCGTCTGCCCCTGCCGCCAGAGTCTGGCATTGGTCTGCTGATACAATTCCAGGCTCCATGTCAATCCAAACCAGATCAGGATGTGTCCGCCTTGCTGGATGTTCAAACCGTGTCCGGCCGATGCCGGGTGAATCAGGGCAACCGGGATGTTCCCGGCATTCCAGTCCCTGATGTCGGTGCTGCTCTTGATATCCCGTACCGGAATCCTCTGCTTTGCCAGATGCTCCATGATGCGCTGGCGGTCATGCTTGAACCAGTAGGCCACTAGCACTGGCTGTCCATTGGCGGCTTCGATCAGGTCTTCCAACGCCTCCAGCTTATGGTCATGGATGATGCGGGCTTTTCCGTTCTCATCGTAGACAGCGCCATTGCTCATCTGCAACAGCTTTCCTGTCAGTGATGCGGCATTGGCAGCATCTATGTCACCATCTTTCAGCGGGATCAACAGGTCCTTCCGAAGCATATCGTAGAGTTCCCGCTCCGGTGCGCTCATCTCCACCTCGTACCGACTTGGAATGCAGTCTGGCATATGAAGGTAATCCAGTGCTTTCATGGAAATCGTGATATCCGAGATCCGCTGGTAGATCAGCTCCTCTGCTCCTTCTCTGGGCTTGTATTGGAACACAACACCCGTGGAAGGATTCATGGAAGAAGCCTTGAAATAAGCCTCCCTGTACCGGCCGATGAATTTACCGAGCCGCTCCCCTCCATCCAGAATCCCAATCTCCGCCCAAAGATCCATGAGACCATTGGAAGAAGGGGTACCGGTCAATCCGACCCACCGCTTCACATACGGGCGGACTTTCCGCAGGAATTTAAAACGCTGGGACTGGTAGTTCTTGAACGATGACAGCTCATCAATCACGACCATGCCAAAATCCCAGCGCATTCCGTTTTTCTCATAATACTCCACCAGCCATTTGATATTTTCCCGGTTGACGACATAGATCATCGCCGGGTGGTGGAGTGCCGCAATGCGGGTCTTTGTATCACCTACGATGACGGAAATATCCAGACCTTGCAGATGATCCCACTTTTCGATCTCTGCCGGCCATGTATCACGGGCCACACGCAGCGGCGCAATGATGAGGACCTTATTGACCTCAAAGGTCTCCAGCATAAGGTCTTTGATGGCCGTCAATGTGATAACGGTCTTTCCTTAACCCAAGCCCATATCCAGAAAAAGGGCTGCGACCGGGTGTGTTTTGATATACTCCGTACAGTAGCTCTGATAATCATGAGGAATGAACTTCATTTGGGCATCACCTCCTCCCCGGCATCCTGTGCCCGTGTTTCCGGCTCCTCGCTTTGTGTATTTCCTTGTGGCAGCGTAACTTCCGGCATCTCCGGGATATTCGCACCGATTCCCTGCGGGATAGGCTCACCCGGTTTCCAGCGAAGCAACGCATGGATAGCAGTCTGGATCTGTTCCGGGCGGTCTACGCAGAATACCGGGAAACCCAGTGCCTCCAGCTGCTGTCTGCGTTTTCTCTGGAGGATACGCATCTGCTTTCCGGGAGCTTTCAGTTCCACAAACGCACACTTGCCGCCAAGCAGCAAGACCAGTCGATCCGGCACACCGTTCATGCTCTGACTGGTGAATTTAAGGGCCTGCCCACCGGCGGCCCTGACTGCTTCCACAAACTGCTTTTCGACTTCATTCTCCCTCATCCGGCTTCGCCTCCTCTGCCCGCCAGACACCGATGCGTGGGCGTTTCTTTTCCTGGCATTCCCTTTTCAGGTGTTTCCTTTTCTGGTGCTTCTTCCTGCGCTCTTCCCGAACCACATTGCCGATGGCTTCATTGGCGGTCGGGTCCGGGTGGCTGTGGCTGACTTTTCTGTTCAGAGATCCTTCCTCTTTGTGTTCGGTGATCCAGTGAATGACATCTTCCATACCGTCACCTCACTGATTGATCTGCTTCCACTGCTGCGGCTCCATCGTGGCGACCTGCCAGCCGATGCCCTCCAGTGTGGTAGCACGGTCATAGGAAACAACATCTTGCGATGCACGGGTCACCGCATTGGACAGACCGTACAGAGAAAGGTCGCCGCCTTCAATGAGGTACTTGAGGATACCTTCCTGTTCCTCGGCATTGATGCCATAGCTCTGGGCAGTCAGCTGCACCACATCCTGTACCCTGCCGGTGATCGGCACTGCCATAGATTCCTGCAGGCGGCCGACCACCTGGGAAAAGCGAGCCTCATCAATGGCAGCCATCGTGGTATCGCGGAGTTTCAGCAGGAATGCCTTGTCCTCTGCTTCCATCGTCTCATCCGAATACAGGGCAAAGCTGTCCTCCACTGCTTTTGCCTGCCGGCCCACATGATGACGGCGTTCGCCCATGTCATTGACCACCATGCCGTTGGTGCAGACCAGACGATATACCAGCGGCTGAATCGACACAGCTCCCAGACCGACCTCGGAGTTGGAGATCATCACGCCAGCCTGGACGATGTCGCCCTTGCAGACTTCCATCTCCAGACGGTGATTGACCACCTTGAGGTACAGACGGTTCTCCGTTACCTCACAGGACATGACCTCGTACTGATCGTTGCCTGCAAACAGCGGCAAGACGGATGTGGCAATCTCCATGTTGTCGATACGGCGATAGCGTTCCGACAGCAGCGCACGGGCTACCTGTCCGGCACCGTAATCCATAGAGCGGACCATGTAAGAGCTGGGCTTGTCCGCAAACCAGCTGTTCACATTCTCTGCCAGCAGTTCCGGCTTTTCTTTCTGCATGAGATCATAGTATTTGGCCGGGATACCCAGTGCTGATGCTACCTGACGATGGAACAGCGAGGTCGTACCGAACACTTCCTGCTGGCTGGTCGTAAGATGGTTGATCTCAAAAGTCTGTCCATCCTCCCGGAGGCGCATTCCCTGCGCCGGACTGATAAAATCCTGCTTGGCCTGATTCTGACGGTTCAGTTCGACCAGGACTTCCTGCAAATTTCTTCCTGTTTTCATAACAATTTTCCTCTCTATCTCTGCGGCGCATATTTATACGCCCGTTTATGCGTCCGTGTCCTTCCGACAAAAACGCCGTGTTTTTATAACTACAAGTGCTTATAATTCCCGGTTGATCATCTGCCGGATGATCCGAACGGCTCCCTGCATACGCCTGCGGTTCAGCCGGGTATCCTGCAGGAGTGTGTCCAGAGCATCCACCTCGTCCCGGATGTCACAGAGGACCGACCGCTGATGGTCAGCCAGGCGTTCATTCTCCTGTTCCATGCGGTCGTACTCTTTTTCGTATTCATCGATATCCTGCACATTAGTTTCGATATATTCCTCGATCTCCCGGCGAAGTTCCTCTCCGGCATAGTCCTGCACCGCATCCAGCAGATCCCGGATGCCAAAGGGTGTCAGAAGTTTTCCGTCCTTCATTTTTAGAACGTGAGGCATCTCGATCCCCCTTTAGTCCTTGAAATAGTAGCTGCCCTTATATCCGGCAGCATTCAGAGGAAGATCCTTGCACCACTCCGGGTTAACGGACATCAGCTTGCAGACCTCATCCACCGTGTACCGATCCTTGGGTGCTTCGATGATGACCTCATCGTGAACATGACCGACGATATTCAGGCCATAGCCTTCCATCCGGGCCATTGCTTCTGCCAGAATGTCACGGGCAATCGCTTGTGTCGCATTCTCCACCAGCCGGCCGGAGTAGGTTTCCTGTCTGGCCCATTTGTGGTTCTGCCCCACTCCTTCATAGGTCAGGCTCATGCGACCGAAGCGGTTCGGCTGCAGTCTCGGCTTCAGATACGCCAGCTTTCTTCCAGAAGGAAGCAGCATCCAGAGCGTACCGGAATAAAACTCAAACGCCAGCTTACCGATCTCCTGTCGCTTTCCGGTTTTAAACGCCTGCGTTGCCGCCTTTTCCACATCCCACCAATACTGGACGATCTTCGGATTGGCTTCCCGCCAGGAATCGATGATCTCCGGCAGTTCCTCTTCTTTCAGGCCCATCTGCAGAGCACCCATACTGATGAGCGCACCGGAAGAACCACCATAACCACAGGCCAGCTCTGCCACCTTTCCTTTCTGCCGGAGTTCTCCGTTGATGCCGTGCTTCACCACCGGCACATGGAACATCTGACTGGCAGAGGCACAATAGATGTCTTTTCCTTCCAGAAAGGCTTCCAGCCGCCACTCCTCCCCGGCTTCCCATGCAAGCACACGGGCTTCGATGGCGGAGAAGTCGGCCACGATGAACTCACAGCCTTCTTTTGGAATCAGCATGGTTCGGATCAGCTGTGAAAGCACATCCGGGGTGTTTCCGTAGATGGTCTCGACCATATCAAAGCACCCCAGCTTCACCAGTTCCCTTGCCTCATCCAGCGTGGAAATATGGTTCTGTGGGAGGTTCTGTAACTGGATATTCCGGCCGGAATACCGACCCGTGCGGCTGGCCCCATAGAACTGGAACAGTCCTCTGGCTCTGCCATCCGAGCAGACACAGCGTTCTGCCGCCTGATATTTCTTCACAGAACTTTTTGCCATCTGGAGACGTAGCTTCAGCATGTCCATTGCCTCGGCATCCACTCCGTTCTTGTCCAGTTCCTCGATCATCTGGGCTACATCCTTTTTGCCAAGTGTATCCATCGGAATGCCACGCTCATCCAGCCATGACTTCAGCTGTGACACAGAGTTGGGATTCTCAAGCCCGGTAAGCTCGTAGGCTTTCTTACTCATAGCGTCCGATAGCATCAGATCACAGGCTATGGCCTGCTGCACCAGTTCCGTGTCGATCTTTACGCCCCGGTCGTTGATACGTTCATTGACCCGGTAATGCTTCCATTCCTGCTCCGGCATCGGGAATTTCTTCAGCCGCTTATAAATGTCCACCTCGGTGTTGACATCCTGAATGCAGTAATACTTAAACTTCTCCCAGTCAGCTGGGTAATGCTCCGGAAGATTCCGGGTTCGCATCCCATTGCTTTTCGTCGGCTTACAGGGCATGGAAAACAGCTTGATCAGCCGCTCGCCTTCCTTGTCTTTCTGCTGGCTGGTCTTCAGCACGGTGCCAACATCCTTTAGAGCCATTGGCAGAGTCAGCGATGCCGCCATAATCATCGTGCAGATCCAGCTGTCTGGCGAAAGGAATTCTCCTGGCTTCAGATACTGTCCGGGATAGTGCCGGTTTAGATGCACCGATAAGCACACCCGTTCAAAAGACGCATTGTGAGCGATCAGCCGCACATTGCCGGACTGGAAATCCTCCAGCAGCTCTTTCGGGAGCGGTTCTCCCGATGCAAGGTCTGCACATCTGGTCTCGCCAAAGCCATCACCTTCATCGGTTGCCCATGCTACCAGCAGGATTTCAAAGCTGGGGTCTGTGGCATAACGGTACAGGCCGCATTTTCCGATATCCACCTCGCTGTAGGTCTCAATATCGATCAGCGTTTCTTTCAAATATCTCACCTCTATTCGATGTAAAAAGCCGGAGGACACTCTGGCATCCCCCGGCACGGTTACTTATCTGTATTTCTCTTAGCGAAGGTAATCCGGCAGTTCCTCACCGGCATCGCCGCCCAGAACATCCTCATCGTCCAGCGCGTCAAAATCAGACTCTGCCGATGCCTTGCCGGACAGACGGTCACCATCCTTGACGAACTGTACGTTCCCCAAGCCGGCAGCCACACCGCGGTTGCCATTGGCGTTAAAAGCGTAGAAGTTCACACTGACGTTGCAGTAGCAGCCGGAGTATACCATCATCGGGTCCGTCACAGGCTGGACATGACGGTCCACGACCTGCGGTGCATCCTTGCTGGAGGCATTCACAAAGAAATGCTCCTGATAGTTCTCGTCGTCCGGGCGGTCGATGTCACCGTCACGCAGAGGCAGCTTCAGGTTCGGCGGGATCTTACCGCCCCACTTACGGGTCTTGCCATCCTCCTTGGCGGCCTCCACTGCCTTGTGGATCGCCAGCAGGGTCTTCTTGTCCTCCTTCGGGATCAGGCAGGAAACGGAATACTTAGCCTCGCCGCCGTTGATGCTCTTTGCTTCAAAAATGTTTGCGAAAGAGATACGGCACGGAATCACGACCTTAGTTGCACTGGAAATCTTGTTAGCCATAATAAAATTCCTCCATCAATCTGTTTTTGTGTATTGCTGCTGCCCTCAGTCGAGGACAGCAAATTCATCTTCCGCAGTCTGCAGATCGACTGCTTCTCTGGGGTCCGAATCCGGGACAAGTGCCAGCTTACCGGGCGGCTTGACCACATACTCTCCCAGAATCTCCTGGAACTTTTTCTTCCCCATGAGCTTTTCAAAGGCTGTCAGGGAGATCAGCTCCGTCTTATAAATATCGGTGTATCCGGCCTTCTCTGCAGCAGCCACCACCGATTTCGTATCAAGGAACTGTCTCTTGCTCCTGCCTTCGACCACCTTATACCCATCCCAGCTGACACCATGATTGATGGCCTCGGAACTGACATAGGCAAAGATAGCTTCGATCCAGGATTCGATACGGTTCAGGGTCGGCAGCATCTTCTCAATGTCTGCCTTGGAAAGCAGTGCCGGGGATTTAAAGGTCGGCACGGAGGTGTCCGGATCAAAGGATGCTGTTGCATCTGTTTCCTCGGTTTCATCCTCCAGCACGCCGACATCCAGATCCAGAAACTCTTCTTTCACCAGAGCCATTGCTTCATCGGCACAGGCTTTGCAGGAAGTTCTGGCACGACAGAACCGACACCAGTCACCGGGAATCTGCTGGCCTTTTCCTTCAAAGGCCAGCTTTGCCCTCGGTCTGACATAGGTCTCTGCCCAGTCCAGCAGTTCCTCCACACTGCATTCAAACGTTGAGATATTTTCCAGTCTCGGCTGGATAATGGTCATGGACACCTTTTTGATGCTGTACAGATATCCGTAGGCGTGGTAAGCACTCAGGGCGTACAGCATCATCTGCGGATTATGGTCACAGTTTACGAACACGCCCTTGCCGTTCTTGTAGTCCATGACATAAAGCGTACCGTCTGCGATGATCACGCAGTCGCCGGTACCAAAGCCAGACGGAACCAAGTAGCTGTAATCCAGCCGCTCCTCCACCATAACCAGCGGATGCGGACAGGTCTCCTTGATACGCTCCACTGTGGAAATGATGAACTCCGCATAGATATCGGTGTTTGCTTCCATCTCCTCATCCTCATATTCAGAGGTTGGGCGCTTCACCCGTTCATGCAGATATTTCCGCAGCTTATACTCGCCCAGCGCATGGGCGGCAGTTCCCTCCTCGGCATACACCGAGGATTCATTTGGAAAGTTCTGCTCCAGCCTTGCAGATGGCGTACAGTTCAGCCACCTCTTCGAGCTGGAAGCAGAAAGGATTGCATGTACTTCCGGCATGATGACCTCCCTTAAATCTGGGAGACATCTGCCAGAAATGCTTCGTACTTCTCTGCAGGCAGGTCAGACAGCTGGGCCACACCGTAGGTCTTCAGAAGCTGACCGATCTTCTCGTTGTTATCACGCTTCTTCTTGATCTTGGCGACAATGACCGCCGTGATCTCATCCTTGGTGATCGTCACCGCAGACTGTGTTTCCTCTTTGGCAGCAGGTGTGCCCTTGTCCGTGATTTTGGACGGTGCTTCTTTCTGGCCGGTATCTTCTTCCCACGGCAGCGCATCCGCATCATCCACCGGATGCTCGTTCTCTGCGGTTTCTGAACTCTCGGAGTTCACTGCTTCCTCTGCCTCGCCAGAATCTTCTACCACAGGCACCTCTGCGGTTTCCTCGATGGCCGAAGTAGCCGTCTCTTCCACCTTTTCGGTTTTCTTGACCGGCTTCTTACGGGGATGCGAAACCGCCGGGCCTTTCTTTTCTGTTACAGGCAGTACCGGCTGCTCTGCCACCGGAAGCTCCAGCTCGTCCTCCGTCTTTGCATTTGCCGCCAGCATATCCAGCTGCTCGGATACGCCGGCAAACATCTGCGCCAGACCGTCAAAGACCTCGACCAGACCGTCCACGACTTTTTTCGGAGCGTTCAAAGCATTCAGTTCGTCCATCATGCGTTTGCCTCCTCTCCGGTTTCTTCCTCATTCCCCCACAGGTCATCCAGATAATCGGCCTGTGCCTTCAGGACTGCCAGAATGACCTTCTCGCACAGACCGGTTTCCTTGTGGATGTGAACCAGCATCTCATCGAAGTCGATGTCCTCTACCGGGTCATCTGCTTCAGCATCCGGCTCCTGTCCGAAACCGTAGTTGTACGAGGTCATACGCTCATCCATTTGGAGGTGCAGGTTCTTGATGCTGAGCGAAAGGAACGGAACACCAGACGGGCGTGCCGGCATCGGCTTATCCTGCTCCTGAGTTTTCGTTTTTTCCTCTGCCCTGGCAGGAAGCGGAACCTTTACCACCTTGGCGTCCTTCAGCATCTCGCCGATCATTTCCTCCAGAGTCATGCTCTTCTCGTTCTTATTCTCCATTATCTTCCTCACTTTCTGCAGCTTCCTGCTGCTCTTCGGTTTTATCTTCCATTGGTATGTGATACTGCTCGGAAAGCCTCTTCAAAAGCAGCTCGACCATGCGTCCCGGCTCCGGGAGGTTGCAAACGGGCTTCTTCAGCTCATGTGCTCTCTTGATCTCCGCCGCCATCCCCTCGGATATGGTTTCGCCGAACACCCACACTTCATCCGCTGCTTCCAGCCACTCCATTCCAAATCGGATTCCTGTTGCACGCTCCTGTGTATCCTCATCCTTTAAGAACTGAGTAAAATACAGATGCGGAGCCAGTGGCAGGACTCCCATCGTGGCAAGAATCCTGCAGGCTGTCTTAGCCCGCTGGATGTTTGCTTCCATCTGCGCCTTCCTGCACGGCGGATCGTTTGCCGTCGGTTGGTACGGCGAGCAGATAAAAATCTTCTTCGGTGCTGATGCCAGCGGGAACCCGCCGGGCGGACGAGCCTCCTTAGAACCTTCTATCTTGGCGGTTGCATTCGCCTTATTCATGCGTTCTGCATTCATAGGTTTTTCCTCCTGTCGATGTACTTGAGAGGTGGCCCTCTCATAAAGACCACCGTTTTGTGGCAAAAGTTAAGTAGTTCTTCAAAAACTTTTTCTCATTTTTTTGAGAGCACCTTTCATCGCATAATGGACAGCCGGTTTTGTTATCCCCAGCTCTTCTGCAATTTCCTGCAGTGTCATACCTTTATAGAAGTAAAGCTGGATCACCTCGGTCTGACGCTCAGTGAGCTTGCTCATAGCCGCGTACAAACGGCGAAGCTCCCTGTCAGCCAGCATCTCGGCATTGTCTTCATCCAGAAAATCCACCATAACGGCTGCAGACCAGTCAGAGCCGTCACATTCCAGGGAAACATTTTCTGAATCTGCCACACGCTTATTCAGGTTATGCTCCATCCGACGCTCACCTTCCATCAGCAGACGGACACTCCATTCAACATCCTCGAATGTTTCAGCCGGGATCACCTCGTAGGTTCCATCCGTAAAGTCATAACGGTAATCGTTGCAGCGATCCACCGCCATGACCGTATGTGAGCCATCCACCTCATACACCGCGTAGCCGTTCTCATACGCAGTCAGCTTTGCTCCATTTACCATTGTCTGTGCCACTGCCACCGGCTCCTTTTCCATAAGGGTCTTAAAGGTCGGGAGCTTCTTTTCCACCACGGTATCGATCTTTGTCTTCAGCTCACGCAGGGTGATATGTGCGTTGAGAGCCACCTGCTCTGCAGCCTGTGCCGCGCTTGCTGCCATCTGGCTGACTGCCACCTGCGGTTGATGGATCTCCATCACACCTACTCCACCGTTGATTGCTACTGCTCCAGTCATCATGTTCATCATTGTTTTGTCCTTTCCCCCGGACTTCTGGGAGGGAAAGATACCGAAGCAGGATGCAGATGAGGCACCAAACCATCTGGCAAGGCTGTGAAACACAAAAAGCCCGATTCCAGAGATAGGGAGAGTGATCCCATTCGCATACCTCCAGCACCAGCAAATAAATCGCTGTACTGTGTGGTTCTGCTATGGTATCCTTCGCCTGCTCTAGAATCGGGCTTACGATATTTTTTTATTTGTCCGAGGTACTGCCGACAGATTCAAACTCTGTGGTTCTGTGGGCTTGTCCCTTGAACTGACTATATGATAACAAAATGACCGGGGCTTGCAGATGGTGAGCTTCCCACACTTCTGTGGGAAATTCCCCACATTTCATCACAGTCTGGAAAATGGCAAAAAAATCCGCACAGCCATCTCGACTGCACGGATCACGATGCCATTGATTGTTGCAGGAATAAGGCATCCATCATTTTATCTATCATTTCTTGATTTTTTGAATTTAGTCTTTCATATCTTTCTATGTGCTGCTCGTTTTTCTCAGTAAGTTCATCCCCCTCATCGAGCAGCTGTTCAGCCGAAACATCCAATGCCTTAGCAAAACGTTTCAGCATCTTAAAGCCCATCTCTCCGTTTTGACCGCTCTCGTATTTTGAAATCTCAGCGCGATCAATGTCCACGGCTTCGCTTAGTTTGCTCTGCGTCCATTTTTTCAAAGTTCGATACTTTTTTATGTTCTGCCCAAGGATATACTCCTCGCTATGTACATCGATCACGCCAGACACCTCCTTCCTCTTTTGTGGTCTTACCCTATAATATCCTTTTTATGTTATTTTCGACATGGAAACTCACCGCGCATTTCGTTCTGAAATCTACAGTTTCGCTACTGCTTTTTGTCAGAAACGTGTACTTGCACTCCATTTGTCCTTAAAACGACAAAAGACCGGAACATTTTAAAGATAAAGGTCGTCAGCGTTTTCGCGCTACGTTCTCATCTCTAATGTGTTCCGGTCTTTTAAGATTTTTTGCTCTTAAAATTCCTTATGTATCAGATTAATAACTATCTTCAACCCACAGTGAGTGTACCTCGACCTTACATACCAATCAGCCTCATCACCTGTTCGCGGGCATAGTATCCCTGCTGGTAAAACGGCTTGAAGTTATGTAATAGGTACTGCTACATCTCACGATCCACCAAAACGTGTGCTTTGCAGATCCGAGTTAAATCAAATCATCTTTCTGTACATCATTTATGCAATTGCTGCATATTCAAAATTTACTAATATTCAATTTTATGACACCACAGCTTGTGTGGTATCTTTAATCATAGCAGATGTTTTACCATACGTAAATACCCATTAGCAAATTTTGTCAGATGTTTTAGAAATGAGTTGCTACTTTGTATAAATTGCCAGTTACATATTGTGTATTGCTGTCGATTGCTACAATGGCGAGAGTTCTGAATTGGTAGTTTCTTCCCCTAAAACGACAAAAGGAGCCGAAGGTCATGGTCATACAACCACAATCCTCGGCTCCTATTAGCCCTTCATCGAATCCAATTACCCGATGGATATACTTTTTCTCACTTCGTACACAGCCAGCTTTCCATTGCTGCGCCGCTTGACTTCAGCATTATTGCCCCGGCTCGTTATCTCCCGGATGGTTTTCATGATAAGCACATCATCATTCAATGTGCTTACAGATGCGTCATGCACACATCTGTCATGTGAGGAATAACCACATGTGCTCTGTTCAAGTTTTTTCATAACCAACTGTGCTCCTTTCCGGGTCAGATATCAAAGAGTTTCTGTTCCCAATCGCTTTCTGTTTCTTCCACGGTTTCCTCTTCTTCATCCGATTTGTCATCTTCTATCGGTGTAAAAACAGTTTCGACATTCGGACGACCCACCAATGGGAAAACATATTCTTCTTCCACCTTGCCTTCATCAAGGTTTACCAAAATAAGGGAAAAAACATCCTTAAATTTTATATTTTCAAGTGTTTCCACCATTCGACCATACACTTCCCGGTTGGTAAGAACGAAACTCATCTTTTTCGGATTCATCGTTCCTGTATAGTAAAGGCCTAAGACCATTAAAAACTTCTGGCGCAGCTTCATCACGGTATGCGCCACACTGTTTTTTTCCAACATTGTGTGCCAGATTTCGAATTCCCAAATCTCCATCTCGCCACTATCGGAATTAGCATCCGTTGATATAACCCAGTCTGTCCGATAGCGGTAATTAAGAGCATTGTGTTTATTTTCACCCTCTAATACCGAAGTCTTATAACCTCTATCTTCCAACTCCTTAAATATTATATCCGTAATGTTTTTTTCTGCGGCTTCAAATTCTTTGCTCGTATACTTTCCCGTCATCCGGCGCGGTACTTTGCCGTTTGCATCCATCAGCATTTCAAAAGTAATGCCGCTTTCCAGATCCGAGTTCTGCGCCACTTTCTGGATCAACTCATCCGTGCAAGCTCCGGAAGTTTTCATATTTACAATACGGGAAAGCGTTGATGGATTCACTCCGCAGTCAAGGGCAAACTGCCGCATACTGCGGCTTGCGCCTTTTGCTCTAATGAGCAGTTCTGCTAATTTTTCTTTCTCCGGCGGGCGAATGCGAATATAATTCGCAAGCTCCGTCATATCAATTTTTCTATCGCTCATGCATTGCCTCCCGTAAATTAGGCGTGTTGTTTATGTTGCTTGCATTGCGTATATTGTATCACTTTGCAATTCCCGTGTCAATATATACGCAATATTTATTGCTTGTTTTGCTTGGTTATTTTTTATTTGTTTTCAGCTAGTTTCCCTCTTGACTTCTACAACCTACTATTGTATTATAGGAACAGGAGTTCCCGAACTGTTGTTCTTAGTATAACGGAACAGTTGTTCCTTGTCAAGTAGCTTTACAAAATTATGTTGTAAGTGCTGGTTACTTTCCCTCCAGCAAACAGCAGAATATCCCACATGGAGGCAATAATGACATGAAAAAAGAAACGAACTTTGAAACAAGTCCACTCAGCACGCAGGAGGTCAAAGCGGAAGCCGCTGCTGCCCTGACCCCGGCTGCGACCAACGGAGCTAAAATAAAAGCCCTCCGCACCGCCCAGCACATGAGTATGGCTGAACTGGCGCGTCGGGCTTCCATGTCGGACCGTGCGATCCGCTATATCGAATCCAATCAGCGCGAGCCGAGCGTCGATGCGATCCAGAAGATTGCTGCCGCTCTCGGTGTCACAACGGATTATTTTATGGATGAAGTCACCTTCCAGCAAGAATTAAACGATGACCTCTTCTATGCAGATGTGCGCAAGAAGTACGGATCCCGTGGCGTTGCACAGGCAAAGAAAATAAAAGAACAGACCACTGCCCTGTTTGCTGGCGGTGAGCTGTCCGAAGAAGATCAGGCGGCCTTTATTAAAGAAATGGAAGAACTTTTCCTCGATGCAAAAGAGGATGCAAAGAAATTCACTCCAAAAAAATATCTGCGGTAAGGAAACCTATTTACTCCGGAAGAAAGGAGTCAAACCTTGAACACACGCATAATCGATACGGCCGATGCTGTGGTTCACCGCTATAAGACCCGGAACCCAGAAGAAATCATCTCACAACGGGCTATTAAGTTGAAAGACATCCGTTTTTGCCAAGATCTTCTGGGCTACTACACCATCATGCTGAACTGTGAATACATCGGCATTAACACAAATTGTACAGATGCCCAGCGCATATCTGCAATGGCTCATGAGCTGGGACACGCACTCTTCGACCGGAAGCACGCCATTGCCGGTCAGTCATTTCAGGATACCTATTTTTATAGTCTGGATAATTCAAAGGCAGAACGGCGAGCCAACACCTTCGCCGCCGAACTGCTGCTGGCAGACGATGCTGTTCTGGAACCGATTGGCTACTATGAATTCAACGCCGACCGGCTTCAGCTGGAGAAGAATTTGCCATCCCACTGCTCTTCTGCCTACCGTGCTATGAAATATCAGGAACTGCTTCAGGGGTTCCTATACATGCACAGCGGAGTTGTAACACCGGCCGAGATTGCACAGGCCAACACAATTGAAAAGCACTTTGTCGATTTCAAGCTGAACATTCTGGCTGCAAAAGGTTACCAACTTCCTGTCCTGCCTGAACTGCATAATGATTTTCTAAAAGACTCCATGAAGAACAGTGAGGTGACAATGGATTGAACTTTTATTACTGTGATGCCTGCCATTACTGCTTTGAAGCTGGAGAGCTTCCAGACCGTTGCCCTGACTGCGGCGCAGTGGAACATAACGATAAAAAGGCAGTAAGAGTGGCGAAGAAGAATGAAGTAGATGAACTGCTTCGTATTCGGGCAGAAGATAACGAGTAGGAGGACACAAAATGAAAGCACATAAATATTGGTCACTCGGCGCACTTGCCTGTATGGCAGGATGCTTCTACACAGGTTGCAAAAAACTGATGCAGGCACACAAGTATTTCGCTTGCGGCTCTCTGGTCTGCATGGGCATGGCAATCTACTCTGGTCATAAAATTGCACCGAAGAAGAAATCTGAAAAGCCTGAATAATAAGAACACACACCCTCGCCGTAACAAGCGAGGGCTTTTTTTGAACTCCAGGAGTTCATTTTATTTCCGTCACAAACTATATACTTCCATCATAAGCCGTATCCCGACTTTCAGACCTTCCTCAAAAGCAGTCTTCTCCCATGTGCAGCACACCGTCCCCTGCCGGTCCATAATCTTTTCCCAGAGTGGGATCTTATCGCCGACATAGTCATCTACGAGCCTATCCATTCCTTCCAAGCCACGCAGCCACTCTTCCAGTTCCTTTTCCTTGGCCTTTGCTGCTTTCCCGGCAAACGTGTTTTTCTCTACTGGATTATTCTCCGTGTAATGCTCGTAGATCAGATCCAGCAGATTCTCCACTGGCGGGTAATACTCCGGCTCTGTTTTCTTCAAATACTCCTCCAGCATTTCCTTCAATTTTTCTATAATGCTACCATCCTTCCCAACTGAGATTCACATCCTCAGTTACGGCACATATTACCGCACACTTCTGTACATAGCAACCTATTTTTTGCGGTCTTTTAGACGGCACATCTTCTCCTTTACCTCATCTGGCACATCGATTAGCCCGAACCGATAGAACATTCCGTATATGTAGGTCACGCCCCGGATATCACCCAGAGCTTTCGGGCGGTCTACTACCTCCCCTTTAATATTCTTCAGTGCCAGCAGTACTGAACTCCATGCCAGACTTTTACTGTTCTCCCGGCGGTCGATCCACAGTTCTTTTGTGTATTCGCCGTTCCTGCCTTTTTTAATTTGGTAGGAGAATGGCAAGCCGGAGTAAGTTTTAAATTGTATCCCGGCATAGGCCAGAACCACACCCCAAAAGTTTTCTTCTGTCGGATCAGCCCTCCACCGCTTCATCGCTCTGTATCTCCGCTGCCGCTCTGCTCCTACACTGATTTTCTCTTTTGATGCAGTACTTGGGAAATACACGCCTTTCTGATATGGTAGGTACGAAGTAACGGAGGCTTTGGAGCGTTGAAGCGCATTTGCGGTTGAGAGTATGGAAGTTTTGTAGTCTTGTATTTCTCTATACCCTTCAAAAGTATCCTGTACCTTCTGCGCCACTTCTGATTCATACACACCGGCCGTGATGAGCAGCTTCCGTACCTTGATGGGGTTAAGGTTTAGAGCATCTGCAATGGCCTGCAAGGACATCTCAGAATCATAAAGTGCCACAGCACTTTCCATCTGCTCTTTCAGATTTTTCCCGGCATCATACTCTGGCTTCAACTTCTTCCGGCCACCGCCTGGTTTTCTTGTTTTCTTCATTTTACTCGTGCAGCTCCAACGGCAGTCCGTCCGGGTCATGGAAGAAAGTCATCTTCTTGCCGGTGTAATCATCTACACGAATTGGCTCACATTCAATTCCTACCTCTGTCAACTCATTCACTGTCTGCTCCACGCTCTCAACGCAGAACGCAAGGTGACGCAGCCCACAGGCCTCCGGGCGGTTCACACGCTTCGGAGGATTTTCCTCAGCGAAAATCTCCAGCTCCGTGTGTTCATTGACACGAAGATCCAGCTTCCAGTCCTTACGCTCCGGGCGGTAGTTTTCCCGGATGACAGCAAAGCCCAGCTTGTTCACATAGAACTCCCTTGCGGCTTCGTAGTCGGATACGATGATCGCGATGTGGTGTATTTTAGATAAGTTCATTTTTCTCACGCTCCATTTCCTTTATTTCTATTCGATTTTTATTTTCGTCATAAACTATATATCAACCTTCAAAAAATACCGAGTGAACTCCTGGAGTTCAGTTTGTCCACACGGCATTTATTTTTTTCTCAGTTTTCTTGGTTATTTCAGCTTAGCGAGGATCTCATCGGCACTCATGCCACCGGCAAGCAATTTCTTCAGGACGGATTCCGCCTCTGCTTTCTTTGCTTCCTCTGCGGCCTTAGCATCTTCCTTTGCCTTCTTCGCTTCCAGGGATGCCACTTCTTTTTCGGCCTTCTTCAGAGCAGACTTCTTCTCTTTCAATGTGTTCTTCTGCTCCTCAATCGCTTTCTGGATGGATGCGATCTCAGCAGTCAGGGAAGTGATAGATTCCTGCTTCTCCGCGATCTGGGATGCGTAGTCTTTGGTGATATTGGTTTTGGGACGGTTTTTGCTTCCTTTCGTTCTGGGCATGGTGATAACCTCTTCCCTTTTTGGTTTAAGTATTACAATGTCTTTGAGTGAGGGGAATATCATCCTAATGGAACCCATTCCTCAAATTTTCTAAGTCTGCAGTATGTCCCGTTTTTTTCCAGATGTTCTCTTACATCCTTCCATAAATCATGGACTCTCTTCATTTCGGCTTGTCCTTCTGGTGCATATCCAAGAAGCCACGGAACTTTTTCTTTTGAAATTTCTGGAATCAATTCATCTTGTTCCTTTATCACCATCTCATAAAGTTCCTGCAGTCTTTCACTTTGTGCAAGCTCGTAAATATTTTCCGTCTTAGCAAAAAACATTGACAAAGAAGTTTCAAAGGAATTTATCATTTGAAATGCCAATTTTTTTACTTCTTCAAAAAATTCCTTTTTTATTTTTTCCCCATCAGCCGAACAAACTTGGCCGTCTTCACACCATATGCCAAGATTTTGTAAGCGACTCAAAGCCACTGATAGCATTCTATATGCTCTTAGCTGATAAGGCAAATGCGATTTATGTCCATAATCTGAAATTGTATTTTTATTCCACATTCGTTCCATTCCGGAATAGTTCCAAGTATATAGTAAATAAACTGCAAAAATAGACATTGCAAGTTCTTCTTTTAAATCATCAGCACCTATCTCTAAAATATTCGAAGGTGATTCTAGGAAACGAATACCTAGTAACCAACAAATAGCCTGATTATCAGCCTCATCTTCCTCTGTAATCTGAACATCTGGATTGTTTCCATATTCTGGATCTGCCATCTTTAAATCCAAATGCCCACCCCCAATGTGTGCCAATTCATGATATAAGAGCATTTGGATTGCCTCACTAAAAATCATGCCAGGAATATCATGTCTCGTGTCAAATTTCTGTTTAAATGGAGGCATACGGTATATAGGTGCTCTATACTGATGTGTGATGTACTTATACCCGTCCAATTCAATATATGTTTGAGGATTGTCATCAAACACAGTAACTATAAAATTCATAAAGGCCTTTAAGAATGCCACGTCAAATTCAATCACATATTTGGAGTTAGACTGCCTATCATAACTATTTACTGTCGTCCTGGGATAAAGGCTTTCTATTGAAAAGGCCTCTAACTTTAAGCGTAATTGGACATAAGGAATTTTTTTACATCCCGCTAATAATTCCCCAGTGTACGGATTAACCATAGCCGAATTATAAGCGTGCCGTATATGTTCAAGTTCATATGCCAGCCAAAGATATTCCGGATTGTCATACGACGTTAATTCGTCCTCCTGTGGCAACTTAAAACCCTGATCATCATTCAAGTGCTCCAAGAAACTCCTTAATTTATTCTTGAAATTATCAGACAGGTATACCCAACATCTCGAATACTCATCTTCATTTTCTTCAAGCTTTGCGAGTGGGGATTTAAAATAGAAATCCTGTCTTTCGGCCGTTCCCCTATAGGTGCTATCATTTTGACACATTGCTTGCACCTCCCAAATTATCCCTTTCACATCTTCGCCGATCATAAGATCGTTGCCTGCTGCTCACCACAAAGAGGTGTGTGATTCATTCGAGCAGCGCAGGGAGCTACCGCTCCCAGTATATCACAATTTCAACCAGTTTTACAGCCGCTTTCTTACCTTCATCACCGCACAGTACATCAATCCGCCTAGCACTCCGCCGACTGTGTTATAGAAGATGTCCGATAGCTGGAATGTACCCAAGCGAAGCAATAATTGTAGCATCTCTATGCTTATCGAAAAGATAAATGCTATCTTCCCGCTATAGCGCAGTATCTTCTTCCAGCCGTTTCCAATCTTCTCTCCGAACGTCCACATCACTACTGCTGAAAACGGTACCATCATGATTACGTTCTCGATGCACTCGGTGGTCAGTTGCTGTTCACCATTCACTGTCTCCCAGATGCCCCAGCCACCCATAACATCGGACAATGGATTCATCCACAAGTTCCGGTTTAGCAATGTTCTAAACAGGATCATCGATGTCACAAAGGCCAGTAAAAACAGCTTCCGAAAGAACACGCTCTCTTTGAACTTCTGATACCATGTCACTATGGCATTCTTCCATCCTTTGCCAGCCTCATGAGGCTCATACGCATACAAATAGAAAAACATAGCCAAAAAGGAAAGAAGAATCGAGAATCCAAACGGTTCATACAAAGCAGTCAGGATGTTTGTGAGGATTTTGGCTAATACTTTTATTACTTCCATTACAGATCACTGAACAGATCAGCCTTGTACACACCGTTCTCCAGCATCTTCTTGAAACTGTTCTTTACAGCTGCGACATCCTCGTGATAGGTCATGCCGTACCAGGTATCGTTTGTTTTCAATACTTTGACAGACATCTTTCCCTGCTCCAGTAGCTGACCGATGAAAATAGGAATCAGATACTCTGCCTTCAGCGGATTGCCCGGAACCTCTTTCTCGAAGAATTCTTTGAAGCCTTCCTCCAACACATCCAAAAACTCCGGTGTCAAGCCCCACATATTCATGGAAACAAGAGAATTTACATCCACAGCCATGCCGTCTGCTTCTGCCCCAGTTGCAGTTTTTACAATATTCTTGGTTTCCACAACCTCGGTCAGGTTGTTCTGCTCATCCATCTTGCAGATGCCACGAGTCACGCCACCG
>ENA-OZBR01000373-OZBR01000373.1-human-gut-metagenome-genome-assembly--contig:-NODE-373-length-20688-cov-4.947657_pt1 | contig 20688 bp, 9 predicted proteins | sample MGYA00243981_ERZ653524 | MGnify/ENA primary metagenome ERZ653524 (study PRJEB26926, sample SAMN06165084) | human gut metagenome | biome: ENVO:00009003; feature: ENVO:2100002; material: ENVO:00002003...
TTCTAGCTTCGTCGGCAGCGTCAGATGTGTATAAGAGACAGATATTTGTTGTATTGAATGTTCTGTCTAATGCAAATATACGAAATAACTTGTATATATTATCCAGTGTTCATGAACAGGCCTTTTGAGCCCTATTTTAGCTCTTGTGATTATTCTCGATGGAAAGGATTGAAATTACAAATAAAGGCAAGCAAAAAGCTATTAGGAGTTAAATATATTTTTGATAAGTTAACAAATGGAGCCTGAAAATAAGTGTGATAAGCCAGGTTCTCATGCGAAACAAAAACAAACAATAAATTTAAAAATTAAATTAAGATGAAAATTAAAAGTTTGATGTATGTCCTTATGGGGACAATGTTGGTTACTACTTCCTGCTCTGATAATGAGTTGGAAAAAGGTAACGATGGTTCGGGAACTGTTGACCCGGTAAATGCTTCTGCACTTGTGAATGTATATTCCGATAAAAGTGGTTCTGAAGCGAGTCTGCTTGTGGGAGATGTATTAGTGAAAGATTCCCGTACTCTTACGTTGAATGTTCCTGCTGCTTGCGAGAAAGTGTATATGAAATACAATACAGTTTCGGGAACAGAAGCTACAAAAGAATTTGCTTTGTCTCCTGTTAGTCGTGGTGTAGATCAGAGTACTGGTTTCAATTTTGAAACAAACCGTCTGGCATCGGTAACTCTTGCGCTTCCTGAAGATGCAGTGCAGCCGACAAATGAAACGGACCAAGGCTATCTTTTCTATCATAACACAGGTGTGGTGATGTTCGAAGATGGTTGGCCTATTCAACTGGATTCATGGTATGATGAAGATTTCAACGATGTTGTATTCGAGTATGACTTGAAGGTGACTGAATGTCATAGTCAACAGATGATGGAGACTGTAGGAGGTAAAGAAGAATTGTTGTTGACTTTGGATGTTCGTGCTGTAGGTGGTATATACCCGACTGTGTTAGGTGTTGTACTGGATGGTTTGAAAAGCGAGTATGTTGATCGGATTACTGCAAGCCTTGTACTAAAAGGTGGTCAGGGAACAATGACAGACTTAGCTAAAGAGGAACTTTCTACAAAAAATATAGTGAAAGTTGAAAATAAAAATTGGAATTGGAGTAATGATACTCGCAAAGAACCGCGTTTCGCAATATTGACAGTGGATAAAGCACAAGCGGAAGGAACTGTTATTACACTGGATGGTTTAACTTCTTTGATGGATAATAATCAGGATATGTTTCAGGTAACACAAGGAAAAGTAAGAGAAGGACTACCTATGTTGCGTGCTGAAGTTAGACTGATTGGTAAAGAAGGATTAACTGGAGCCGAAAGAGATGCTCAGCTTGCAGCATTTAGAGAGTTGATTTTAGATACTAATAGACAGAATTTCTTTATTAAGGTGAACGGTGGTAAAGAAATACACATGAGGGGTTATGCACCGACTTCTGCTTACAAAGCAGAATATGAAGCATTGGTTGCGGGTGACACTACACTGGATGCAAATGTTTATTATTCAAATACCAAAGGTTCCACTTGGGGAGTTAAACTTCCGGTTGGCACACGTCATGCTTATGAACGTGTACCATTTAGAGAAGCATATCCTGATTTTACTAAATGGGTAGATAGTAAGGGTGCTTCAAACCAGAAATGGTATGAGAACTTTGTTGATGAAAAAACTATAAGATATTGGTAATGCAAATTATCTGTCAATACGTTATTTGAGTTATTTTGTACAATTTGAACCCCTCTTTTTTCGAAAAGAGGGGTTTCTTTGTATTCGGAAGAATAATCTTTAAACTAATACCGTAATGACGAAGCGATTTTTTATAGGCTACAGTTTGATTACTTTTTTTCTCTTAAATAGTGTGGTGCTTTTGGCACAGCACAAAGCTTCCTTTGTGCAGCAATGGAAAATAGAAGATGCATCCCATGCTTTGCAGATAATAGAACGTGCAGATACATTAGAATTGATAGTTCCGGACGGACTGACTATGTGGTATCGGCAACGATTGACGGGCGATTATGAAATATGTTATCGTATTTGTATGGTGATGCAAGGTGGAAAGTATGACCGCTTGAGTGATCTGAACTGCTTCTGGGCTGCCAATGATCCTAAATACCCTGATGATCTTTTTGCCCGTAGTCAGTGGCGTGACGGCATCTTTAAAAACTATAACACATTAAACCTTTTCTACGTTGGATACGGAGGAAATGATAATTCAACGACCCGTTTCCGTCGATACAAAGGAGAATATTATGGAGTGGCAGATGACAAGGTGAAACCTTTATTGAAAGAATATACCGATGCCTCTCATTTACTCGTCCCCAATCAGTGGTATGAGATTCGGATTCGAGTGGAAAAGGGAATCACAACTTATTCTGTGAATGATGAAGAGTTGTTCCGCTATACCCTTGCGGGTGGTGAAGGTGACGGACACTTCGGTTTACGTCTTTTGCAGAATCACGTACTCTTTACAGATTTTAAAGCGACTATACTTTGACTTATATACTGAAAACCTAATAAGACTATATTTCCATGATGAAACAACCTTTTACTAAATTTGGAGTGACAACTCTGTTTTCTCTTTTGTGCTCAGCATTCCTTCATGCTCAAGTTGTAACAGATGAACGGATGTTTTCTTTTGAAGAACCGCAAATACCGGATTGCATCACCGCTACCCATTCCCGCCTGTCGGTATCTGATCTGCATTATAAAGATGGAAAACATTCGTTGGAATGGACATTTGAACCGGGTGGTATATTGGAACTCAAGAAAGACCTGAAGTTTGAGAAGAAAGATCCGACCGGCAAGGATTTATATCTTTCGGCTTTTATTGTGTGGGTTTATAATGAAGTTCCCCAAGATACGATCATTGAGTTTCAGTTTCTGAAAGACGGCAAACGATGCACATCTTTCCCTTTTGGTATTAATTTCAGTGGTTGGCGCGCCGCATGGGTTTGCTATGAACGTGATATGCAAGGCACACCGGAAGAAGGTATGAATGAACTCCGGATTATTGCTCCAAATTCAAAAGGAAGCCTTTTCATCGATCATTTGATTACGGCTACTAAGGTTGATGCACGTCAACAGACGGCCGATCTGCAAGTCCCTTTTGTCAATGCCGGAACCACCAACCATTGGCTGGTTGTCTATCAACACTCGCTTTTGAAACCGGATATTGAATTGACTCCTGTAGACGATAAGCAAAGAGCAGAAATGCAACTGTTGGAAAAGCGTTTTCGTGATATGATCTACACGAAAGGGAAAACGACAGATAAAGAAGTAGAAACCATCCGCAAGAAATATGATTTCTATCAGATAACTTACAAGAATGGTCAAGTATCGGGAGTACCTATTTACATGGTACGTGCTTCAGAAGCTTATGAACGGATCATACCGAACTGGGATAAAGATATGCTGACTAAAATGGGAGTGGAAATGCGTGCTTATTTCGACCTGATGAAAAGAATTGCCGTTGCATATAATAATGTGGTAAATCCGGTGATTCGGGAAGAAATGAAGAAGAAGTTCTTAGCAATGTACGATCACATAACCGATCAGGGGGTAGCTTATGGTAGTTGTTGGGGAAATATCCATCATTATGGCTATAGTGTTCGCGGTCTGTACCTGGCATATTTTCTGATGAAAGATGTGCTTAGGGAAACCGGGAAACTTCAGGAAGCCGAACGGACATTACGCTGGTATGCGATTACTAACGAAGTATACCCTAAACCGGAAGTCAATGGAATTGATATGGACTCTTTCAATACACAGACCACAGGACGCATTGCCAGCATTTTAATGATGGAAGATACACCGGAAAAACTACAATATCTCCGGTCTTTCTCCCGTTGGATTGATTTTGGTTGCCGTCCTGCATTGGGATTGTCCGGTTCGTTTAAAGTAGACGGAGGTGCTTTCCATCATCGAAATAACTATCCGGCTTATGCTGTGGGCGGACTCGATGGAGCAACCAATATGATCTATCTTTTCAGCCGGACGGAATTTGCTGTTTCCGAGTTAGCTCATGAAACAGTGAAAAATGTACTGTTGACCATGCGTTTCTATTGCAATAAGCTGAACTTCCCTCTTTCCATGTCCGGTCGTCATCCAGATGGAAAAGGTAAACTGGTTCCTATGCATTTTGCTATGATGGCTTTAGCCGGTTCTCCCGATGGAAAGGAGGAATATGATAGTGAAATGGCTTCTTCTTACCTCCGTCTGATTTCAGACCCAAGTATTGAAAATGACTCTCCCGAATATATGCCTAAGGTTTCAAATGCTGAAGAACGTAAGGTGGCAAAACGTCTTGTGGAGAAAGGTTTCCGTCCGGAACCGGACCCGCAGGGAAATATAGCGATGGGATATGGTTGCGTCTCTGTCCAACGTCGTAGTAACTGGTCGGCTGTGGCACGCGGACATTCCCGTTATCTATGGGCGGCAGAGCATTATCTGGGAGCAAATCTATACGGTCGTTACCTGGCACACGGCAGTTTGCAAATATTGACTGCTGCACCGGGACAGACAGTAACTCCCGCCACTAGCGGCTGGCAGCAGGAAGGTTTTGACTGGAACCGTATTCCGGGAGTGACATCTATTCATTTGCCATTGGAGCAATTGCAGGCTAAGGTGCTCAATGTGGATAGTTACTCTGGAATGGAAGAGATGCTTTACTCCGACGAGGCTTTTGCCGGTGGTTTGTCTCAACAGAAGATGAATGGTAATTTCGGAATGAAGTTACATGAGCATGATAAGTACAACGGATCACATCGGGCACGTAAATCTTACCATTTCATCGATGGAATGATTGTTTGTCTTGGTTCGGATATTGAAAATACAAATACGGAGTTCCCGACAGAAACGACTATCTTCCAATTGGCAGTTACTGATAAAGCAGGGCATGATTATTGGAAAAATTATCAAGGAGATAAGAAAGTATACGTAGATCATTTGGGAACGGGTTATTATGTTCCAACTCCCATCCGGTTTGAGAAGAACTTTCCTCAATACTCGCGAATGCAAAATACAGGAAAGGAAACAAAGGGTGATTGGGTTTCTTTGGTTGTAGATCATGGAAAGGCACCGAAAAACGGAAGTTATGAATACGCTGTTTTGCCTCAGACGAATGAAGCTCTGATGAAGAAATTTGCAAAGAAGCCTACTTATAAGGTATTACGGCAAGACAGGAATGCACATATTGTTGAGTCCGTTTCCGAACAGATCATTTCTTATGTGTTGTTTGAAACTTCTGAAACGACATTGCCGGGTGGCTTATTACAACGTGTGGATACTTCCTGTTTGGTTATGACTCATAAAGAATCTGCTGATAAGATTAAGTTGACGGTGGCACAACCGGATTTGGCTTTGTATCGCGGTCCAAGCGATGAAGCGTTTGATAAAGATGGGAAACGTATCGAACGTAGTATCTATTCACGACCATGGATTGAAAATGCCAGTGGTGAAATACCTGTGACTGTAACGATAAAAGGGCAATGGAATGTAGAAGAAACTCCCTTTTGCAAGGTGATTTCTTCTGATAAGAAGCAAACAGTTTTGCAGTTCAGTTGCAAAGATGGTGCTAGCTTTGAAGTGGAGTTAAGGAGATAAAAGTCAGACAATAGGAGATCATTTGCTTTCCCTGATAGGGGAACAGTAGTTTCTCTTGGAGAAACCATAGTTTCCATGCCGTTGAAACTATTGTTTCTAGGTGCTGAAACTACAGTTTCCCAATGCTGAAACTTTAGTTTCCCGGTACGAAACCTTTGGTTTCAAGCCTTGAAACTAAAAGTTTCCCTACGAGAAACAAGGGTAATGCATTCATGAAATAAATAGGATTGCCTGGAGCTTCCGGAGTGAATACCTCCGCGTTGTGAAATGTAGCTTATCTGTTTCTGGTGACAGCATTATTGTTGTCACACTGCTGTCACCTATTGCTGTCACGGTGTTAATTGTTAATAATCAAACCGTTAAGCAGCAATCGGTGACAGGTGACAGATATATAATTAAAATAATTGTATAGAGAGGTTAGAACATAAACATGGCAACGGCAACAATACGGTTGTTACATACGGCATGGGTATCTTGAATTTTCCCATTGGACGTATTGAGCGAACCATACCATGCAGAGCTTAATGTATATTCCAACCCGAATTTCCAGTGGGGGACATTGTAGGTCAGTTCTGCTCCTGCCGTAACTAATTGGTTAAGGTCTGTTCCTGTTCCATAAAGTTTTGCATCATTTCCTTTGGGAGCATATAGTGCATCACTTGTTCCCAGATTCTTGGCATAGCCTACGAAGATTCCCGGCTTCCATTTCTGTCCGTAGACAACGTTGAACCAAGAGCTGGAGAAACGTATCGGAGTATATTCTTGTTCTCCCGTTTGTTCGTTGACAGACTTGATCCCGAATCCACCCAAACCGGAAGCTTGTGTCAGATTGGATCCTAATACACTCTTCGCACCTATAAACCAATCTTTATTCGTATATTTTACATGGGCTTCGTAGGACAGGGTGGTAATGCGTTCGTCCACCTTGAAGGTTGTTTCCATTGAATGCATATAGCCGGTATACGGGTCTGTAAAATAATGATGGAGTATTGCTTCCGTTCTAGGTTTCAGTGAAAGCATTTCGACGCCTACTCCTGCTTGCAATTGTTTACTTTTATAGTCTAATCCTAAGTAAATTTCGGGAATACAGCTTTGCTTCAGATACTTATGTGTTTTCCCTTCCGGTCCTTGTGAAGTATATTGTGATTGCCACACTGCGGCTCCGGTAAGTTGGAAATTCTTGTTTGTATAGCGATAACGAATTTGTGGCGCACGGCTGAATGGTTGGAACGGTGCTCCTACGGAGAGATTAAGAATCTGCGGAGACACATCTCCGAATAACGGATGCCAGTTTTGCCCGAGCAATAAAGCCGATTTACCCCAATCCAGATTCAAATAAGCATGACGAAGGCGAATGACCGAATAAGAAGTGCCTGTGCCGCGGAAGTCGACTTCTACTTTGGCAGACGTCTTGGCTGTTCCCAGTTTTGGACCGGCAACGTCTACTCCAAGGCGTGAATATAAAGTATAGAAGTTACTGTTGGGTGTTGAGGTCAAATCGTTCCCCTCCGGATCACGCACTTTGTCTTTTGGATACATATAAAACAATCCGTCTACGGTTTCTTCGTTAGCACGACTATTATAATAGAAGTCAGTACGAATCTGTCCGTAGAATTTGAACTTGAAATCCTGCATTTGTGCGAAACTGCCCGATACGGTTATCAGACAAAGAAAGATTAGAATGTATTTTTTCATAATGTGCATGTTTGTAAACGGGCGCAAAATTACGTAAAATTACTGGTTATCAGTTCATCGTTGATTAAAAAAGGCAAGGATTGCCTGATTATATTTATTGAGACTTGTGCTTTTATGAATTGCTTTCAGTAATTTTCTGTCTGCTTGCGGCATTAAATATTCCCAGAAAGTTTTCATTTTGTTCAGAAGTTGTTCGTCTCCTCCTTCCAACTGTTCTGCATATTGATTGTATATACATTTATGCATAGATTGCAATTTTTCTCTTATTTCATCAAGCTCAAGTGTACGGTTTTGTCTATATTCCAATGCCAATGCCGGGTTGGCAAGTAATCCTCGTCCTATCATTATTCCGGCTAATCCGGGAAACTGTTCCTGAATGTGGTGAATATCTTCCACACTATTGATATCCCCATTATAGATGAGCGGATGTTTGCAGACTCCCTGAAAGGCTTCAAACGCTTTAAGGTCGACTTCTCCTTTATATTGCTGTTTTCCCAAGCGGGGATGCATAACCACTTGTCGTAGGGGGAGCTCATTGATAATCGGAGCCAGTTTCAGACATTCCTCCGGATCTTCCCAACCCAACCTCATTTTGATAGAAAAACTAATTTGCGGATATTCCGTAATCAGCCGGCTAAGTAACGCTTGCACTTCTTCGGGATAAGGAAGAATACCGGAACCATTGTGGCGTTTAGCCAGCATGGGAAAAGGGCACCCCATATTGATATCGACTTCCTTATATCCCTTTTCAATGAATAGGGATAAGATTTTTTCTGCTTTCTCAAAAGAGGGAGCTATCAGTTGTGGAATCAGATGGGGTACTTGATTATTCCCGGGTTCGATTCCTCGGACATCTCTATGGCGAAATCCGCCTTTTTCGAGTCGTACAAATGGGGTATAATAAGTATCTATACCTCCGAAGCAGGCAGCATGAGCATTACGGTAAATCACGTCGGTATAACCTTGTAATGGGGCAAAATGAATAGGAAGAGTCTTTTGCATTGTTTTTATTTTTGTGCAAACTTATATATAAATGTTGATTTATACGCTAGTTGAGTAAAGAAAAATGCTTTTTCGGAGGAGAAGAAAGGGAAGAGGGTGGAAAGATATGGTAAAAGTAAAAGAGAGGAACCTCGCGGTCCCTCTCTTTCTGATGTTAAATTGATTAAAGTCTGATTTTTATAAACGTTTTCTATGATTGAAGGTTAGAAAAATTGGGGGATATGCTTTTATTCTACAACGTTTATAGTCAGTTCACGTATTACTTGACCACCTTGATGGACGTAGTTTGCATTGTTGGCTACGAAGGTAGCGGTGTATGTTCCGGCCTCCTCGTAGGTATGTGAGTATATCTCTAATGTTTGCGAGATATTTTTGATGGCTACACCAGCGTCAGGATCGCAGGAACCATTGAGGAGGATTGGATTGGAAATAAGCCAAGTATCTCCTTTGGTATAATCTTTTTTACCTCCACTCGTTACGAAATCATTCGGTTGGCTAGTTCTCCAAAAATATGGGATATTACCGTCCACTGTGGTATATGCTATCTTGTCTGCATATTCTGCGCTTTTCATTTCTTCAAGTGTCAGATTTTTGTTTCCTAATGCTTCCTTCAGTTTGTTGAAATGTCCTCCGTCTTTTGCAAGATCATCTAAATTATAGGTTACATTCAATGCCGAGAATTCGAAGTTCTTTGCATTAATTGTGGTTGATTTCCCATTGTTGAATTCTAGATTAAGTTGTAATCCTTTAATATGTATAACAGGCATTGTAGCGCTGTTGTCAAGGGGATTTAGGCGGAAAGCAATGCTGATTTCCTTGCCCAAGTAAGAAGTCAAAGGGCAGGAATAGTCTTTAGTAACTTTGGTTGCTTTAGGAAGCTCATCTTGGCTGACAAGTTCTGTCCATTCGCAATTAGTAACTGCTTCTTTGTCTTTTTCCACATTGTTGCCACTAATTCCTTCGAATTGATCGGATATTAATATGTGAGTAGAACCTTCGATGGTTTTCGCACTACCATAGTCATATACTACGGAGAAGTTGATTTCACATTTTTCTACGTCTTCCGGTTGCATTTCAATTCTGTTCCGGTGTTTGTATTCGTGCCCTATCTCACCGCTGAAGAAACTGATAAAATCAGGGTCACCATCGAAGCTGAACGTTACAGGGTTTCCTTTCTTTACAGTCACAGTTTTGCCATCGAAGCTGACATTGCTGTCTGTCACCACACCCACTTCCATTGCTGTTTCTTCTTTTAATTCCTTGTCGCATGAAGCCAGGGATAGTCCGGCAAAAGCGATAGTCATCAAACTTTTATATATTATTTTCATGTCCTTTTCTTTTTAAAGTTATTAAGAGAATTACCAACCCGGATTATTCGTCTTGATAGCACCGTTTGATCCTATTTCATTGGCAGGAATCGGGAAATAATTGTAAGACTTCGGAATATTGAAGTAAGTATATACATTGATTCCGAATTTCCAGGATTCGTCAGCCTGTGCCTTGTCCACTTGTTCCTGCATCAGTTTGTAATAGTCTCCCCAACGGATCAGGTCGAAACGACGTGTGTACTCGAAGCAGAGTTCCATTGCACGTTCGTCTTTGATAGCTTTGCGGAAGCTCTCTTCATCCAGATTTGCTGCAAGTTTTTTGATTCCTGCACGTTCTCTTACTGCATTGATACATTCATACGCCAAATCATTAGGGCCATGGTTGACTTCATTTTCTGCCTCTGCAATCATTAGCAGAATGTCAGAGTAACGGAGAAGAGGGAAGTTGATGGAAGTATCGTTTTTACTCTTCTTGTCTGCTTCATATTCTCTACGATATTTGGCGGCAGCCCTGTTGCGGTTCTTATTGGCATCGTTCTTCGATTCACGATCACCGTAAGTAGACCCCGGCTCTGTTTTACCATAGCTGAAGGATTTATCCCAGTATTGTTGTTCCACTTCATCTCTTTTTCCCTTTACAAATTCACGACCGTCCACCGGAGTACCTTCTCCTGCTGACTGGGTGTAAGTGAATGGAGCAATATTCCAGTTGCAACGGTCAATGTCATCGTTTGCTTCATACAATTCCAGCAGTTTAGGAGTATTCCAGATAAAAGCGTATGCATAGCCCGGATCACCTTTACCAGTGATGGATGCTTTGGAAGAAAGGTCCTTACCCTGAATGCCGATAATATTACCGATTCTACCTTCTGCACGTACATCCGTCGAACGGTTACCTGCAAATTCTACTTCCCAAATACTTTCATTAGCCTTGGCACCATCCTTATTGAGAGCAGTGTTATACTTATCAGAACAAATGTCGATAAAGAAGTCCCAATATTTGGCAGTTAGTGAATGACCCTCATTCTTGACTAACTGTGCATAGTAACTTGCTTTTTTGAAATATTCTGTAATCTCGGCACTAGTCGTGTTGTTAGCCAAACCCACTTCCTTGTCACGTTTAGGTTCACCGGCCCGGAACATATATACACGCGCCAACATTCCCCAAGCAGCCGATTTGGAAACACGTCCCGGTAAATAGTTCAAATCTTGAGCAGATTTGAGATCCTCGGCAGAACCATACATCTCTTTGATGATAAAATCATAAATCGTCTGTTTGTCCGTACGTGGAATGGAGAGGTTATAGGCATCTTCTGTAGAAGTAGTCTTGAAAGGTACATCTCCCCAACATTCTACCAAAGTAAAATAATAGAATGCGCGTAAGAAACGGGCTTCGGCTTTGTACTGCTTGCGGGTATCGTCGTTCATATCGGGCACTGCATCAATATTTTCCAGGAAAATATTGGCTCTGTTGATGCCGGAGTATAATGTGTACCACAATGCTGCAACGGCCGGATCACTTGTGTTGGCATTGTTACAGATCAACCCACTTTTGTTAGGTCCGCGGTTGGCACCACCATAGTGTCCCAGATCGTCACCTCCTACAAGGTATAAGAACTCATTTCCGTAGAAGGAACTTTGTCCCAGAATGGCATAGGTTCCTGTCAGCCAAGAGGTAGCGTCCGCTTCATTTTTGAAGAAGTTTTCAGGAGTGGTGTATGTCGGGTCTTTTTCCAAGAAATCGCAGGAAGTCAGGTTAAGTCCGACAAGAAGTGATATGATGATTATTTTTATTGTTTTCATATACGTAATTGTTTGAAGGATGATTGATTAGAAACCTAAGTTTATACCAAAACTGATAGAGTAGGCTCTCGGATAAGCGGAGAAGTCCAGTCCCGGAGTCAGTGCGCCTTCACGGATAGATACTTCCGGGTCGTAACCGGAATACCCTGTACATGTCCATAGATTCTGACCGGCAACGAATACGCGTGCATTGTCTATCTTCCATTTCTTGGTCAGTTGTTTCGGCAGTGTATATCCTAAAGACACGGTCTTCAGACGAAGGAACGAACCATCTTCGATAATACGTGTAGAGAACACTTTGTTAGAACCGGAGTCGGTAGCTCTCGGAATATTACTTTCCGGATTTTCCGGTGTCCAGCGGTCTGCGTAACTTGCGTATTGGTTCAAGTCACGTGTTTTATTGCTGTTCTCGAAGAACAGGCGGTTGGCATTCAATACATCGTTTCCATACGACCATTGGAAGAAGATGCTCAAGTCAAATCCTTTGTATTCGAAATTGTTGGTAAATCCGCCCGTATGTTTCGGCATACCGTTACCGATCATAGTGCGGTCGTTATCGTCGATGATACCGTCACCATTCAGGTCTGCGTATTTCGGCATACCCGGTTGTGTATTACTTTCGGAAGAGAAATACGGAACATTGCGTTTCAGTGTATATGTATCACCTACTTTGTCGAAATCTTCGTATTTGTATGTACCTTCGTAGATGAATCCGTACATCATTCCCATCGGATAACCCACTTTGGCAATGTAGCTGTATTGAGAGTTATAGTTCTGGTCAAATTTGGCTGCACTCAACAGAGAAGATTGGTTTTCGGCCAATTCTAATACTTTGTTCTTGTTGAATGCGATATTAAAGTTAGTAGTCCATGAGAAATGACGGTTCTTGATATTGGTTGTGTTCAATGTGAGCTCGATACCTTGGTTGCGTACCTTTCCTACATTCTTCATGGCACTGAAATAACCGGAAGAGGTGGGAAGTGCAGTATTCAGCAACAAATCACGAGTCGTTTTACGATACCAGTCTACGGTTAATCCGATGCGTTCGTCCAGGAAGCCTAAGTCCAGGCCTAGGTTCCACTGTTCGGTAGTCTCCCATTTCAGTTTTCTGTTTCTTAAGGAAGTGGGCACTGTACCTACACTTGTCAGGCTGTTTTCGAACGGATATACACCACTCGGTAGGCTACCGATCGAAATAAAATCTCCAACTTTATCTTTTAATATCTGATATAAAGCATACGTATCATACTCGCCTACACGGTTGTTACCGGTCAATCCCCAGCTTGCTCTTAATTTACCGGAAGAAACAACAGACTTCAATGGTTTCATAAAATCTTCCTCCATGAATCCCCATGCCAATGAACCGGAAGGGAAATAGCCGAAACGGTTATCACCACGGAATTTGGAAGAACCGTCGGAACGGAAAGAAACCGTTGCATAATACAATGATTTGTAGTTATAGTTCAAACGTCCCAGGAAAGAGAGCATAGACCAGGAACTCTTTAATGATTTGGTCGTACTGGGAGTTCCTTCACTCATTCCTGCCATCCCGAGTGCTTCGTTTGGAATTTGCACTGTCTTGTATGAATAGTATTCATAGTCAGAATTTTGCAGAGTTACACCTACCATACTATTAAAGAAATGCTTCCGTTTGATATTGGTCTGATAGGTTAGAATATTTTCGTTCAACCACGTTGCACGTTGAGAATGGTAGATTTCTGCATTCACCTTATCGGATGATTTCGGATTACCATAACGAGTTTTCGAGTTGTTGAATGTTTCCCCTTTGCGGGTATCGAATGTGTAACCGCCGGAAACTTTCAACTTCAATCCTTTGATAAATTCATATTCTGCAAATCCGTTGAACTGGATATAGTTCGCGTACGTCTTGCGATATTCATTTTTCAAAGACATGATAGGGTTGAAACGATAGTCGTTGGTATTGTTTATCGCGTCGTCCATGATGTTATCCATCAACGAGTTTAATGGTCTGTCCGGTTCGGTCACAGGGCGATATCCCCATACACTATAGAACAGGTTATTCATACCACTGTATGAGTTCTGGGAAGGAGAACCACCGGTAGTTGTAGTACTGGAATAGTTGGTCGTCAGATAGATTTTCAGTTTCTTCTTTTGGATGGTAGTACCCATACGGCCTTGTACACGTTTGTAGTTTGATTCCAACAAGATACCGTCCTGGTCATAATAAGATAAAGAAGCATTGTAGCGAACTCCTTCCGAACCACCGGTCAGGCTGACATTGTGGCTTTGCATCCATGCGCTGCGGAAGATTTCATCCTGCCAGTTATATTGCGGGATATTTCTATAATCTTCCAGTCCCCATTTCTTACCGTCATAATTCATGAAGTAGGTAGTTTCCATATCTTTGGGACTACGTTCTGCCTGTAGTTTGACGAATTCATAGGCATCCATCATCGGGATCGTTTTGGTGATATGCTGAATACCGAAACTTCCGTCGTATTTAATTTTAGGTTGGCCGATTGTTCCTTTCTTGGTTGTAATCATCACGACACCGTTGGCACCACGGGCACCGTAGATAGCGGTAGCAGAGGCATCCTTCAGGAAGTCGAGTGACTCGATATCGTTCTGATTAATGGCTGCGGCTATGGAGGGGTCTTCCACCGGGAAACCGTCAATGACATAAAGAGGAGAGTTGTCCTGTGTCAAAGAGTTGTTACCACGGATGACGATGTTCATCTGTCCGCCCGGCATACCTTCGCCCGAACTTACGTTGACACCGGCAATACGTCCGCCCAATGTCTCGCCGAAAGAAGCAGTCGGAGTGCTAAGTAGTTCCGCCATACTGGCTTTGGCAACAGAGCCAGTCAGATCCTTCTTGCGTATCTCCTGATAGCCGACTACTACCACTTCGTCCAATGTCTTTGTGTCTTCCTTTAATGTGATAACCATTGGCTTTTGAGTGTCCACCTTCATTTCTACTGTGACATAACCAATGAAAGAAATAACCAATATCGAATTTTTATTGGGCACGTTAAAAGCAAATTTACCGTCAAGGTCAGTGATTGTTCCTTGCGAAGTACCTTTTACCTGGACACTGGCTCCCGGCACTCCTTCTCCTAAGTTATCCTTCACTGTACCTTTAACAAGTACCTGTGCAAGTACAAAAGAAACAGAAAACAGGATCAGTCCGATGGAGGAGAGCATCCTTTTTCTAGTTTGAGTGGATAAATGTTTTTTCATATATTAAAAATTAAGTGATTTTATTGAATCTACGCTTGCAAAGATAGATGGATTGAATATTCTAATATGGATAGAATTATTCAAGATTGGTGCAAAATCATACAATTTTCCTGTTCTCATAAACTATTTTTCTTTTACGGATTCTAGTAATTCAGATAATTCTTTCACTATGTCGGGGTATTGTTTTGATACATTCGTTTTCTCCGATGGATCGGAGGATAAATCGTAAAGTTGAGGCTGTTTGTCGTTGCCTAACTCCATTTTCGTCCAATACTCGATAGCGGGGCCGTCGCTCGGTTCGATGTATTTCCATTGACCTTTTATGATGGCAAGTGTGTTATTGAGATTCTGTTGAACGACATACTCACGGTTTGTATTATTTTTGCCGAGGAGTACGTTCAGATGTTCTTGACTATCGGGAGCAGCTCCTTTACGTAAAGGTTGGTCCAAAAGGGAGGCGAGCGATGCATACACATCTATTTGAGAGAAAAGAGCTTGTTGCTTGTTCGGCTTTACTCGGGCAGGCCAGCGGACGATAAATGGAACGCGTGTCCCCGCTTCGTAAGCACTGTATTTCCCACCACGGTAGATCCCCATCGGAGTATGCCCGTTGAGAAGTTCGTAAGCTTGGTCTTGATAGCCGTCGTCGATAACAGGACCGTTATCGCTGGTAAAGATCAGGATGGTGTTGTCTGCGATGTGGAGGCTGTCCAGTGTGTGCATGATTTCACCGATGGTCCAGTCCAGTTGCAGGATGACGTCGCCACGAGTGCCGAGTCCGCTTTTGCCTGCGAAACGTGGGTGGGGGATGCGTGGTACATGTACGTCTTGCGTACCCATATATAAGAAGAAGGGTTCTTCCTGATGGGATGCAATGAAATTCTTGGCCTTGTTGGTGATGATATCGGCTATGTCTTCATCTTTCCAAAGGGCGGATTTTCCTCCGGTCATCCAGCCGATACGGGGAATGCCGTTGATAATTGTATTGTTGTGTCCCTGGCTGGGTTTTAAAGTGACGAGCTCTGGGTTCTCTTCTCCCGTAGGCCAGTCGCCTACTTTGTGGTCGTAGTTTACGGTGATAGGATCATTGGGGTCAAGTCCTACGACATGTCCGTTTTCTACAAATACACAAGGTACACGGTCTACGGTAGCCGGAATAATAAATTCGTAGTCGAACCCGATGCTTTGTGCGTTAGGGGTAATCCGGTTGTTAAAGTCGGTTCCACCTTTCGGACCGAGTCCCAGATGCCATTTGCCTACTGCACCGGTTGCGTATCCTGCATCTTTCAGCATATCTGCCATGGTGATGCAGGTAGTGTCGATAATGAGTTCAGAGTTGCCGGGAGCGATTCCTGTGTTTTCCTGTCTCCAAGGATACATACCTGTCAGGAGTCCGAAACGGGAAGGGGTGCTGGTGGCAGAAGTTGCATAAGCATTGGTGAATTGTACTCCTTGTCCTGCCAACCGGTCGATGTTGGGAGTGCTCACTTTTGTTGCTCCATAACAACTTAAATCACCAATGCCGAGATCATCTGCAAATATATAAATAATGTTAGGCTTTTGGCTATTCTGCCCATTGTTCTTTTGGGGTGCATGATTGCATCCTGACAGCGTGACGATGCCGGACAATAGGGGAAGTAGACGCGAAACGTTTTTCATAATGCTGAATGTTTTAGGAAATAATGTAATGAACACAAAGATAAGCGAATGGAAGAAAAAGAATGAGTAGGAATGTACAAGTGAAGTACAAAATAGTACACTTAAGAGGTTACCTTCTTTATTCGGGCGAAGATGTCCGGACTAAGAAACCGTTTATATCATAAATTTAGGCACGGATTACACGGATTAACGCTGTTGTTTTCATACTCATCGTTTTTTAATCCGTGAAGTCCGTGTGATCCGTGCCTAATAATATAAGATTATTTTGCAAGAGTGCTTGTATAGTTGCCTGCTAATCTGTTTCTTCTCCGTCCCCTTCTTCTTCGCTCTCTTCTCCTTTACGATAAGCCAGCGGACTGACGTGATAAATCTCCTTGAAACATTTACTGAAATAGCGGGAGGAGGAGAACCCAATCCGGTCAGAGATCTCCGTGATATTCAGCTCCGGGTTATTCCTTAACATGACAGCGCCTTTTTTGAGACGTATGCTTAGGATGAAATCATTCGGGGTCTGGCCTGTAACTGCTTTCAGTTTAGTGAATAGGTTCGTACGTGCCATACCCATTTCGCGGGCGAAGATATTAACGTTGAAATCCGTATTGTCCAGATGACGTTCGATAATGGCCATCGCGCGGTCGAGCATCTCCTTATCCATCGGGTTGGTAGCCAACATTTGGGCAAAAGCCTGTGGTTGTTTGCTGAACTTCTCTTGCAATAGCCGGCGGGAATTAACCAGGTTATTGCAGCGGGAAATCAGAAGATTGGTATTAAACGGTTTCGTGATATAATCATCCGCACCAATCTTCAAACCTTCGATATTGTGCTCTATAGCAGTACGTGCGGTTAATAATACCACCGGAATATGGCAAGTGTTAAAGTCCGTCTTGATCTGTTTGCAAAGTTCCGTACCCGACATGCGTGGCATTACGACATCACTTAAAATGATGCTCGGCATATCCTTCTGTATCATCTCTAATGCTTCTACTCCGTCGGAAGCCGTACTGACTTGATAGAATGTTTCGAAAATACCGACTAACATCTGTTTGATAGATTCATTGTCTTCCACTATCAGCATTTTGGCGTCTTCGATGCGCTTGTTATCTTCTTCTTTCCATTCCGAATCAGGGATTATTTCTACTGAAGGAACAATAGTCTCTGTTTGCTGGATGGTTTCCGTATCATCTTTCGCTATTTGCTCTTCTGTGAAGTGTTCCTTGCCTAGTTTGAGGGTGATAATGAAACTGCTTCCTTTGCCCGGTTCGCTTTCTACCCGGATTGTGCCGTGATGAAGTTCCACAATACCTTTTGTCAGTGCCAGTCCGATGCCTGTACCGGCTCCGGTATTCAGCGAGTTGAGATGTTCGGTCTGATAGAAACGGTCGAATATCTTATCAATTTCGGCAGCGGCGATACCTGTCCCGGTATCTTTTATTTCAATGATGACATGGTCTTTCTCCTGCGATACATTAATCGAAATTGTATCTTCGGCCTTGGTATGCTTCACTGCATTAGACAGCAGGTTGTTTATTACTTTCTGCATCTGCTTTTGGTCATACCATACTTCAATGTCATCCTTCTGTTTGTTGAACTTGAAGTTGATTTGTTTACTGCTCGCATATTCGAGGAAGAGCAGATAATTCTCATACAGGAAGTTAACCAGATTGTGCTGGCTAACTTTGATCTTCATGTGACCCTGTTCCTGTTTACGGAAATCAAGTAGTTCCGTAATCAGTTCCCGTAATTGGAGACTGTTCTTGTAGATTCCCAATACCTTATTATATATGTTAGGCGTAAATGTCTGCACCTGCAACAAAGTTTCCACTTGTCCCACGATCAGCGTTAACGGTGTGCGGAATTCGTGCGAGATGTTAGTGAAGAAACGGAGTTTCGACTGGTTCAATGCTTCGAGGTCTTCAATATGCTTCTTTTCGTACTTCAAAGACTCACGGAGTTTGATGCGCGAATTATAGTTCTGAATAAGATACCATAACAGGCTGATAGTGACAATGGTATAAATCAGGTAAGCCCACCATGTCTCATACCATGAAGGGAGTACGATAATCAGCAGTCTGGCCTCTTTTATTCCTTCCCTCTGTGATTTGATGACAAGGGTATATTTACCCGGATTCAGGTTTGTATAAGTAATCAGCGTTTGCTTCCGGTAAGTATGGTTCCATTCGTCTGAGAAACCCTCCAGGCGATAGAGAATTTCATCTCTGTTGGCAGGGATGAAGTTGGAAGTGGCATATTCGATACTAAACATCGATTGATTCGCTTTCAGACTGATTTCCGGAGTATGACAGATCGACTGTTCCAGGATGCCGCTTTCATCTCCCGGAACTACTTCTTTTCCGTTGACAAACAGGCGGGAAAGAATGATATTATATGATTTGGGAGTGAAATGTAATTTTTTCTCCCAGAAAGAAATCATTCCCTGAATACCGCCAAGGAATACTTCTCCGTCATGTGTCACAAATAGTGCGTTTTCATTGACGGCAGTCAACGGGAATCCATTCTCCGTACCGTAATTATAGAATTTCTTGCTTGGATAGTTGAACTGTGAGAATCCCTGATTGGTAATCAGCAATAAGTCTCCTTTCTGTATGGACGATTCGCATACTTCGTAGATACAGTCGCTGGATAAACCATCTGTCTGTACATCGAAGTTTTCAAAGTCATCACTTGCCTTACGGTAACGGTCGAGACCGCTTCCGGAGGTGCAGAACCACAGATTACCGTTACTGTCCTGCATGATACTGTTGATATTATTGTTGCTAAGACTGTTCGGATTAGCGGGATTGTGTGGATAATTAGTAAGTTTACCGCTGTCGAACCGGTAAGAATAAACACCCTCCCCGGTAGCCGCAATCCACAATGTACCGTCTTTATCAATGCAAAGACTGGCTACCATGCCAATACCTCTTCCTTCTTTAGTCTCTTTGAAGAGCTGTTGGCAAGCGCCTGTTGCCGGATTGAAAAGACAAACACCGTTTTGTGTGGCGACAACCAGCTTGTCCTTATAAGGTACAATGTCTCGGACGATATCCGAAGGTAGTGAGGTTGGGTCTCCGGCTTTCATTCGGTAGACTGTGAAACGGTTAGTACGCAGGTCGAGTTTGTTCAATCCTCCCAAGTGTGTACCTATCCACATGATTTCATTAGTCCGGTCGTAGTAGATTGCTTTGACATTGTTATGGGAAATGCTATTTTTGCCCTCTTCGTGGCGATACCACCGATAGGTGTTATCCTTCCGGTTATACACATTCACGCCGCCGCCTTCGGTACAAATCCACAGGTTTCCGTCCTTATCTTCAGTCATTCTACCGACGATCGGACTACTTAGACCTTCTTTCTCTGTATCTCCGGTTTTGTAACGGGTATAGATTTCATATTCTGGATTGAAATAGTTGACACCTCCGAAATAAGTACCCAGCCAAATTGTTCCTTGTTCATCTTTGACGATGCACCAGATGGAGGAGTGGGTAAGTCCGTCGGGTTTGTTCGCGTTGGCAGTGTAAAGTTGGAATTTACCTGTGCTCTTTTCATAGCGATTTAACCCGTGAAAGGTTCCTATCCACAGATTTCCTGCATTATCTTCACAGCAACTCCTTACGAAGTCGGCACAAATACTGTTTGGATTTTTAGGATCATGACGGAAGTTCTCAATGGTACTATCTGTTTTTATCCGGTAGAGTCCTTCTTCCCAGGTACAGATCCATAATTCTTTAGACGAATCTTCGTAAATACTCGCGATATTACCTCTTGTGACAGGTTGGGAAATCTTTTTGTCTCCCGATAAACAGTAAAGTCCGTTACTGGTAGTTCCCATCCACAGATTTTTCTTTTCGTCCAGGTGGAGGCAGGAGAGGGTGATATCTTTTCCGGCAAGATGATAGTAGAGATCGAAGTTTCCGGTACTTTCATTATATACAAACACTTCTTCTCTTTTCCCGATATATAATTTCTCGTTGAAATAAATAGCATCCACATTGCCTTGCAGCAACGTTTTGAATCTTTGTGTGGTCAGATCGAACTCTGCTACCCCGTCCGTACAGAGCAGGTATACCTTCCCGTTTTTGTTTCCGGTGATACGCAGCACTGTATTGCTGAACAAACTGTTCGGATCGTTTTTATTAAGTTTGAAACTTTTGATATCGTTACCGTTATACCGGTTCAGTCCTTCACGCGTGCCAATCCATATAATCCCCCGTTCATCAATATAAAGGCTATTGACAGAAAATTGGGAGAGTCCGTCGTCCGTGGTCAAGTGGCTAAAAGTGATGTTTTGACCTTGTGTGCGGACTCCAGCTACGCTTAAAAATAGCAGAAATAAAAGAATTACTTTTCTCACTAATTTATTTTTTAAGGTGTTTACATC
>ENA-OZBR01000374-OZBR01000374.1-human-gut-metagenome-genome-assembly--contig:-NODE-374-length-20688-cov-3.937333_pt1 | contig 20688 bp, 20 predicted proteins | sample MGYA00243981_ERZ653524 | MGnify/ENA primary metagenome ERZ653524 (study PRJEB26926, sample SAMN06165084) | human gut metagenome | biome: ENVO:00009003; feature: ENVO:2100002; material: ENVO:00002003...
CTTGTCGAAAGCCTTGACACGTTTGCTTCGAGTTACAGCCAGTTCGATGCCGGCGTAGACAGCGCTTTGAACGGCACACAGACCCTTGCAAACGGCACGGAAAACCTGCTTGAAAACGCACAGCTCTTGGCAACGAAGACCGGCGAGCTTTCCCTCGGCGCTATTCAGCTGCAGAACAGTACCGCACAGCTTGCGGGCGTCATGAATCAGCAGCTTGTCCCGGGCCTTGTAGAGGCTTCCGAAAAGAAGACCGCGCTTGAAGACAAAATGACCGAGCTTTCCGGCAAGCTGGAGACCGTTGAAATCCCGGATATGACAGCACTCAAAGCACAGCTCGGCGCAGGCGCTGAACAGGTTTTCGATGGCGCGGCGAGCGGCGCAGCGAAAGCGGCTTCCGAAGCTGCTGCAAGCAATGCAGCAGCGGTTGCTTCTCAGAAGACGGCGGAAGAGATCAAGGGTAACGTGCAGGCGGCTTCTTCCTCTGAAGATGTCGTAAATGCAGCCAAGGCTCTCGCAACACAGCTTTATCAGAGCGGTTACTCCACAGGCTATCAGACTTCACAAGCTTATGTGGATTCGGTGAAGGCGGTTTTAGACAATGGCGATCTTGGCTTTACAGCGGAACAGAAAGAGGCTATTTTGGCTACGCTTCCACAGGCGGAGCAGCCTTCTACCTCTACCCCGAGCGCCGAAGTCATCAGTAACGGAACCGCGCAGGTTTCTGGCATGGTCGAGAAGATTGCTTCCGACATCGATCCCGACGCCATCGCATCGGCCGTCGGCCCGAAGGTTGCTGAACAGGTTGCCCCGATTGTTACAGAAAAAGTAACGTCTTCCGATGACCTTGCGGCGGCAAAGCAGAGCGCTGTGCAGCAGGTTGCAGCGGCAATTCCGGACATTAACACCGATGAGCTCAAGAGTTTGATGGGTGAATTCAAAGACCTCTCCTCGCAGGCAGGCGAAATGATGGACAGTGTTGATACGCTGACCGGCGCGCTGTATAACGCAGAGAATCCGGCAGATACCAACACGGTTGTCGGTGCGGCCAACGCGATCTCCGACGGTGCTGCAAAGCTTGGCAGCGGTGCTTCTCAGCTTGCAACCGGCACCTCTGCATTCGCAACCGGCGTAGGCACGCTCGATGCAGGCACCAACCAACTGCTCAGCGGCATGGAGACGCTCTCTTCCTCCAGCAAGACCGTATCGAATGCGATCGGTCAGTTCCAGACCGGCGGCGCAGAACTCAAGGACGGCACGTCCGAGCTCAGTGACGGCATGACGGAGTTCTCCGATACAATCAATGATAAGCTCGACGGCCTCAGCGAAATCACCGACCCGGATTCCACGCTGGCACGCGTGATTGACATCATGAAGGATCGTGCGGACAGCTTCAAGGGCTCCGGCCGCGCAGACGGTACGGATATGACCGTAAGCTACGTAATGCGCACCGCAACGGACTCGAGCAGCAACAGCACGAGCACCACGGAAGAAACCACGACCGAGACTGAAACCAAAGACAGCTTTTGGAACCGTGTGGCAAACCTCTTCTCTAAGTAATTTAAAATAAAGCAAAGGAAGCAGGAACACATCGAAAGGTGTGCCTGCTTCCTTTTTATTGCTTTTTTCGGTGAAACAGTGTATGATTATCGTGTTTAAATTAGCAGAAAATGGGGTTGAAAAATGAAAAAACTATGCACGCTGTTCCTCACATTTTTGAAGATCGGCGCTTTCACGTTCGGCGGCGGCTATGCGATGGTTGCCTTGCTGGAAAATGAATTTATCGCAAAGAAAAAGTGGATTGATAAAAAAGAGTTCCTCGACATGATCGCGATTGCGGAGTCTACGCCTGGCCCGATAGCGATTAACAGCGCAACGTATATCGGTTATCACATTGCCGGTGTGCCCGGCGCGGCGACGGCCACGCTTGGGGTGTGTATCCCTTCGTTTGTTATCATCTACCTCATTTCCCTATTCTTTGACCAGTTTTTGAGCTTGAAATTCGTTTCCTGCGCGTTCCGCGGAATTCAGGTGTGCGTTGTGTACCTCATCTTTTCCGCCGGTGTGCGCATGCTGAAAAGTCTTGAAAAGACGGCGTTCAATACCGTGCTTGTCACAGGCGTAGCGGTTTGCATGATAGCGTTTTCCGTTTTCGCGGTTTCGTTTTCGTCCATCTACTTTATTTTGCTTAGCGGTGTGGTTGGTCTTGCGGCCTACTTCATACAGCGCCTGCGTGGAAAAGGCGGTGACGTGAAATGATCTATTTTAAATTATTCCTGACCTTCCTTGAGATTGGCGCAGTGTCGTTCGGTGGCGGCTACGGCATGATCTCCCTCATCCGCGAAGCCGTGCTCTCGAATCACTGGCTCACGGAAAGCGAGTTCATCAACTTCATTGCGGTGTCCGAATCGACCCCTGGCCCGCTTGCCGTCAACATGGCGACGTTCATCGGCTCTTCGCAAGGCGGCGTGTTGGGCAGTCTGCTCGCGACTTTGGGCGTGGTGCTCCCCTCGTTCGTCATTATTTTGCTCATTGCGGCAGTGTTGAGTAATCTGCTGAAATACGCCGGTGTACAGGCATTCCTCTCCGGCGTGCGTCCGTGCGTGGTGGCGCTCATTTTGGCTACGGCGCTGACGATGGGTCTCAGCACGCTATTCGGTTTTACGACCATACGAAGCGCCCCCGAAGTCGATCTGCGCGGTGTTGTGATTTTGCTGCTGCTGATTACTTTGCACTTTGGCTATAAGCACTTTAAAAAGAAAGCACCCTCGCCCATTTTGATGATCGTGCTTTCCGCCGGTCTCGGCATTTTGTTCTACGCATTTTAAATTTTGGGAAAAGAAAAGACCTCTGCTCGGGCCAAACCGTCTTGAGCGGAGGTCTTTTCTGTACAGAAAATAGCGTTTAGCCGTTATTTCGGCTGCACTTTTCGGCGTCGATTGCAAGCACGATCATCAAAACGCACAGTGCGTCTGCAGGGTCGTATATGTTCAAAAGGTACGTGTCCGTCCAGTTGAACAGCTCTTTGGAGATGCTTGCCACATCGTGACCGCTTCCGGAAACAACGGTATAATCCCACTCCAAAACGTTGCCCTCCACATGCCAGCCGTTGCATTCTACGTTGTATTTCGGCTTAAAAAGTGCAAATTCGCGGCTGATGCAACCGACATATTGGTTTTTAAAATACATCTCGAATTTCGGCATGAACGTGAAAATGCGTTCTTTTACCGTGCCGATCTCTTCACCGTAAGCGTCAAAAATTTTCAGGCAGTGTCCCCAGGAGAGCTGCCCTTTGACGACATACACCGTGTTGCCGTTCTCATCGTAAATATCGTAGCTGTCGAACCATGAAAAAAAGCGCTGTTTAAACCGTAAAATCATAAAAAATCCCCTACTTCTTGCCACTGTTTTCAATCGTATAGATCACACAGACGAACCCTGCGATGACCGCGAGCAGTATGGAGCCGCTTAACCCGTCGTTCATGGCAGCGCCGAGGAATAGCCCGACTATGGCGGCCAAGATGATTACAACGGCGGAACCGATTGTTTTCATGTTCACGACAAAATCTTCTCCACGTACTTCTTTAAGCCGATTGTACCACGCTGCGTGTCGGTTTGCAATAGACTTCTGCAAAGATAAAAGAAAAGAATACGTTAAAAGCAGGTTAAAAACATGAAAAATATCCACATTTTTTCGAATTTTCTATTGACATTTCCTTTGCGGTTTTATATAATTCAATTGTAAATCTGTCAAGCGCCCCGCGGTCACCCATCCTTCGGCCCGGGGTGCTATTTTTCTGAAAATAAAAAAGGCGCAGAGTTCGCTCGGAAATCCCGGCAGCCCTGCGCCTTTTGCAGATCGGTCTTTCCTGCTTCTTCCGCCGCGTTGAACTTCGCCGCTTTCGCTTTCAGCGCTTCATAGCACGGACATAAAGCAGAAAATATTTGAAAAACATCGTTTATTGATACATTAGCCCCGGCATTTTGACTTTATCTCTTCTGACCTTCGTGTTCCAAGAATACCGCTCTTTAAAACTCCGAAATGCGGCAGCGGCGATCTCCGAGGGAAGCTGTGTCTTGAAATGCAAACCTCAAAGCAGTTTGCTTCCTGCACGCTTTCTATCCTGCGGCATGTGTCAGCACACATGCCGTTGTGCTTTGCGACATGAACGGCAGGCAAACGCCGCTCTCACCTGCGCCGACCAGCAGCTCCGTGCCGCTCGGGCTGATCAGGAGGGGATACGTCTCACACAGATACACCGGGCCGTCCGTGACACCGTAGCTGTTACCGCCCACAAGCGACAAGCTGAGCGTCACATAGCTTGGCCCGTCCGGAATCGTTTGAATCGCCCAGAAACCGCTCCACATCTCCTCAATGTCGTCGCTGTCTTCGTATGTCCACTCCAGATCGACTGTACCCCCCGTCTCATCCTCGAGATAGAAGCGCAGCGAGAAATAGGCATAGCGGCCGGTTTCCTCTACCATGGTTTCTGTGATCCAGCCCATACCTGTACTCTGCGATCCGGCAAGGCCAAGCGCGGTTATACCTGTCCAGCCGTCAGAAAGCCAACCGGCAAATTCGGATGGGATGTCATACCAGGCATATTCCGTAAAATCGAACGAAAGATAATCACCGGCTTCCGATGTACACGGTGCAAGATGGCTCATCGCATCAAGCGAGGGATACCATTCGCAGGTGTTCCCGTTGTTGTCGGTGATAAAGACCTGGGTGTCGGCCTCATGCGCAATGCCGTCAAGATTCGCAAAGAGCAGCACCGGTTCGCCGCTCTCTGACCGGTAGAGAACCTCTGTGACCTCATCGGTCTGTGTTTTTTCGTTCCATTGCACACGGTTGATTGCAACCGTCGCGTTCTCGTCGACCGGCACAATGCAGTACAGATGCCCCGCGCTGCCGATAATGTGCTCATCGTTGATCTCTGCGATAAAGGGGTATTCGAGGAGCATTGCCTCATTGGTTTCCTGCAGCCACGCAGGGAAACCCGCCTCGAAACCCTCATCAAACAGACCGCCGACATAGCCGAGATACGCCGCACCAAACATTGTCGTCGGAAAATCAATCCTGTCTCGCAACCATCCAAGCGATGTCTCTGCCTCCTGTGAAAACGCGTATTGCACCGGCGGCGTGTCCACGGTTTTATCCTGTGATACAAAATCGTTCCCGTTGCTCTGTAATACAGCTTCCTCCTGTTGGCTTTCCGGAGTTTTTTTGTGGGCAGTATTTATTTTGGGTTCGTCAGGCTCCGTTTGCGTCTTCTGCGTACAGGCGCAAAGCGACAATAACAGAACCAGTGCCAGCAATAGCGCGAACATGCGTCTGGGTGTTGTTTTCATAGCCACTCCTTTCAGAATTTTCCGCTTCGGCCGGAACCGCCTCCGCCGGATTCGCTGTGGCTGCTCCCACCGCCGGAAGAGCTGCGCTCAATCTTCCGGCTGGAGGTTGTCTTATGGGTAAAATGATCTGTTTGCTCTGTAAGCTGAAGTCCCGCGGAAACATAGGCGTTAGCGGTTGCTTTTTTTGATACATTCTCCATTTTCTGCCATATCACAGTGACGATCACGGCTGCTGCCAGTAGGGAAAGACCGATCACGATAAGGATCGGAAAAAACAAACTCGCTCGAACCGGCTTTCCTGAGGCTGCTTTTTCCAGATAGACGCTGCATTCTTTGATGTAATCCTCAAAGCCGCCGTACCAGTCGTTTTCACCGAAGTTATCGAGGAATACCTTTTCCAGTTTCTGCTGACCATAGCTGTTGAACGCATACTCGCAGCGTGAGCCGTAGCAGAACATCGCCCAGTCGCGATCATCCATGCTGAGCAGGAGCATGATCCCGTCGCGATCCGGTCCTTCGCCCATCGTGTATTCGTGATAGATGGTATAGGTTGCCTTATAGACACCTTCAGAATGAAAGTCACGATAATCCTCCACGGTTACGATATATACACCGATGCCGTATTTTTGGGAGACGGTTTCCGCCATCTTTTCCAGCATCATATTTTCGTTTTCGCTGAGAAGTCCGGCCTCATCCGTCACATAATAAAGCTGTGCACCTGTCTGCTCGGTTGCGGATACATTCACGCAGAATACAAGCGCGATTATAAACGTCAGCAGGAGACAGCGTATTCTCTCTTTCATTTTTCCGCCCTCCCTAGTGTGCCAAAAGCAGCAGCGCAGTCACGCCGATGGCGCTGAGTGACGCCGCGATTGCTGCAAACAAACCGACAACCCGCTTCGTGCTGACAGGAAGGTTGCCTACCAACTTACCTGTCTGACCATTCATGGCAAAAAGGAAATCTTTTCCTTCCCACTTTGTATTCAAGATCCAGACGGGAAGCAACGCGTAATGCACTTTGCCGCGCTTCAAACAGATGTCTCGGCTCGTTTCATTGCAGGTGGTGTAATTCGAAACCGTGCTTTCCAGCGCAGACACCAGCGAACCCGCGCAGCGCTTGTCTGCCCGCTCCCGGCTGTTTTCAACGCTCACATCATATTTGTCTGCCAGAAATCCGGGCAGATACGCCGTAGAAAACGGTTTTAGGTCTGTATAGTCATACGGTTCGATGGAATCCATGTAGTCGTCCGGCATTTTGCTCGACGCATCCACCGGGATTTTCTCAAAGCCAATAGAACCGGCGCGGCGCACATCGTAGTGGCTTGTCTCCGTGATTTCATAATCTCCCGAGGTGTACTTATGTACAGTGGTAGCATGGAACTGCACGCTTCCGCTGGCCGCACCGTCATACATCCAGAAGGGTACATACACGCCTTTGACCTCCTCAAGATGATTGGACTTGGAGAACGTTGACGGCAACAGCGGCTTTTTGCGATAGTGTTTCTTCAGCGCCTTGATGGCATCCTCCTTGCTCAGCTTAAAGGGAAGCACAAAATCAGGCTTCAAAACGCCGGCGAACTGACCCGGAAGCACCGACGGATTTCCGCAGTATGGGCAGGACGTAGCCGCAGTCGTTGCGTCGCAGAGCAGCTCCGCACCGCACGACGGGCAGCTGTAAGCCTTCATGTCAGCCGCGTCCGTGCCCCAGTCCTCGTTCAGGCCGGAAGTGTCCCAGTCAGAGCCGCCTGCGGCGGCCTTTTGTTTTTCCGCTTCGGCAGATTTTTGAGCCGCTTCTGTTTCTTCCTGCTTCTGCGCCGCTTCCGCTGCTTTTGTTTCTTTTTCCGCGTAGAGCGCTTCAATTTCTGTGACATCGAAGCTTGAGCCGCAGTAATCGCACTCCAGCCTGCCGGATTCTCCTACAAAATGGAGTGGTCCCGTACAGGCGGGACATTGATAATTTGTGATTTGTGTTGCCATCTAAGTTCCTCACTTCCCAGTTGGCGTTACAGCCCGCAAGCGCAGTCCGTAGTGCCGAACACAGTTATAACCGCATTTTCCGGATATGTCCCGCAAACTCACTGTTTGTGATAAATTGCATCCGTGTCCTTTATGACGTTTTCTTCCGAATCGTACAAGATGCGCATATCAGCCGATGTATGGTCACTGTTGACAAGTATAATGGTAATCAGCTTTTCGGCCTTTTCTGCAATTTCGTCGTAAACGCAATCTGTATCGCAACCAAAGTCAAAGCTCTTCGTCCGAAACGCGGACTCGGCAAAAATGCTCCAGCTGTACCATTCTTGTGTCTCGTTGTTCCACCACATAGTACAACAGTTCATACCGCTTTTGTCCTCATTTGCGACAAACTCATATTTTTGCAGGCCGTCCTCCGTAACCCACGTGCCTTCCAGCAACGCAAAGACCTCCTGTGCTTCCTTTTGACTTTCGGCTTTTCTGTCAGCTTCCGCTTGCAGCTCGGCCGCACTGTAATACGCTTCGCGGTCTCCCGTTTCGCTCCAGCCTTCATCGTACCAAAACACGTCTGCCAGCCATGCAAACTGCGGGGAGTCCAGATAACGCAGACGATAGATGATATCGTGCGCCCTGTCCTCGATTGTCAGCCCACTGATCTTTTCGGCAAAATCCGCCTGAACGGTCAGAACACCGTTTCGAAACGTATGGTCAAACTGATCGCCCAAATCTTCAAAATTCGCGTCGTAGCAGCGGATGGGATTGTCTTTGAACTGTACGCCGCGATAATAGAGCCTCATCGTCCCTTGGCTGTAAATGGTTTTTGTAATGTGGAAATCGTCAAAAAGGACCGATGTTTCCGGGTACTGATAGGTGCATCCGTCGACCTGACCGCAGGAGGTCAGACCGAGCAGGCTCATACCCAGACCTGCTGCGATGAGGAGCGCTTTGAACTTCACCGCATCACCCCCGCTTTTTCGCGAATAACCGGATTCTCCCGCTCCAATTTGGAGCGGGAGCCGTTTTTTATTGGAATGTCATATTGTTGAGAATGATATCCGGCATCGTTCCCGGTACACAGTCCATATCCCGAAGGCCGATGGAAAGGGCACGGCCGTCGTCAAGCTGCGCGATATACTGGATCCAATCATAGCCGATTCTTTTGTAGGTGCGGCCATGGAAGGTGATGCCGCCGATTACGCGGTCCTCGATATCCTTGTAGTTTTCGAAGCTGTCCTTGTAGGAATCAAATTTTTCAACGTTCTCTCTCACCTCAAACTGGATGGCGCCAGCACCAAACGCTGTGGGATCATCGTTTTCCACCAGGCAGCGCCCACTATCATCGAACGACCAGCCGGATACGGGAATTTTCGTCATGATCTTGACCTTAACATCGTCTTTTGCAAACTGGGCGATTTCCACGGAGAAGTCCTTCATCTCGGCGTTTGCAGACGCTGCCTTGTTCGCCTCGGCGGCCTCGGCCTTCACGATGTCCAGATACTTTTCTATGGCTTCTGTGCCGGAGAAGCCGCTGGTGTTGTACGCACTCACCGTATAAACGCCCGGAGTCTTTTCACAGAAGTTAACGTAGATGAAATGCGAGCTGTCTTCGCTCGAAATCCATTTGTAGTAGCGGTAGTTTGCCTTCATGTGGTCGCTGTACTCTTCCTTGACGAACTGGCCTTCTACGCCGAAGTAGGCAACAATATCCTCGTAAGTAGCGTCAAAAATATTATTATTGACCTCGTTCATCCAAACGTAGCCCTTTTGTACCTGCTCCTCGGTCACGATGCCGTTTCCGCCGGGAGCTGCCGCATTCGTCTGGTTGGTCGGAGCATTTCCCTCCGAAACACCTTCTCCGATGGCATCCGGCATAGACTTGCCTGCGTCAATCAGAGGCAGATACCAGTCGGTATACCGGTAGGGATACGCATCTTCCTCCATGTCTTTCCAATAAAGACCCCACGGGCGCAGATAAATGTCATAGTGGAATTCGTCATCGCCGTCTTCATAGTCGCCGCTGATACAGATCATATCATCGTAGTCCAAAAGACCGGGGTCAACGATCCAATCGGCATGCTCCAGTGTTACGTTTGTAAACCAGCCACCCTCGGACATCACCGTACCGTGCTCGCCGGTTCCGGCTTCACTCAGACTGACCTGCGCGGAAGCCATAGGGTCGGATCTCGTGTAGTCCTCATCCCAAAGCTCGATTGTGCCTGTGTAGTCTGTGTCTAAATCGATGACGCCGCAGACATCCCACCAGTCGCCTTCCATGCTTTCATAATCGCCGTAGCAACCGCTCATCTTCCACCAGCCGTACCATTCGCCGTTCCACCAATCGAGCAATGTGTCTCCGGTTGTATTGGTGGTCTCCGGTTCCGTATGGGAGACTGTTTCCCGGCTGAGCGTAGCCGGGTCAACGGTGATTGTACCTTTTTTGCTGCCGAGAAATTCCTCAAAGGTCGCTTTGACTTCACTGGTCGTGTCTTTTAGCACGAAAGCTGTCCGCACTTCCAGCGTTGCACCCGGCGCAACATCCGTAAACTGATCGCTCACTACGGTTTCAAGGTTCTCATAATCCGTGATAATAGATGCAGGTTCCAGCTCTACACCGTTTTGCATAACCGTCTCATCGACACTCCAGAGATATGAGGCGTTTTCCTTGCTGTTGTTTGTGAAGTCCAGTGTCAGAACGATTGCGTCGTTTCCGTCCGAATCTTCCATGATGCATGCGCCCTTGTAGAGCAGCTCATAGTCACCGAGCTTGATTAAATTGGAGTCTTTCCCCTCCTTATCCTTTCCGCAGGCGGTGAGGCCGCTGAGCAGCATCAGTGCCGTAAGAATCAGGCATAGAAGCTTGGTCTTCGTCTGTTTCATAATTTCCTCCCAATATCCTTCAGGGTTGCACAAATCTGCCGATCAGCAGAAAACAACGTATAATCCCGGCAAAAAGCAGCCGTGTCGACCTGAGACATTTTTCTTATCTCTTTTCGCGCCGGATAAGGTTTCCGTCCTTGTCGGTAAACTTACCGCAGAGAATCTTGATAAAGTCGACAAGGTATCCGATACCGAACAGACCGGCCGTCAGCGTGTAGAGAATGCCGGTGCCAATCTTACCGACATAGTAGCGATGGACACCAAGACCGCCAAGGAAGAAGCAAAGCAAGAATGTTGTCATCCAGTCCTTCGTTTCGACCGGAACCTCCGGCGCAACATAGTCCTCTACTGCCTCACCGTTCAAAATCTTTTTCACGGTTTCCGTCACGGTGTCGATATAGGCGCCACGCTCCGTTGCAAGACCAACCGTCGCACCCTTGAGACCCTTGCGCAGTGCGCTGTTCTTATCAACGCGCATACCGCCAACCGACATCTTGGCCTCCGTAATGACCGGCTGAATCCGAATGTGTGTGCCATCCTTGAGGTAAAGCCAGAGGCCAACGTCCACATTTGGTTCTTTCTCAAACGAGATGCGCTGTCCGGGAACGCCGCCTTTGATCTGGAATGGCATCTGGAACGCTGCTCTGCGCGCATTGAGTTTCTGCATGATTTCTTCCAGTGTGGTAGAATAGGAAAGATCAAATTCACGGGGACTGGTAGCGAATGCAACGTCTTTCATGCTGCCTGTAAGGTTATTCATCGTTTTTTCTCCTTTCTAAAAGGTCAGAGGGCGGATAGTGTTAATGGTAAGCTACACGGCTATTTTTTCGTAAAGGTGCCGCTGATGCCGTAGCCGGAATTCTCATTCATGGTAAGGCTGTTTCCATCTACGGAGAATGTATAAGTAGATGGATCACTCCATGCCTCCAGTGTCACCGTAAGCTGATCACCTTCAATGGTGTACGTACCGTCCTGTTTCATATAAGCATTTTCCATGGTGCATTTGCCGCTTCCGTTGAATGTCCATGTGATCGTACCGTCTGCGCCAAGTTCGGCGGACCATGTTCCGGCTAACGCATCCTTGCTACCACAGGCAGAAAGTGTTAAAAGCGTAACCACAATCAGAAGCAATGCTACAAACTTTTTCATTCTTTTTGTCCTTCTTTCTTTCATTATCATTTGATGGATATTTATCCTCTTACCGCGCCACCGCAATATTCACAACAGCCGTTCGCGTCCGGTGTGGTCGTTGCGCCGCAGTAGGGACAGGTGACTGCCGTTTTGGGTGCGGCCTCCTGTTCAATCTGCTGGCGCACATCCTTGCGGACCTGCGTCAGAACCTGCCGGATTTCCTCGCCGAGCTTTTTGCAATTGCGGTACTCAACGTTAGTCTCCGGATTGCATCGGGTCGTCATCCCCGGTCGCATTGCGGGAGGCGGTGTAATATCTACGGAACTGGAATTGATCTTGAAGCGTATTTCGTCAAAGTAATCGTTGTTGACGAATATGGTGATGTAGAAATCATAGGAGTATTCATACCGCGGGGGATTGTAGCTGATCTCCCTCCCCTCCTTATCCTCACGCTTAAGTTCCGTGCGGCTCTCGTCAATGTCGAGATTACAGCCGGTCACGTCTGCAAAATCCAAAACATCCGGGTTGGCTTCCACGAGATTTCTGGCACGTGTCACCATGAATTTTCCCGCGTCCTCGTCAAGAAGCACCTTGGTGTCCGCGCCGAGCGTTCTGGTTGTGTGGAATGCCGCGACCTTTTTCTGGTTTTCTTCCCTGTAATCAAGCTGTGCCTTGATTTCCTCAACAGTGCTGTTGCGTCGATCAGAGAACCAAGGGGAAAGCTTTTGGGCGCAGTTTTTGCAGAGATTGCCGTTTTCAAGCTTGCGGTTGCCAAGTAACCCTATTTTTTCTCCGCAAATATCGCAATATTTTTTATCAAACAGTCCCATATATGTATCAAACTCCTTTGTGTATGCTACTTGAATGATACGGTTACTGCGTGTCTGCCTTGGAATTGAGTACCGCACCGTAGATATACAAGGCCGGAATAGCTATTCCTGTCAGGATGCTTACGACATTAAACTCGCCGCCGTTGACCAGACTCATCACAATGCTCAATACGCTGAATACGGCCACAATCACGCCCCACACGATGAGCTTTCCTGCTTTTTCGCTGCGCTTACTGTGCTTAATGCCTTTGATTCCGGCAATCAGTTGGCAAATTCCTCCGACCAGCGTCAGGAACAACGCCGCCCAATATGGAAATGTCAGACCGGATTCCGCACCGAGTCCCGCCGCCAATACACCCAGTCCACCGACAAGAACACCCGCAATGATGGAAAATACTGCGGCAATGATCATCAGAATTCCGGTAACCTTCAAAAATTTATGTCCTTTCATGGTAAATCCTCCTGTTACAATAAATCGTATGGTTCGTTTTTATTCTTTCGCAGGGTGTTTAGCCCCACATTCTGCACAAAATGTACGACTGCCGTTTGGCATACCTCGCATTACTCCGTTTCAAGGTTTGACGTGGCATAAGCTTCTTCGGCAATACGCAGCACCAAAGTCTCCAGCGCTTCTGCATGGCTGCCGCTGAACTTTTGAATCTCGTTCCCGTCATCGGTGCGCCAAATGACCCGGATTTCGCTGTCGGTCTCGTCTTGGACATTTGGAGACGGCTTTCGGTACGCGGGCAGATCCGACTCTGCCAGCATATTCTGAAGTTCAAACCATTGCACCCACGTAAGCTGCCAAGGGATTGGGTTGGAAAACGCGTCCGTTTCGCTTTCTCTCATCTCGTCGCCGGATTGGTCCGGAAACCGGCCGGTCAGCAGAGGCATATCCTTCTCCCGGTAGAATTTCAGTGAAAAGCAGCTGTAAAAATTCCTGTGGTTCTGTCGCCACTCAAATTCCACCAGATCTTTTCCTGCTCTGTATGTATCCGGGTTTTCCATCCTACCTCCATCTTGAATCCGGCTATCGATATAATACCGATACAGTGATACGCCCGCCAGTGCGATAAACACAACCGCCGACACGATGGTCAGAGCGATTATGGATGCTTTTTTCACTTCAAATCCCCGTCGTCAAACGGATCGCCGCATTCCGGGCAGAACTTGGGCGGATGTGTCGGGTCAGCCGGCTCCCAGCCGCATTTGTCGCATTTGTACTGCGGAACACCGGCCGGTTTCGGTTTGCCGCATTCAGCGCAAAACTTTCCTTTGTTCACCGCACCGCAGCTACACGTCCAGCCGTCTGCCTGCGATTCCGGCTTTTTGGTGCCGCATTCCGGGCAGAATTTTCCGCTTGCCGTCGCGCCGCACTGCGGACATTTCCAGCTTTCGGCGGCAGGCTTTGGTTCCGGCTTTTTACTGCCACAGTTCGGGCAGAATTTTCCGGTAATACCGCTCTGTCCACACGAACAGTTCCATCCTTCAGCAGCTGCCGGAGCCGGAGCAGGCTGCGCTGCTTGCTGCTGTGCGCCCATCTGATAGAGATTCTGCGCGTTCATGCCGCCCGCCTGACCTGCCATGTTCATGCCCATAAACGCCATTGCAGGGCCTGCACTCTGATTCGACGCCGCAGATTGCATCGCGGAAGCCTGTGCACCGACAAGATAGGCTGCCGCTCTCGTCGGGTCCATAAACGCCGCATTACGCTGCAGCTCCTTAATCATCTGCTCATCCTCTTCGCTCGCCTTGACCGACGAAACGCCAAAGGAAACGATCTCAAGTCCACGCAGGTAGCGCCATTTTCCGGATAAAACTTCATTCAATGCCTCGGCCAGTTCCATTGTATGACCGGGTAGCGCGGAATAGCGGATTCCCATGTCGGAAATCTTCGCAAACGCGGGCTGAAGCGCCGTCAAAAGCTCGGTTTTCAGCTGACCGTCCAGACGGTCGCGGGTATAGTCTTCACTGACGTTGCCGCATACGTTCGTGTAGAACAGAATCGGGTCACTGATTCTGTAACTGTACTCGCCGAAGCAACGAATGGCGATGTCAATGTCAATGCCCGCGCGCTGGTCGACAACGCGGAACGGCACCGGAGAGGGTGTGCCGTACTTATTGCCAATGAGCTCTTTCGTGTTAAAATAGTAGACACGCTGATCTTTGGGCGGCTCGCCGCCGAAAGTAAAGCGTTTGCCGATATTCTTGAACGTGTCTAAGATGCTGGTTCCCAACTCACCGGAGAAGATCGTCGGCTCCGTCGAGCTGTCATAGACAAACTCACCCGGCACGGCGCAAAGCTCCGCAACCTTGCCCTGATCAACAATGATCATACACTGTCCGTCCGCCACCGCAACGACGGAACCGTTCGAGATGATGTTTTCGCTTCCCTTTGTGTTGCTGCTGCGTCCGGAAACGCGCCGCTGTCCCTTGACCGCCATAACGTTTTCCGGAATTGATTCACAGTAAAAATACTCTTTCCATTGGTCGGCCATTACGCCGCCGGCCGCACCCAATGCTGCTTTAATGAGTCCCATTTTCTATACTCCCTTTCTTTACTTACTATGCCCACGGATCTTCCGCCGCGGGAATACGGATGCCGCTGAGAATACTGGAATATTCCCAGAGGAACCATTCGCCGGTCGAAGCCTTCTGCCGCAATTTCATGGGACGCGGTGAATCCGCGCCGGACGTTTTAAGAAACGCGCGCATATAGCCCGGCTCTATATCCTGAGGCCTGGGGTCTGCCAGCACGTTCAGCGTGTATGGCACGCACGGCTGATACCCATTTTCCGGCGTTGCGCCTTCAAAATATGCAAGCGGCAGATAGACCTTGCCGCGCAGTCGGTCGCGCAGAAACTGACAGTCATACTGTGTCATGGGCTTAGGACCGCGCAGAAGGTTCATCGCAGCAACGCCTGCATCTTTGTCCCTGTCAAACAGCGCCAATGCACACAGAAACAGTGCGCAGATATGTTCCGGCTGCCGCCCTTTAGCGGCAAGAATTTCAAATTCCTGCAAATTTTCCGGAATTTTCTGAATTACAACCTGCAACATAACCACTCCTTTCTAAATGTATATCAATCACACCTGTGAAATAGATCTGTGATCCCAGCGTGTAATAGAATTATCAATCTGCCAATCTTTCATGAACGGTCGCTCCTTGGCGGGACGCGCTGTACGATGAGCTAACCTCTTCACTATCCGGAAAGAACGTCCGTTAAACCTGTCTTTTTTTCTTTCTCCAAACGAGTAGAAAAACGACGACAGCAACAATCAAAAGCGTTGGCACAAGTGTGCATACAAGGATTGTTCCCACGGAGAAGCTGCGTTCTGCCGCCTGCACATTGTTCTTTTCGTTCTTTTGAGGAACATCTTTACCGACAGCGTTCTCACCAAATCCGCTTTTTTCGCCCCTATCTCCATTCTTTCCGTCGCTATCCTCTGTCCCCGAAATTGATGCGCCGGGTGAAGCCGTGGGCGAAATACCCGGCGAGGCCGAGGCAGCTGCATTAGGCGATGCCGTGGGCGAGGCTGTGGCGGATGTGTGTGGTGAAGCCGTGGGCGTAACCTTCGGTGTAGGCGTAACCTTCGGCGTAGCTGTGGCGGATGTGCGTGGTGAAGCCGTGGGCGCCGGAGTCGGTGTTGCGCGCGGAGCCGCAGTCGTTCCCGGCTTGAGCTTGGGAATTGGCTTTGTGCGTATCGCGCTGCACATATTGCATATCCATTGCATAACTCCCTCTTGGCTTGTTGTCGGTTGTGCGACCACTTTCCCGGCGTCCCAATTGTGATCCGTTTTGGCGGCTTCTCGACGCTCCGTCACACCGCAGTACGTACATTCGCGCGTTTGAATGCCCTTTTCCATACAGGTGGGCTGCGTCGTAGTAAACCATGCGCCGAATTTGTGATCCGTCTTGGCAATCGATTTTGTCTCCGTCGCACCGCAGCGCGTGCACTCACGTTTTTGGATGCCGTTCGCCATGCAGGTAGGCTGTGTCGTAGTAAACCATGCGCCGAATTTGTGACCCAGCGCAGACATTGTGACGGTGTCTCCTTCCGTACCGCAGTCATCACAGATAAAACGGGTGTATCCTGAAGTAGTACAGGTCGCGAATACGCGGTTATCAATAACCCAAAAGTGATCCGTTGGCGGCGCGGGCATTTCATACCACTTGTTGCATGTACTGCAATACGCTCGCTTCGTGCCGGATTGTGTACAGGTAGGTTCTTTACCCTGAACAACTTCCCACGGCCCAAAGCTGTGAGGCATGGCAGGGTCAGTTTGATAAGTACATCTCATCCCACAGACGGTACATTCCAGTACATAGTATCCTCCCATCAGGCAGGTTGGCTTTTCCTCATCGGTCTGTATAATGTTTTCATGATGTTCCGGATTACTGTCTTCCGGCGAGCACGCAAGCGCGGTAATCGCGGACAGCGCCGCCATGAGCGCAAATACCAGAAGTATTAGAATCAATCGCAGTAGTTTTTTCATTTCTCACCCATCCTTTCAAAGCGTGTCAATTACGCCCGCGAGGTAAGTCGGCGATACCGATGCATAAATAAAGTTATCAACCAGCTGATCCTTTACCGCCTGCCGCACTTCGGAGGCAAGCAGTTTATCCGCGTCCTCATCCACCAAAAGCAGAACCTTACACGTCCAACCGAGTTGCTTTACGGCACTGCAGATCTTGAGTCTCTCACTCAGCTTCCAGATTCCCTGTCGGATGACCTCCATCACCAACACATTGGCACGGCAGGTCCGGCACAACGCCAGCGTTTCTTCCGGCTTTGAAGAACGGTAGATAAGGAAATCCGGGTCGCATCCCGAAAGTGATTGCATGACCGCCTCCGACAGAAGTCCGCCCTTCATATCCAATACAATTCTTCGCATCTGTGCTTTTCCACCGCCTTTCTCTTCCTTTGAATCCTTCATCTACATTTTAGCCGTTATCTTCCATTTTCGTCCCCGCCAATTGGATAGGATTTGTAATTATTTTCCGTTGCAAAGCCAAATTTTGTCACAGTTCTCTGTATAAAGAGAACAAAACGTGTTGCCTTTTGTCTATCCGCATGATATACTATCCATATAAATATACTGATTTTTTGGGGGCATGCGGCATGAGCAAAACGACGAAAAGAAGCCTTTTGTACGCCTTGGGCTTGCTGGTGCTCATTGCGTTTGCCATGTGGCTCCGATATGCAAGCCGGTATTATTTTCATTCTCCGGCTGCCAGCTACCTGCGAAGCGCAATCTATTTGTTTTTGTTCAGCGTGTGGTGCTACTCTCTTTGGGCGCGCATCGTACAGGTGCAGGTGCGGCACTACATGCTGGCGATTTCGGCGCTGATGGTGCTGTGGATTCTGCTGCGCTCAATCAAGTTTTCCATTGATAACACGGATGCAGAACGCCTGCTGTGGTATTCCTATTATTTTCCGATGCTGTTTATCCCCATGCTGTCGGTCTTCGTTTCCCAGTCGCTGGGCAAGGGAGAGGACTTTCGTCTGCCGCGATGGACAAAGCTTCTGTATCTTCCGACATTGCTGCTGCTTTTGCTCGTTCTGACCAATGATCTGCACCAGCAAGTGTTTTCCTTCCCATCCGGCATTTTATCGGACCGGGAGTATCGGTATGAGGTCGGTTTTTTCTTCGTACTGGGCTGGGAAGTTCTGTGCGCAGGGTTTGCGGTTCTTTCGATGGTGAAAAACTGTCGTATCCCGCATAGCAGGAAAATTCGCTGGTTGCCGTTGGTTCCGTTTGCGCTTTCGCTGGTATATGTTTATGCGTATGCCAAAAATGTCTATTGGGTCTGGGTGCTCGCGGGCGATATGACCGTGTCACAGTGCCTGATTTTTGCAAGCATCCTTGAATGCTGCATTCAAAGCGGACTGATTCATTCCAACCTCGGATACGATGAGCTCTTTGAAGCGACAAGCCTGCCTGTTCAGATTACCGATCAAGCGTTCTGCTCCAAATATGTATCTGCCGCCATGCAGGGGACTTTGCCGCAAAGTAAGCTAAGGCATATACAGCAGGATACCGTCTATCTGGATGACGATACACTTTTGAAGCGGCATAAGTTGCGCCGCGGCTGGGTATTCTGGAAGGAGGACATCTCAGCGCTGAGTCAGGTTCAAAAGAAACTGGAATTGACACGAGATGAGTTGCATGACACCGGCGACGTTTTGGCGGCGGAGAATGCACAGCATGCAAGATGGTTGAAGCTGACGGAGCAAAACCGCTTGTATGATATGATGGAGGCACAGATTGATCGGCAGATCGCGATGCTGTGGGATCTGCTGGCCGAATTGCAGAAAACGGAGGACCAAAACCGGGCCAGGCGGTTGCTCGGGCAGGTCATCATTATCGGAACCTACATCAAACGCAGAAGCAACCTGATTTTTGTCGGCGCACAGCGCGGTGCGATCAGTGTGCAGGAGCTTCGGTTGTGCCTCAATGAATCTTCCGAGAATATCTGTGTTTATGGCGCCGACTGTAAGGCAATTGTCAAGGGGGAAGACCAGCTTACCCTCGAACAGGCGACGCAGATCTACGACCTGTTCGAGGCCGTCGTGGAAACGGAACTGGAATCCCTTCGTGCAATGCTGATCTCCGTAGATGTCGGTGCGCAGGTAGAAGTATCTTTTTGTGTTTCAGCGGCAGAGCCGCTCTGCGGGCTGCGCGCGCATTTTCAAGGTTTGGAATGGGAGCAGGATGAGGACGGGCTGCAATATGTGACGCGGAAGCTGGAAAGATCGAGGAGGTAAAGGCGCATGGATAGGATTAAGGAAAGTTTTGACAGTCTCCCCATCGCGGCCTGCTTTTTCGATAAAAACGGCGTGGTGCGGCTCATCAACCGCCGGATGCTTGCCATTACGAACTGGCTGCAAAAAGGCGGTATACAATCGCTGGCAGAGATGCAAAGCGCCCTGCAGGCGCCGCCGGCAAGTGTGTGCTGTCTGGATCCGCACCTTCGGATTTACCGTTTTCCGGACGGAACAGCGCTGCGCTTTGCGCAGGAGCAGATCACAACAAAAGCAGGTGCCCGATATACACAAATCACTGCCGCAGACGTTACGGAGCTGATTCAGAAGCAGAACCAGCTAAAAGCGGAAAATGCGAAGCTGGAGAAAACAAACAAGCGGCTCAGGCGGCTGCTTGCGCAGATGCCGGAGATCATCCGGGAGGAAGAAACGCTAGCCATGAAGCTGCGTGTGCACGATGACATTGGACACAGCATTCTCGCGACGCGGCGCGTGCTGCTCCAAAACACAGACCAGAAGGAAATTCGTGCAACCGCAGCGTTGTGGGAGCAGTCCATTTCAGTGCTTTACCGCTCCAGTCAGATGAGAGCGCAATCCGAACCGTTGGAAGCCGCGAAAGAACGAGCGGAAAAGCTTGGCGTCAGAGTTCTGCTGGCAGGAGATGAGCCGCGAACGCAGCGTATGCGCGCACTGATTGCACTGGCAATCAGCGAATGTGCATCGAACTGTGTCCGTCACGCCGACGGAACAGAGCTATATGTGTGCTTTTGGCAAAAGCCGGACTGCATAGCGGTCTCCCTAACCAACAACGGTGCGGCACCAAAGGGAAAAATCACAGAAGGCGGAGGTCTTTCTATGCTGCGTCAACGCATAGAAGAATCCGGCGGCAAAATGGAGATTCAGAGTGTCCCTCGCTTTAAGCTGATGCTCAGTTTGCAGGAAAAGGAGGAAGCAGCATATGAAGGTGATGATCGTTGAAGACCAGACCATGATTCGCAGTCTGTTGGAAAGCTATTTTCGCGCCGAGGACGGATACCGGATCACGGCGTCCATTCCAGGCGCGAAACAAGCAGTCGAGATGTGCAGGACAAATTCTGTCGATCTGATTTTGATGGATGTGCAAACAGAGAACCGTGAGAACGGGTTGATTGCTGTTCGCCAGATTAAAGCCATACAGCCGAAGAGTAAAATTATTGTTGTGACTTCGCTGATCGACGGCGCCGTTCTGGCTGAGGCAAAGAAGGCCGGGGCCGACAGCCTGTGGTACAAGGACTCGACGCAGAAGCGCTTGATGGATGTCGTCCGGCAAACACTGGCGGGTGAACATATTTTTCCGGACGCACCCCCGACAGTTGAGATCGGCATGGCAAAAAGCACGGAATTTACAAAGACGGAACTGAAGGTTCTGCGGCATTTGCTGCGGGGACTGTCCTACACGCGCATTGCGGCAGAGATGGGCTGCGAGATGTCAACGGTCAAATTTCATGTGTCAAATATGCTGCAAAAAACCGGGCTGGAAAACAAGCTTCAGCTTGCGCTGGCCGTCAGCGACGTCAAGTTGATTGCCGATCTGGCGGAAGAATGATGGGATTTGATTTTCAGCTTGTACAGCCACAGGCATTTATAAGGATGCACTTCATCGCCGCTTTTCTCATAAAGAGTATTATCAGAACTCGGCGGTTTAACGATTACGACGGAACAGAACGCCACAATCCTCGCAAAAAACACGAACCCCGCTGCAGAGCCTGTCTCTTATACA
>ENA-OZBR01000383-OZBR01000383.1-human-gut-metagenome-genome-assembly--contig:-NODE-383-length-20300-cov-6.078044_pt1 | contig 20300 bp, 10 predicted proteins | sample MGYA00243981_ERZ653524 | MGnify/ENA primary metagenome ERZ653524 (study PRJEB26926, sample SAMN06165084) | human gut metagenome | biome: ENVO:00009003; feature: ENVO:2100002; material: ENVO:00002003...
GTAATGTATACTCCAAAGAAGAATGTAAAAAATGTTTTGCAAGATTCTATTGCAGCGGTGGATGCAGCGCAAACTCTTATAACTTTAATGGTACGATCAATGGAACTTATGAGATCGGATGTAAATTAGAACGCAAGAGAGTTGAATGTGCACTTATGGTAAAAGCAGCATTAGCGTTAGAAGAGGAGACGGAGAATGAAGAAGCGTAATAGCAGCGGCAAGTATATTGCAGGGCTTATTTTACTGATTGCGTTGTGTGTATTTGGAGTATTTATTACAACAAAAGGAATCACAAAGAACAAGATTGGACGAGCAAGCAACATTGAACTTGGATTGGATCTTGCAGGTGGAGTCAGTATCACATATGAAGTTGATGGTAAGAACGTATCTGACAGTGATATGAAGGATACCGTATACAAACTTCAGAAACGTGTGGAAGGTTACAGCACAGAAGCAGAAGTTTATCAGGAAGGAAAAGATCGTATCAACATCGAAATCCCCGGAGTAACAGATGCAAACAAGATCTTAGATGAACTTGGTAAACCAGGAACACTTTCTTTTGCAGTTCAGAAACAGGTAAAAGTAAAGCAGAATGGAAAAACAACAACACAGACTAGTTTAGATACCATTTTAACAGGACAGAATGTTAAGAAAGCAAAAGCTGTCACAAATCAGAATCAGACAACTGGTAAGAAAGAATATTTAGTTGCCCTTGAATTTGACTCCAAAGGAACAAAAGCTTTTGCCAAAGCTACAAAAGCAAACATCGGGAAACCAATTTATATCATCTATGATAACCAGGTGATCAGTGCACCAAATGTACAGGAAGCGATCACAAAAGGTGAATGTACGATCGATGGTATGGAAAGTTATGAAGCAGCCGAGAATCTTGCTTCATCTATTCGAATTGGTTCCTTACCAGTCAAATTAAAAGAACTTCGTTCTAACGTAGTGTCTGCTAAGTTAGGAGTTAATGCGATCCAGACAACGATTAAGGCTGGAATCATCGGATTTGCCTTGGTATGCTTGATCATGATCGCATTTTATGCAGTGCCAGGTATCATTGCATGTGTAGCACTTGCAATTTATATGCTAATGATGTTACTTGCACTGAATGGATTTAATGCAACGTTGACATTGCCGGGACTTGCGGGTATCATCCTCGGTATCGGTATGGCGGTCGATGCCAATGTAATCATTTATGCAAGAATTCAGGAAGAAATCGGAGCAGGTAAGAGTACAGGAGCTGCGATCAAGTCTGGATTTGGAAAAGCAGCTTCAGCTATTATTGATGGTAATGTTACAACACTGATCGCAGTTTTAGTACTGTGGTTTAAAGGATCTGGAACGGTCAAAGGATTTGCTCAGACATTAGGAATGAGTGTACTAATTTCCATGTTTACAGCACTTGTGATCAGCCGATTCCTTGTATATGCAGCATATCACTTTGGACTTCGTGATAAGAAATGGTATGGAAAACCAAGAACGATCAAGACAAGAGATTTTGTCTGTGCTGGTAAGAAATACGTTGCAGTCGCAGGTGTGATCATTTTAGTCGGACTTGCAGCACTGCCTATGAACAGAAGTAAGATTGGTACGATCTTAAATTATGATCTTGAATTCTCAGGAGGAACAGCATCTACGATCACATTTAAAGATGATCAGAAAGTAAATGATTCTTTAGAAAAACAGATTGTGAAAGCCTATGAGAAAGTCAGCAAATCAACATCTGTTCAGAGTCAGAAAGTAAAAGCGAATAACCAGATGGTTGTTAAGAGTGTAGAACTTAACCTGAATCAGAGAAAACAGATTGAAAAGACATTAAAGAAAGATTATAAAGTTAAATCAGTTACAACAGAGAATATCAGTTCAACGATCAGTAATGAAATGCAGAGAGATGCATTTATCTCAGTTATCATTTCAGCAATCTGTATGTTGATCTATATTGCAATCCGATTTAAAGATGTTAAGTTTGGATCTAGTGCAATCATCGCATTGTTAAATGATGTGTTAGTTGTATTTGCGGCATATTCTATCGGAAGATTATCTGTGGGTGGAACATTTATCGCATGTATGCTAACGATCATCGGATACTCTATCAACTCAACGATCGTTATCTTTGACCGTATCCGTGAGAATCTGAAACTTCAGACGATTCGTACAAGAGATGATATCAAAGCACTTGTAAATCAGAGTATTTCAAGTACACTGGTTCGTACGATCAATACAAGTTTAACAACATTTGTTATGGTATTGGCGTTATTTATCTGCGGAGTATCATCTTTAAGAGAATTTGCCCTGGCATTGATCGTTGGTGTTATTGGTGGAGCATTCTCTTCTGTATTCTTGACAGGACCATTATGGTATATGATGAAGACTCGTATGGGCTCTGATGCTATAAAAGAAAGTAATGGACAGACATCTGTACAGCCAGAGAAGATCACAGCGAATCCAAACCGCAAGAAAAAGAAGAAAAAGAAAAGAAAATAAGACAAGTAAAAAGAGTATTCAGTAAAGACTGAATGCTCTTTTTCTAGAAGATGGAGAAACATGATGGAACAGTGGTATCTGTATAAGAAAAAAGCCGATTTTACAAAGATTGGTGAGAAATTTCAGATTGATCCCGTGATCGCAAGACTGATCAGAAACAGAGATGTGATCGGGGATGAAGGAATACATAAATATTTATATGGAAATCTTTCGGATATTTCAGATCCATTTCTGATGAAGGGAGTCAGAGAAGGTGTGGATATCATAAGAGAGAAGATCAGAGACAGAAAAACAATCCGCATTATCTCAGATTATGATGTAGACGGAGTTGTTTCTAACTATATTTTATGGAAAGCAATCTATGATCTTGGTGGAATGATTGATTTTCAGATTCCAGACCGTATGAAAGATGGTTACGGGATCAATGAAAATATCATTGAGAAGGCAGTAGAGGATCAGATTGATACGATCCTTACATGTGATAATGGAATTGCAGCTAGTGAAGCAATCAGATTTGGAAAAGAACATGGTCTTACAATGATCATTACAGATCACCACGATGTACCATTTATTTTAAATGAAGATGGAAGTAAAGAAGAAATTCTTCCACCAGCTGATGTTGTCATTAATCCCAAACAAAAAGAATGTAAATATCCATATCCGCTTCTTTGTGGAGCAGGAGTTGCATTTCAGTTTGTGAGAGCATTGTATAAATCTATGGGCGAGGATGAAAACAAACTGGAAGATCTGTTATCTATGCTTGCGATTGCGACTGTATGTGATGTTGTAGATCTTACAGGAGAGAACAGGATTTTTGTGAAAGAAGGATTAAAGAGGATCAAAGAGACAAGAAATGTGGGTCTTAGAGCATTATTGGATGTTCATGATCTTATGGAAAAACAGATACAGTCTTATGCTCTTGGCTTTATTATTGGACCATGCATTAATGCAAGTGGCCGGCTGGAATCTGCAGAAAAAGCATTGAATCTGTTCCTGGAAGAAGATAAAAAGAAAGCAATGCAGACAGCAAAAGAATTAAAAGAGCTGAATGATCTTAGAAAAAGTATGACAGAGAATGGTGTAAAAGCAGCATTAGATCAGGCAATGAAATATGAAGCAAAAGGCGATAAAGTACTTGTTTTATATTTACCAGATTGTCATGAAAGTATTGCTGGGATTATTGCTGGAAGAATTAAGGATCGTCTAAACCATCCAGTCTTTGTACTTACTGATGCAAAAGATGGAATTAAGGGATCAGGACGTTCTATCGAAGAATATTCCATGTTTGAAGAGATGATGAAAGTTAAAGAGGTGTTTACTAAATTTGGCGGGCATCCGATGGCAGCGGGATGTTCTCTTGAGAAGGAGAACCTTAAAGCATTTCGTAAAAAGATCAATGAAAATTGTACATTGGATGAAAAAGATTTCGCAAAGAAGGTGCAGATCGACATCGATATGCCGGTTGATTATATCACAATGGATCTGATTCATCAGTTGTCAGTACTGGAACCTTTCGGGAAAGAAAATAAAAAGCCCCTATTTGCACACCGTAAATTAAAGATTGAACGTGTCAATGTGTTTGGAAAAAATAAAAATGTAATTAAATTAGCATTAAAGAGTAGTCAGGGAACACGGATTGATGGTATGATTTTTGAGGATGAAACAGAATTTAGAGAAAAAATGGGGACAAACAAGTATATTACATGCACTTATTATCCTGTGATCAATGAATATCAGGGATATAAGAGTCTTCAGATCAATATTCAAAATTATTTTTTTGCGGAGGGATAACATGAGTAAGATAAAACTGGTTGCAATGGATCTTGATAATACATTATTAGACAGTAATAAACAAATATCAGAACATACAAAAGAAGTGTTAAAAGAGGCGATCAGACAGGGAGTTTATATTGTACCTGCTACAGGACGTATTTTCAAAGCGATTCCGGAGTTTTTGAGAAATATTGAAGGTGTTCGTTATGCAGTTTGTTGTAATGGAGCAACAGTATATGATCAGTATGAAGAAAAGATTATTTATACGAATCATTTATCCGTGGATGTGACATTGGAGTTATTTAGAATACTTGAAAAATATCATTCCACACATGATATTTATCAAAATGGACAGGGATATATGGAAAAACGTTATTTGGATCACCTTTCAGAATATAATGTATCAGGACATTTACTGAAACTGGTAAATGATACAAGGCTGCCAGTGGATGATCTTAAAAAGCATCTCAAAGAAAATCCATTAGGAATTGAGAAGATCAATGCATTTTTTGATAATATGAAAGAAAGATCAGCAGCAATAAAAGAATTGACTGAAAAAAATATTGCTAGTGTATCAAGTGCACTTGATAATAATATTGAGCTTAATCAGTTTGGCTGTGATAAAGGGGATGGATTAAAACATCTTGCCAAATGTCTTGGCTTAACAATGGATGAAGTTATGGCATGTGGAGATGCTGGAAATGACACCATGATGATCAAGGCAGCAGGAACAGGTGTTGTTATGGGAAATGGACGAGAAGAATTAAAAGCAATTGCTGATTTTGTTACAAAGACAAATGATGAAGACGGAGTGGCATATGCGATTGAGAAATTAGTTCTTAATTCTTGACGATGTTATTTGAAGTGATATAATAAGTATGTTTAAATAGTTAGGGGGGAAATATAAGAATGAGAAAAACGCGAAAAACAGCGGCTGTATTGGCTCTGTATGCGGTTTTGATGCTTAGTTCAGCGTCTGTAGTAAGTGCAGATCAGGTAAATGATAAGACATTTGCAAGAGAACAGACAAATGAGCAGACTGACACTAGCAAAGATAATTCTGCCCAGACGACAGAAGCTTCGACAACTGAGGCAACGACAGAAAAGAAAACAGAAGCTAAGCCAACGACAGAAAAGAAAGATAAGACAAATACAAGTCATAAGAAGAAAGCAACAACTAAGAAGACAGAGCGTAATACAATAAAGAAACATAAGAAGAAAAAGAAAGATACCAAAGACAAGAAGAAAGATAAAAAGAAAGACAAAAAAGATAAGAAAGCGATCATTCCAAAAGTCTATAATGACCATAGCATTGAGATGAAAGGAAAGAAAGAATCTATTCAAGGATTTATTTATTTTAATCAGGCAGATGCAGCATGGAATGATAATGGTTACCAGATTCATAGCAGCGGATGCGGATCAACAGCAATGGCTGTCTGCATCAGTTCATTAACTGGTAAATGGGTTACACCAGTAGATACGACAGTTTGGGCATATAAGCATGGATATTATACAAGTGCGGGTGCAAGTCATGAGATGGTACCGGCATTGGCAAAGCAGTATAAACTTTCATGTAATGGACTAGGAACAGATATTAATAAAATACGCAGTGCCTTGAAGAAGAAACATCCGGTAGTAGCACTGATGGGACCTGGTTATTTTACAAAGAAAGGACATTTTATTGTTCTTGTAGCGATTGATAACAATGATCAGGTAACAGTAGCTGATGTTGGAAGCAGAGAACGTACACAATATAAATATCTATTAAAAGATGTAGTAGCCCAGACAAAAGCTGCTTCAGCAGGAGGACCTTGCTGGGAGATTTACTCTAAAGATAAGAAAGCAAAGAAGACAACCGATACAAAGACTAAGACAATTCAGGCGAAGAAAGAATTTAAAGATACATCTAAGATGTATGCAGAGATCAAAGCAGTCTTACAGAAGAACTATCATCTGAGTGTACCGCTTAAGAAAGGAACTTTGGTCAATAAAGATCAGTTTGTCACAGTTAGCTCTTTAACGATCAATGATAAAGTTACAGTTATGGATGTGTCTAAGAAACTTACAACAGATGTTGATCTTCAGCAAGTAGTATCTGAGATTAAGACAGATGCAGTCAAAGGTTCTTTTTGGAATACAGTAACGATTGAACCTAATAAAACAAGTGTAACAGAATAATTTTAAATTACATAGTAAGAGATAAGAAGCACAGAGAATGTAAAAGTTTTCTGTGCTTTTTTACTTCATAGGAAATTTCAGGAGGAAAACATTATGAATATTAAAAAAATGATAACAAAAATTACAGCGGGAGCATTATGTATGTTAATGTTTGCAGCAACTGTTGGACAGACAATAAGTTCAGTACATGCAGCACAGAGTGATGTGATCGATACATCAAGAACGGCATCCTTAACAATCCACAAATACGACATGACAGCAGCACAGAAAGGCGGAGTTGATTTAAGTCAGTTTACTGCTACTGGAAAACAGGATGCAAAAGCAGAAGAAGCTTTAAAGAAGTATCCGATCAAAGGTGTTGAATTCAGCTATCTGCGTGTCGGTGATGTAGAGCAGCAGAGTGAAGTTGGTAAAGTTCAGATGATCTATGAACTGCCAGATGCATTACAGAAGATCTTAGGATTAGCAGATTCAGATGCGGCAAAGACAGAAGGAAGTAAAGATTACTTTACAAGCCAGATCATCAATGACAAGTTAGCTTCTGCATTAGAAGATAACACTGCATCCAAAGACAAACTGGAAGATTACATGAAGACAAACAACGGAACTGCCATGGATCTTACAGATGCACAGGGTGTGACAAAGAAAGACAAGCTGCCACTTGGTCTTTATCTGATCGTAGAGACAAAAGTTCCAGAAGATGTAACTTATACAACAAATCCTTGGTTCGTGCAGTTACCATCTACAGATTCAGAAGGTGACGACTGGTTCTACGATGTTGTATGTTATCCAAAAAACGAAACAGGCGTTCCTACATTAGACAAACGTGTGCGTAATAATCCTGACAAAGATAATGTAACAACAGCAAATCAGGATGCTTTAGCTGATTTCACACACGCAAGAGAAGAGTACACATATCAGAGTACAGTCACAGCATCTAAAGCAGAAAAACTGGATTATCAGTTCATTTCCAAACTGCCACATATCACATCAAGCACAACCTACCTTTCTACTTATACATTTGACGATAAGATGGCAAAAGGTATGACCTACAACAAAAATGCAGTGATCGCGATCTATGAGAACAAGGATGCCGCAGATACAACAAACGTTAACAACGTTGACAAAAGTGGTGCGATCGCAGTATGGAAATCATCTGATACAGATCCTAAGTTTGCAGTAACATATGGTAAATCTGGAGATGATTCTACAATGAAAGTAGAAATGACAAAATCCGGATTAAACGAGATCAATAAGAAATATTCTGACAAATATATCGTTGTTTACTATACAGCAGATGTAAACACAGAGGATACAGTCGTTCTTGGTGACAAAGGTAACCCTAACGATGTGTCCTTAACATGGAAGAGAACATCTACAGATTACTGGGATATCTTAAAAGATAAATGTATCGTATACAGCTTTGGTTACAACTTCACAAAGAAATTCTCTGACAATAAAGGTGATGCAACAAAAGTTAAATTCGTGATCCAGAACAAATCTGATAATTACTACTTAGTAGCAAGAGCAGACAGAGCCGGAGTATATCAGGTAACAGGTAAATCCGCTACAGAAGAAGGAGCTACACAGTTCAGTCCAGATGCAGCCGGAAAACTTGTGATCAACGGTATCGAAGCTGATAAATATGGATTTACAGAGACACATTCAGATGCAGGATATACACTGCTCAAGAAAGAGATCATTGTAAATATCACATCTACAAAAGCCAATATTACACCAACAGAAGCGAATATCACAGGAATCCAGTCCAAGAATGGAAATGATTCTATAGCAAACGATGGTGTGAAGAATGGTAAAGAACTTGCAAATGATGTAGCAGTTCAGACGATCAACGCATCTGCAACCGTGGACGATAAGAAAGCAACCATGAGTGCGAATGGAGAATCCACAAATGCGTTTGTTGATATGCAGGTAACAAACCAGAAACAGTTCTTACTGCCAATGACAGGTGGAGCAGGAAGTTACGCATTGATCATCGCAGGAGTTGTGATCGCTGGGTGCGGATTTATGATCGTTAAAAAGAACCAGAAACGTAAAGAAGTCCAGTAAAATTTATAAACCCTGTCAGTTTCCTGGCAGGGTGCTCTAAAAACTATGAGACAAAAAATTATTCCAATCCTGATCGTATTGTTTGGATTTGCTCTGCTGTCGTATCCGTTCATCAGCAACTATATGTTTGAAAAGAGTGCGGGATCGACGATCGAGTCTTACAAAAAACAGTCCAAAACTTACGATCAGAAGCAAAAAGAAAAAGCTCTGAAAGAAGCAAAAGAGTACAATCAGGATCTGACCAGATCAGCTGTCCAGTTAACTGACCCGTTTAAAGCAAAGAAGAGTGACGGAGAGACGATGGTCTATAACAATATCCTGAATCTGGATCAATCCAGAGTTATGGGATATTTAGAGATTCCCTGTATCTCAGTCAATCTGCCGATCTATCACGGTACAGATGCAGAAATACTGGAACGTGGAGTTGGGCATCTTGCAGCATCTTCGATTCCGGTAGGTGGAAAAAGTACCCATAGTGTATTAACTGGACATACCGGACTTAGTTCCGCAAAGTTATTTACGGATCTGACGGAAATGAAAAAAGAGGATCTGTTCTTTATTCATGTACTGGATCGAACCTTAGCTTATAAAGTGGATCAGATCTCTGTGGTAAGACCAGAGGATACAAGAAAACTCCAGATCGTCAAAGGAAAAGATTATGTGACACTGGTAACATGTACCCCATATGGAGTCAATGACCATCGTTTACTGGTACGGGGTGTCAGAACCAAATATGTAAAGAAACAACGATCATTGATACGGCTAAGAAATCAGGATTCCCAGTGGATGAGAACTTATAAAAAAGCGATCGCCATCGGGCTTATGATCGTTACAGCCCTGATCTTATTAGGAAAAGTATTTCAAAAGCTTCATCGAAAGAAAACAGAACATAGACAGATCAACAGAAAGAAAGGGAGAGAGGAATGAAAAGGAATCTGATCAATTTATTAGGCATTATCTTAATGGGGATCGGAACTTTTTTGTTTCTTTCTCCCGATTTTTCTGCGTATAGACAACAAAAAAATGCAGATCAGGAGATCAAAGCCTTTCAAAAGGAAAAGAAGATTCCGAAGGAAAAAGATCCTTTCTATCAGGAGGCCTTACAGTATGATCAAAAGATCTATAAAGAAGGCCAGAAAGATCTAAAGGATGTCTGGAGTTATCGCACGTCACCGATCCGGTTGAAAGATGGCAGGAGCAACTTTGGATATATCAGGATCAAAAAGATGCATGTCAAACTTCCACTGTATCTTGGAGCAACCTTAGAAAACATGAGAAAAGGTGCTGCGATCATGGGAGAGACATCATTACCGCTTGGCACGAAGAACAGTAACTGTGTGATCGCTGCACATCGTGGATATCAGGGGATCCCATATTTCAGGGAGATCGAGAAGCTGAAAGCAGGAGACAAAGTCACCATTCAAAACCCATGGGAAAAACTTTCTTATCGGGTCGAAAAGATCAAGATCATAAAACCGGATGATTCCGATCAGATCCGGATTCAGAAAGGAAAAGATATGGTGACACTTCTTACCTGTCATCCATACCGCAGTCATGGGAAATTTCGATATGTGGTTTATTGCATAAGAGATCAGGGACAAAAGCTTCCAGCTCAAAAGATCCGTACAATGAATGATACTTATTTTGAATCTTCCAAATGGGATATTCAAAGAGAGAAGATCGTCCGATATGCAGGGTTAGGGATCTTGCTCTTTTTTGGAATGGAACTTATAAAAACAAGCAAAAGGAAAGGAGGATGAAAAAGATGCATAAGATGAAAGGCAAAAAAGGATATGCGATATTGGCACTTGTGATTGCCATAAGTTTTATTACCGTCCTTACATGGAACAATTTGGTACAGGCATCCTATAAGACGAAAGAAAATGCGGGAAGTACATCATTCCAAAACAATGATAAATATACCTATGTTGAAGTAAAAGGTCCATCGGGAACTTCCACATTAAAACTACAGGTAACCCATTCTGGATCAGCCTGTAAAAACTATTCATTCGATAATGCAAGCCGGACACTGAATATCAAACAGGTCTCTGCAAGCAATCCGAATCCATATGGTTTGAAACTTTCTACAACGTCAGTCAAAACAACAAAATCCAATTCTGGATCGTATTCATGGATCAGCGTAAAAGTAAAATATACGGTTCCGGCTCATCAAAAATATAACAATGTGACATATGATACACCATCCAGCCAGTCGCATAAACTGACAAAAACACCCGATCACAGCACGAAAGAACAAACGGATTTTGAAACTACGATCGGACTGAGTGCTTATGACACCGGTGTTGCACCGTATAAAAAACCAAGTGACCAGAAATATTACAGATACTATGATTGTAAAGTTACGATCAACCTAAATAAGACACAATACAAAGTGACTTATTTAGGGAACAATGGAACGATCGCATCCGCAGATTCAACAAAAAGTTTTGCCTGTGGAAGTAAACTGACATTTCCAGTGGCAAATCGAACAGGATACACCCTTACCGGATGGAAGGATACGGCAAACAGTACAGGGATGTCTTATACGACAAACAGTACGATCTGCGGGAAAGCATTAACTTTATATGCCCAGTGGAAAGCAAATCAGTATAAGATCCATTACAATTCCAATGGTGGAAGCGGAACAATGAATGACAGTACCGTGACATATGATGGTTCGTTCACACTTCCCCAAAATACATTTACAAATAACGGCTATCAGTTCCTTGGATGGAGTAAGACAAAGGATGGAGATGTTGCAGCTTACGAAGATCAGGAAGCGATCAAATATCAGACGGCTTCTGACCTTACCTTATATGCGATATGGGGAAATGGCCAGTATAAGATCAGCTTCATGCCAAATGGAGCACAGGCAGATGCAAAGATCATACCGGTAAAGACAGGAGAATCTTATACCATACCATCCGGTCTGTTTACCAGAAAAGGATATACGTTTGTAGGATGGGCAAAGACTCCGGATGCAGTCAGGGCAGATTATACGAATGGAGCAGCTGTTTCTGATCTTACAGATGCCGGAAAGACCATCAAGCTGTATGCGATATGGAAAAAGAATGACGGAAGCATCAATAAAACAAACATCATCCATGATGAAGGCATGTTTACCGGAGACATTGAGATCGAAGGGCAGAATGGAACAGGATATAGTCATGCTCATACAGATTCCGAATATGCAAACATTGATAAGACAGATGCTCCCGGATATTTTACAGATCGGTATCGATAAAGATAACAGCAGGAAGTCCTCTTTCTGCTGTTACGATAAAAATGGATAAGATCAAATGAATCAGGAGGGAACTATGAAATACAAGTTAAAAAGAAAACTGAAAAAGATCGGGACGTTCTTCCTGTCCTTATTGACACTTTTTTCTTCGTTGTTTGGAGGAATGGCCGGAATGCCAGCACCAGTCGTCAATGTTGCGGCGAAAGAAGGAACAGCGACCGTTGGTATGAGTCAGGTCATGGATCGTAATAAGATCAGTGCGTTAAACCGGCCGGCAAGTGAAGGACTATGGAAGATCACTGCAAATGGAAAAGGAACCTTTTGCCTAAATTCCGGAAAATCCATGTGTAATGGTGACACTGTAAAGTATAAGACACACAACGCTGTGACTTATAAGAATCAGGGAGTTGCAAAAGCTCTGACTTATTATTACTGGAAGAGTTCCAAAAATACAAAGGCATTTGCATTAACACAGGCCTATATCTGGGCATGTGGAGCAGGTGTCAGTAAAAAGACAACGGTTTATCAGGCAGGAAAAAATCTGAATGATAAGTTTTCAAGCAGTGATGCAAAGGCTTTCTGCGATAAGATCAAGAAAACAGATCCAAAAGGTACGATCTATTATTATACCGTAACACACTGTGTAAAAGGAAAGAAGCATGATAAACATCAGATGTTATATCGTATGACGAAAGATGTAACTCCGGCGAAGACCGGTTCATATACATATTCCGACAGTACATCGGAAAGTGATCAAACGGAAGTGAAGATCACAAAACGTGATCAGGCAACAGCTGTTGTATTATCCGGCGTCAAGTTCCAGTTTTTCAGGGATGGAAAATCCGTTGGTACAGCAGTGACAGATGAAAAAGGTGTTGCCAGTCTTACATATAATGAGACGATTTCTTCTGGAACAAAAAAGGTAACCAAAAAATACATTAAGAACTGGAAAGAATTATCGAAAGATGATCAGGAATCGTATACGGAAAAAGGATACTATGATTCCAAAGCCAAGGCCAAAGCTGCGGCGGAAGAAGAAGTCGCCAAATTACTGCAGGGGATCATTGAGGATAAGAGATCCAAGACACATACGTGGACGGCAAAAGAGATCGAAGCAGATGCAAGGCATAATAAAAACACAACAACAAAAACAAAAAAAGCAACGGGAAAAACGGCAAAGGTCGATCTTGGAAGTATGTATGATACAGAAAAAACGATCGATCTGGAACTGAACAAAAGAAGTATCCTGGAAGACTTTGGGACAGATGCAACCTATGCAAATGCAGAATATGGAGTTTATGCCAGATCTGATATTCTCGCATCCGATAACAAAACTGTCAGATATAAAAAAGACAGTGAAGTCGCAACGATCATTACCGATGCGACGGGTTATGGATGTGCAAAGAAACTGCCGGTCGGAGAGTACTATGTCAAAGAAAAGAATCCACCGAAAGGATTTGAACTGAACAAAGACAGTACAAATATCACACTGAACAATGATCAGCTCATTACTGTATATGAAACACCAGTCAAAGGAAAGCTGCAGATCCACAAAACCTATGATAATGATAAAAAGGCGGAATCCGGAGCGGTATTTGAAATATATGACAGTAAAAATCAGCTGGTTGATACGATCACAACCGGAAGTGATGGAATGGCAACGAGTAAAGAGCTTCCATATGGTTCTTACCGCTTACATCAGACCAAAGGAACGGATGGATTCTCCAAGATCCCAGATATGATAAAAGTGATCGATGGGTCCATAAAAACTTATCAGATTGAAGCGAACAACCCAAGAGAAGCTGCCGCGATCTCCATTTCAAAAACAAAGGTCATCACGGATACACAGACATCCACAAACACAGAGAGACCAGAAGCCGGAGCCAAATTTGAGATCATCAGAAAATCAGATCAGAAAGTCGTTGAGACACTGACAACCGATGAAAATGGATATGCTTCATCCAGACAGTTGGATCCTGGGACTTACACGGTACATCAGATCAAAGGATCAGATAATTATGCATTTGTAAAAGATTTCGATGTCACATTAAAAGACGGAGATAAAACAAACCATATGTATGATCTTAAGAATCCATGGATCGGAAAGAAACTCATGATCAAGAAAACAATGGAAAAAAATAAGGTGGAAGAAGCCGAAGTATCCGCAGAATTTACCATCTTAGATGCATCCAAAGCAGATGGATATAAAAATACAGATCTTGATACAGAAGAAAACAGAAAAGATTATATCGATTCCCTGGCGAAAGATGCCGTGATCGGAACGATAACAACAGATGCAAAAGGAATCGCAAGCCTTCTTCTGGAAGATTTGAAAGCAGATCATGATTTTATTGTTGTTCAGACAAAAGGAGCCGAAGGATATGACTTGGCCCCTGTCTATGATTCCAGAGATCATAAACCAAAAGAAGTCGATGGCATGAAAGTTTATGAATTTACTGCAAAAGATGTATATTCCGATTCCGCATCGATCCAGATCAAAAAGGAAAAGAAAGTATCCGATACAAAAACGGAAGCTGAAACAGGAGCAGTCTTTGAACTAATCGATCAGGATGGAAAAGTCGTAACAACGCTGACCACAGGAGAAGATGGGACTGCAACAGCAAGTGGTATCGCTCTTGGAATGTACACATTACATCAGAAGAGTGGTTCGAACAAACATGCATTCTTAGAAGATCAGGTCATTGTGCTGACCAAAAAAGATAAAGGAAAAACGATCAAATACAGTTATGCGGATCAGGAAAAGGAGATCGATTTCGTCCTTGTGAAACGATCCAGAGAAACAAAGAAGCTGTTAAATGATGCAGAGTACGTCATTTACGATGATGATGGAAAAGAAATCGCAAGATTGATCTCCGGAACGATGAAAGACGGATATGCGACATGCAAGCTGCCTTATGGACATTATACGATCAAAGAAGTATCCGCACCAAATGGTTATAACAAAAATGATGCAGCAAAAGAATTTACCTTAGATCTTCAAAGTGTGGACTACGACAGCGATGGAAATGGGACTTACACCTATGAAGATACCGATGAACCAGTGTATGGATCTGTTTCACTAAAAAAGACAGGTGAAACATTAAGCGGATTTGAAGATGCCAGCTTTGTTTATGAAAATGACCAGATCAGCGGAGCTGTATATGGACTGTATGCCAAAGAGGACATCCAAAAAGACGATGGAACGGTTGTATGGAAAGCCGGAACTCTGATTGATCAGAAAACGACATTGAAAGACAAAGTCGTACAGTTTACCAGAAAAGGAGACGATGGAAAGGACACGACGGACTTTTATCAGGGAACTTATTATGTGAAAGAGATATCTGGTCCAAATGGATATTGTATTGATACAGAAGAACATGAGGTTGTGATCAACTGGGATACGAAACCGGGAACGATGAATGATATTCGAGATACCGAGGATGTTCCGGATGTGGAAGAACCACATGGAAACAATACGCCGTCTCCTAGCAGCGGTATTTATGTGCTGGAAACAGGGGAAGCATTGAATCAGGAGATCCAGGATGCAGAAAGTATTACATTTACATGGGAAAATGCTCCGGATGGAACAGATACCAAAGACGTTTCACAGGACAAAGACGGAAGTATCGTCTTATGGAACGATGGAAATGATTATTATATTTCCTCCCAGAAAGCAGATCAGGTCATTTACATGAACACGATCTCCAGTAAGATGTTCTCAGAATGCAAGAGTCTGACAAAGATTAATTTTAAGAACATTGATACATCCAAAGTCGCGGACATGTCAGAGATGTTTGCCAACTGTTCTGCATTAAAAGAGCTGGATCTTTCCAGTTTTAATACTTCAAATGTGGAAGATGTACGAAAGATGTTCTATGGCTGTACAAACTTAAAGACGACCTATGCACAGGATCAGATGGTAAAGGCAGACGATGATTACAAAGATGCCCAGGTTACAGGTATCAGTGCAGTTGCAAAAACAGATTTTACAAAAGGGGATACCTATCATGCTGATGATTTCACGTTTTCCAGTAATTACGACGATGATGGACAACAGGAGCTTACTGATGTAACGGATGATGATGTAACCTTTGAACCGGAAACCGCAGAAGCTGCCGGAAAACAGAAAGTAACGATCTCCTTTAAAGATTCCGGAAAATACAAAGGCTATGATCCGATCGAAACAATAGTCAATGTGATCGATCCGGAAGATGTCGATGTATCTCTTGATACCGACAAGCACATAGATATCAATCTGGAATGTAACGATCTGTTACAGAAGTACAGCATTCAGTTTATCAAGACAGATAAGAAAGGAGAGATGTTGCCAGGTGCGAAGTTTGCATTAAAAGCAGCCTGTGAGATCGTAAATAAGGATGAAAAGACGATCTTTCACAAAGGAGATACGATTGCAACCACGGTTTCCGGAGATGATCAGTTCGGTTATCTGGAATTCTTTGGACTGCCAACTGGCATTTATGCAAAAGACGGTGTTGGAAAAGAAATGTACACCGTAGAAGAAGTGGAAGCACCACTTGGATATGGAAAGTCTGATGAAACGATGACATTCAGTGGAGAGGTCTTAAATGATCAGACCGCAGATTTCATCCATGACGTGGCGACACAGGGAAATACTAACAATGATGAAATAACATATGTCCATGATTCCAAGACGCTGGTCAACAATCCTTCTGACTATGTGCAGGTGAAGAAATATTGGATCGATGATAACAACTCCATGAACACAAGACCAGTATCAGTGACGATCAAAGCAGAAAATAAGAACACACATGAAGTGAAGACTTATGTGCTGAATAAGGATAACAACTGGGCCATGCAGACAGATATCAAGCGAGGCGAGGAAGGAAACTATACGTTTAGCGAGGTTTGTAATGCAGCTAATTATACAAGAGTCAGTGAAGCAGGTGGCGATTGGGACAAAAATACCTATACGTTATCTTATACAAACAAATATGATAAAGGTGGAAGTGTAAAACTTGTTGTTAAGAAAAACTGGGATGACAGTAATAACAGTGATGGAATCCGTCCGGATTCAGTAAATATCAAATTATATCGTAATGGAACAGATATGCAAAAAGATCAAATATTAAGTGCAGCTAATAACTGGACGGCAGAATTTAATGATCTTCCAAAAGAAGATGATCTTGGCGAAAAGTATGAATATGAAGTCAAAGAGGATTCATCCTCTGTTGTGAATGGAAATGCCAAGACTGGATATGAGATTGCTTATGAAGTAAAGGAATCTACAGATAAATCCAGTGATATCACAACGATCACAACCAATATCACAAACACACATAAACCAAAGACCGTACAGAAAACGATCCGAAAAGTATGGGATGATGAAAATGATCAGGATAAGATCCGTCCAGATTCCGTAAGGTTTAATCTGTTAGCAAACGGAAAAGATGTGGTAGATATCGTAACCTTAAATTCCGAAAACGGATGGAAAACAAGATCAAAAGTCCTTCCAAAATGCGAGAATGGAAATGAGATCGAGTATACATGGGAAGAGGTAAAAGAAGGTGTTGCGATAGGAAATGAACAGATCGGATACAAGGTTTCATACGATGATGAAGATGATTCTGACACAACGATCGCAACCAACTCTCATACACCGGGCAGAGGAAGCATTACCATCACAAAAGAATTAGATCCATCCAATCTGAACATGGATGTTGGAGATGCTGTATTTACATTCGGCCTGACAGGAACCGATGTTTACGGAAAGAAGCATGCTTATAAAAAAGATGTGAAATTTACGAAAAATGAAGTGGAAAACTTCACAAAAGAAAACCCTGGAAAGATGATCAGCCTTTCAACAACATTTGATGATCTGTACTATGGAACTTATACATGCAGTGAAAGCGGCATGAAAGAATACTTTAAGCTGGATCATCTCTCAACGACAAGTACCAATGGAAGAGTAGATCAGAAAGCAGGAACGGTTACGTTTGACATCGGATCGGAAGGAAGCAGTGCATCTGCAAAAATCACAGGAGAAGCAACCTTCCGAAATCAGATGATCAAAGGAAACATTAAACTAAAGAAGAAAGATTCCAAAGGAAAAGTCTTAAAAGGTGTTCGGTTTACGATCAAGGATTCTGATAGAAAAGAAGTTGCAACCAAGGAAACGGATGAAAAAGGAGAACTTCTGTTTGATGATCTGCTGCCAGATACTTACACGATCACGGAAACCAAAACAGCCAGCGGCAAGAATCTGCTAAAAGAACCTCTGGTCGTAACTCTTCCGTTATCTGTAACACAGGCAGAAGTAGACAAGGGAAATGTAGATACCTCCAATGCCATCAAGCAGGGAGATACTTATTATTTCTATCATCCAACGTATGAGATCACAAATGATGCAAACCTGAAACTGCCAACTACTGGTGGATTCAATAATATCAAAGCTTATGTACCATTGATCGGTGGTTTTGCATTGATCTTAGCTGTAGTATTCTATTACTTCAAAAAGAAAAAAGGAATTGTGATCTTTAGAAAGAAATAAGAAATGAGTTTAATGAATTATTCAAGAAGATAAATGCTCTTTGGACAAGATCAAACGAAGGAAATAGCGAAAAGAAAGGAAGTACAAGAAGTAAATAGATGGAGGATAGATTATTATGAGTAAAGGAAGAAAAGGAAAAAGGGTAATGGCTGCAGCAATGGCGGTTGTGTTATCTGTTGCTACGGTAACAGCGGGGGTATTACCGAATACAGCGGTTTATGTGCATGCAGAAGAATCGGATAGAACGTGGACCAAATTAGCTGATTCTAGTGTAGATGGTTTTTATTACAGGGAAGATCAGTATGGAAATATTGAGTGTGTAACGGATAAAACCTGTGTATACACATCGTATGATCAAATGGTTAAAGAAATTGCTTCCATAGCAAAAAGAATCTTTCTTGAAAATAAATATGCAAAGTATGATTTTGATATTCCCGTTGAAATAAAATCGGATCATACGATTGAAGAAATCGAGAATGGAAAATGTGATAAAGATATTCGTAATGAAATTTATAAAGATACAGGGAAACCAAATGAAGGGCATACAATGTCTGCATTTACTGTTGGTGGTGGTAATCTGTTGGCAGAGAATTGTTCAGATGGGATAAAATATTCAGATGGTGGATATAAAGGATACTATTTTGGGAATGGCGGATATGGAGATAGACGGGATAGATATCAAAAAGCGACAAAAAAATTAGATGAAGTTATTAAATCATTGAATCTTGATGGGAAATCGGATTATGATAAATTTAAAGCAGTTACAAACTGGATTGTTTCAAATGTGCGATATGATGAAGATAACGAAACAAAATACCAACACGATTTAACCGGAGTCGTTTTAGATGGATTAGCAGTTTGTGATGGGTATGCAGGGACTTTTTATTATATGGCAAATGCTGTAGGATTAAATGCTTTGTTTGAAGATGGTATAACAAACAGTAATAGAATTCGACATGCATGGAATCTGGTTCAGATTGATGGAACATACTACTATGTAGATCCTACAAATGCTTATTTTAAAGAGGATGGAGAACCGGGAAGAGAACTGCTACTTGGTCAAAAATATCTATTCAGTCTTTATACTCCAGATAATACTACAATAGAGGATACCTATAAAAATATCTCACAGGATGACTACTTGAAAGAACATTCCATATGCAAAGGAAATCATGATTTATGGGAAAGTGGACACAATGGAGCTACATGTGAAAACCCTGCAACAACAGTATATTCTTGTAAAAATAAGGGATGTTTATATAAAAAGTATGTAGAAACAGCACCGGCCCTTGGTCATGAATGGGGTAATGCAAAAATCACTCAAGAGCAATCTTGTGAAAATCCTGAAATTACAACTTATACGTGTACACATAGTCTTTGTGGAAGAAAAAAACAAGTAGAAACCAAACCCGCCCTAGGTCATACCTGGGATGAAGGAAAGGTTACAAAAGAAGCTACCTGTTCCGAAACAGGAGTTAAGACTCATACCTGTACTCGCTGTGGTGGAACAAAAAACGAAGAGATCCCAAAAACAAAACATGACTATGAAGAGCATGTCGAAACTCCGGCAACCTGTACATCCAGAGGCGTCAGTTACTATGTATGTAAAAACTGCGGACTTACAACATCAAAAAAACAGACACCTGCGACTGGTCATATCCATACAGAAGTCCGTAACAAAAAGGATGCAACTTATACAGACGATGGTTATACTGGAGATACTTACTGTAAAGATTGTGGTAAGAAACGGGAAACAGGAACCGTGATTCCAAAACTGGTAGAAAAAGAACATGACTACGGAGAATGGGTTCTTGATCAGGCTCCAACATGCAAAAAATACGGAGTAAGACACAGGATCTGTAAGAACTGCGGAGACCGAGAAGTTGATGTCCTTGATAAAGTGGATCACACATGGGAACTTGTTTCTACAATACCTGCCACATGTACCGTCGGAGAAATCCAACATTATAAGCTGTCTCTTATACACATCTCCGAGCCCACGAGACCGTACTAGATCTC